>WNGG01009651.1_pt1 | contig 10897 bp, 6 predicted proteins | sample 5400661 | NCBI WGS metagenome assembly WNGG01 (sample SAMN13153372, study PRJNA577476) | soil metagenome | isolation source: 100 cm soil or saprolite under Garry oak tree replicate 1 | place: USA:California | collected 2016-06-15 | reverse complement strand
CTCGGAGATTTCTGGCTCCCCATTCTGGAGCGCGTGAGAGAAGTGGAGTTGGGACATCCTGCGCCCTGGGGAGAAGCGAACGGACGGCTGGTGCACGTGGCAGCTTCGCCAGGAGATGCGGCAAACCACCTGCTGAAGAATCTGAAGCAGAAATAAATGGCACGGACGGCGCAAGAAGTTCTGGAGTTTGACAAGCTGCGGGAATTGCTGCGGCTGCGGACGACGTGCGCGCCAGGGCGGCGCGCCATCGATGCGATGGAATTCACGCAGGATCGCAGCGCGCTGGAATCCACGTTTGCGCTGATTCGAGAAGCGCGGGAGTGGCTGCGCGCCGAACGCGAACTGGGCTTCGGAGCGCTGGCTCTGGAGACGGCGGGGTGGCTGCGGCAGCAATTTCGCGAGGAAGCGGCGAAATTTCCTTTGCTTGCCGGGCGCGCCGCCTCCCTTAGTGATTTTCGGGATGTGCACGCGGCGATTCGCCGCTGCGTGCTGCCGAACGGCGAGATTAGCGATGACGCGTCGACGGCCCTGCGGCGCATTCGCGGGAACATCATAGAGACGCGCGAATCCATCCAGAAAACGCTCAAGCAGATTTTGCGCGCGCGCAATGCGGAAGCCGGAGAAGACTACGTCACGCTGCGCAACGAGCGATTCGTGATTCCCGTGCGAGCCGAGCACCGGCGGAGCGTGCACGGCGTGGTGCACGGGGCGAGCGCGACGGGGCAAACCGTGTTCATGGAGCCCTTCGAAACTGTCGAAGCGAACAACCAACTGGTGCAACTGGCGGAAGACGAATCCGCGGAGATCGTGCGCATTCTTCGCGAGCTGACGGACAAGTTGCAGGCGATTCGCGGGCCGCTCCGGACGGCGGTAGAGACGATTGCAGAACTGGACAGCGTTTTCGCGCGGGCAAGATTTGCCAGGGATTTCGATGCGGCGACACCGGAATTTTCTCATGCCGATGAATTGCGGCTGGAAGGCGCGCGCCATCCCGTATTGGAAGATAAGCTGCGAAAAGAGAACCGCGCAATCGTTCCGATGACCCTCTCCCTCGGAGGAGAAGAGCGCGTGCTGGTCATCAGCGGCCCGAACACCGGAGGCAAGACGGTGGCGCTGAAAACAACCGGAATGGCGGCGCTGGCGGCGCAAGCAGGGATCCCTGTGGCGGCACAGCGCGCGGTTCTGCCAATATTCGATCGCGTGATCGCGGACATCGGCGACGAGCAATCCATTGCCGCCGACCTCTCCACGTTTTCCGCGCACATGCTGAATTTGAAAAGCATGCTCGAAGCGGCGACGCCGCGGTCACTCGTGCTCGTGGATGAAATGGGGACAGGTACGGCGCCAGAAGAAGGCGCCGCGCTGGCTGTGGCGTTGCTGGATGAGTTCCGCGCCAAAAACTGCATCGTATTGGCAACCACGCATCAGGACCGGCTGAAGACATATGCTTCGACGACTCCGGGGGTGGTAAATGCAGCGGTGGAATTTGACGATGTGAATTTGCGTCCCACCTATCGGTTGATGGTGGGCGTGCCCGGTGGTTCGAGCGGAATCGCCATCGCACAGCGGCTGGGGCTTGCCAAAAGCATTATCGAACGCGCGAAATCCCTGCTCACCCCCGAATCACGCGAGGCCGCCGACTTGATTGCTTATTTGCACCGCAGCCGCGACGAACTGAACCGCCTGCAACAACAAATGACTGCCGAGTGGCACGCGCTGGAAGCAGAGCGCAAGAAATTGCGAACGGAATGGGTCGACCGGCAGCAGAAGAGAATCAAGGAATTGGAATTGCAGTTTGGCGAGATGCAGAAGCGCTTCGACGAAAATGTCGCGCGCGTAGTCGAAGCGGTGAAGGAACGCGAGCTGCGCGCGCAGATGGAGAAAACCGCGCGGCGCAAGATGCAAGCGGCACGCGGGGAAGCGCGCGAAGAGTTGAACGCGGCCGTGGTGCAGACGATTTCCGATTCGCAAGCGGATCTCGGCGTTCATTCCGGTTCCGTGGAAGCCGTAAGCGCAGACCGGCTGGAAGCCGGCGCCCGGATTCGTGTGCGCGGATTCAGCAAACCGGTGATTTTTCGCCGCCTGGATGGCTCGTCCGCGGAAATCGAGGCCGGACCGCTGCGAATGAAAGTGGCGCTTGATGAAATTACCGGGATCGAAGGCCGGACGGAGCAAAGCCGGCCAGCAGCGCCGGCCAGGCGGCAGAACGTGACCGTAACAACGCAAACTCGCGAAGGCGTCGTCTCCGACGAAATCAACGTTATCGGCATGACCGTGGAAGAGGCTACGGACCGGCTGGACAAATTCCTGGACGAAGCCGCGCTGGCCCACAAGACTCGCGTAAGGATCATTCACGGCCATGGGACCGGCGCGCTTCGCAAAGGAATTGGCGCGTTTCTTGCTGCACACCCTCTCGTTGAAAAACATTCCTTCGAGTCCGACGAGCGCGGAGGGAAAGCCATCACGGTCGTAGAATTACAGATCTAGGAAATAGAGATACACGAGCACTGGATGGCCGTTGCAGGACAGATGAAGACTCGCCAGCTTTGCTATACTCGCCGCGTTTGCTTTCTCAAATCACAACGAGGTGTCTTGATGCGAATTCCGAACGATAAAGTCGCAGTCGCCACAAATGCGGTGCGAGTCGGCCGTTGGGGGCTGCTATTCACTTTGTTTTTCGCGGCGCAGTTGGGCATCGCCGCGACGGCGTGTGCTCAAAGTGCCGCGGCCAAGCGGACGGTGATCCGTCCGGGACACGTGCTGGACGTGCGCACCGGAGAACTGCGAACCAATCAGGCTATCGTCATCGAAGGGGAAAAGATTACGCAGGTGGGGCCTGCCAGCGAAGTAAAGGCCGCTGCGGGGGATGCCACCATCGATCTGCCGCAGGCCACGCTGTTGCCGGGGTTGATCGACATGCACACGCACTTGACCTTTGATCTGAACTCGCTCGGATATCAGGGGCTTGGAATTTCGACAGCGCGCGAGGCATTGCATGGCGCGCGGAACGCGCGGCGTACCCTGGAAGCGGGATTCACCACGGTGCGCAACCTTGGCGCGTTCGACTATGCGGACATCGCCCTGCGTGATGCCATCAACGACGGTGATGTGATCGGACCGCGCATAGTTGCGTCGGGCCCCGCGCTGGGAATCACCGGCGGTCACTGTGATGAAAACTTACTCCCGCCCGCATTTCATTTCCAAGGAGCTGGAGTGGCGGACGGCGTGGAAGCTGTGCAACACAAAGTGCGGGAAGTCATCAAATACGGGGCGGACGTGATCAAGATTTGCGCCACGGGTGGCGTGCTTTCCAAGGGCGATGATCCCAATGCCTCGCAATACACGCTAGAGGAGATGAAGGCCATCGTGGCCGATGCGCACCGGCTCGGCCGGCGCGTGGCCGCGCACGCGCATGGCGCCGAAGGCGTGCGCTGGGCCTCCGAAGCGGGCGTGGACTCGATCGAGCACGGCCACCTGATGGATGACGCGGCCATCGCCACGCTGAAGAAAAATGGAACGTACCTCGTGCCGACGCTGTTTCTGACGGAATACATGCAACAGAATATGGAGCGCAGCGACATCCCCGAATTCTCGAGGAAAAAGATGCGGGACGTTTCAGCGGCCGCGCAGCAAAACGCGAAGAAGGCTTTCGCTGCCGGCGTAAAGGTGGCGTTCGGAACGGACGCCGCGGTTTATCCCCACGGTTTGAATGCCGGCGAGTTTCATGTTTATGTGAAGCTGGGAATGACCCCGCTCGCGGCAATCCAAACGGCGACAATCAATGCCGCGGACTTGCTTGGATGGTCGAAGCAAGTGGGCACGCTCGAGCCGGGCAAATGGGCGGACATGATCGCAGTGGATGGCAACCCAATGAAGGATGTCACCACTCTGGAGCATGTGAAATTCGTCATGAAAGGTGGCGCGGTCTACAAAGACGATTACGGCAAACGGTGACCATTGCCGGGGGTGGCTATGGCTGAGGCGGGTTCATTCGCGGAGAAGGTAAAACAGCAAGCCGACATTGTTCGCGTCGTCGGCGAGTATGTCCGCCTGAAGAAGACCGGCAAGGATTTCAGCGGCCTTTGCCCCTTCCATCAGGAGAAGACTCCATCTTTCACAGTTTCTCCGCTCAAGCAAATCTTCTATTGCTTTGGCTGCGGCAAGGGCGGCGATGTCTACAACTTTGTGATGGACATGGAGAAGTGCGAGTTTCCAGAGGCCGTGAAACTCGTTGCGGAGAAATGCGGGATTCCTATTCCGCGGCCAAAGGAGCGCTCGCCGGAGGAGCGCAAAGAAAATCAGCAGCGCACCGTGCTCGTAGAAATGCACCGCGAGGCGCAGACGTTTTTCGTAAAGCACCTGCAAGGGACTTTGGAAGGCCAAGCAGCGCGGGCGTATCTCGAGGATCGCGGCCTAGATAAAGATGCCGTCACGCGATTTGGGATCGGGTATGCGCCAAGCGGCGGTGATGAGCTGTTGCGGCATCTGAAAAGCAAGTACAACGAAAAGCTGCTTGTAGAATCGGGACTGATCTCGCGCGAGCAGCAAGGCGAGAGATTATTTGACCGCTTCCGGCGGCGCATCACTTTTCCGATCTCGAATGAGTCGGGGAAGATCGTAGCCTTCGGTTGCCGCGCGCTGGGAGACGACCAGCCGAAATATTTGAATTCTCCCGAAACGCCAATCTATTCAAAGAGCAACGTGCTCTATCACCTGGACCGCGCAAAGGAAGGTATCCGGCGTCAGGACTTCGCGATTCTGGTGGAAGGCTACATGGATGCGATCGCCGTGGCTCGCGCGGGAATCAGCAACGTGGTGGCGAGCTGCGGAACGAGCCTTGCCGAGCAGCAAATCAAATTGCTCGGGCGGTTCACGCGGCGCGTCGTGGTGAACTACGACCCGGACATGGCGGGACAATCAGCGACAGAGCGTTCTCTTTCGCTTCTGCTCGAACAAGATTTCGAGGTGCGCGTGCTCGCGCTACCGTCCGTGGACAACAAGAAGGCCGACCCGGATCTTTTCATCCGCGAAAAGGGCGCAGACGAGTACCTCAAGGTGCTGAAGGAAGCGCCCTCCTACGTGGATTATCTGATCTCACGCGCTCGTCAAATGGATCTGAGCACCGGCGAAGCCAAGAGCCGCGCGGTAAATTTCTTGCTGCCCTACGTGCAGAAAATCCCCAACCGCATTTTGCGTTCCGAATGGGCCACGCGAATCGCGCAACAGCTCCGGGTGGATGAGCCGGTTTTGCGCGCCGCACTGAGCAAAGCCGCCGCCGAGCGCCGTGGCGAATTGAAGCTCCAGCCGGAGCTTGTGGGGCGCTCGGCGAAACCGGTCGAACGGCGATTGATTCGGATGCTGGCGGAAGCCGAGGGCTTCCGGCAAGATCTTGCCAAGCAATTGCAAAATGCCCGCTTGTACCAGGGCCTGGAGACGGAGAAAATACTTGCCGCGCTGGTGGCCGCCAGCCTGTCCGCCCAGCCTCTGCAGGCCGCCGAAGTAGGGGCGGTGCTGGAGGAGCGCGACCGGCGGCTGCTCTACGAGATTCTGTTTGAAGATGCCAACGAGCCGACCTGGGAAGAAGCTATGAGCTGCATCGAGGCGCTGCAGCACCGGCAGGCGGAGCGGGAGCTGGCCGATGTACAGCGCAGCATCGAGGCAAACCCTGCCGCACCAGAACTCCGCGGACTGCTCGAGAAAAAACAGCAATTGATGCGCCGGCTCGCTGCGGCGAGGTGACCGTCGAAACGGTCTCCGATGCGAATTGGGGCGACTAACCATCACACCCCTCCCCCCGGGTTTTTGTATGTGTTGCATCTAAAGGATTTAGCTCTTCCGTAAGTTATTTAGAATCAACACTTAAGCGACCTCGTGTAAGTGTTGCTTCTAAAGGAGTTGCCGGGAGATCAAAGAACAAACGCGGCATCGCGCATTCCGACGGAGTCGGGCGCTAGTGGGAGCCCAGTCTCAAACCAAATCAATTGCATAAGGGAATCGCGCAGGTTTACCTACGAAGTAATATACGCTCATTGGGACAGAAGTCAAGGGAAAAGTAGGAGCGCGGTGGTAGCTTCCTTGGTTATGTGCCTCGGAACAGGAGTGACATTCCGGGCTACGTGGAAGGCGCAGCTCTCCGGCGCATCAGCCAGCCCGAAAGCGCCAGCAGCGCCGCCGGAAGCCAAATCCAGAGGAGTTCGCTTTGAAGAACGGCAAGGCCCTGATCGCTGAAGAATTGTCCAATCCCAATCGGTGACACCCTTATCGGCCTCCAGGGGAGAAAGTAACGGTGGTTCTCGAACGGGGAGAAGAACGCGACCCCCAGGCCGCCGTCCGTCATGGCGTCCAGAAAACCATGGCCCGCGGTAGCCAGAAACAGGTAGCTCCAAATCCAGAAACGGTTCACGCCTGGTGACACGCGCGGAAATCCCAAGCTCGAGACGATGGCGGCGAGCAGAGCGGCGAAAAAGAGGGAGTGCGTAAATCCGCGGTGCCCCCAGAAGTCACCGTAGCGGATGCCAAAGCGAAAGCCTACGATATCGAGGTCGGGAACAACGGAACAAAGCGCCCCTGCAATCCATACGCGATTGGGAATATCACGACGATAAAAGCAGGTTCCGATACTGAGCGCGGCCACCGCATGTGAAAACCCCGATGCCAAATCCAGCTCCCGCGCGATTCCTGAAATAGGAGGTTAGTCGGTTGTTAGTCGGTTGCACTGTATTCTTCCACACATTTCCACGAACTAATGCATTGACGGCAAGGGACTTAAACATGTAGCGTAATAGGGTTTGGCGAGTAACGGTTTTGCCGTTAAATGCATCTATATTTATGTACTTAGCGGCAGGGGCCGGGCCCTCACAAGTGCGGAACGCGGGCAACGCATGGGGCCGGCAACGTATGAGCGGCGCGGCAAAGAAGGCTTCAAACAAAAAACCGAGCGATCTTGTAGGCAGCGCCCAGTGGTTTGCGCCATCGCGCCAGCCTGTCTGCCCCTTTGCGAATAACCAGGGACCTCGACGCGCCGTGCCTGGCCTGGGATTGTGGTCCGATTGCGGGAGGAATTTGTGGCAGCGGTAGGCCTTGAAGAAAAATACGATGCAGTACGCCAGCTCATTGCCATCGGCAAAGAGCGCGGCTACCTGCTGTACGACGAAGTAAACGATTCGCTTCCGGCAGAAGTCCACTCCTCGGAAGAGATCGACGATCTCCTCACCACATTCGAGCGCAATGGCATCGAGATTTACGAGGACCAAGCGTCGGCGAAGGCCGCGCGTGCGGTGGAAGTGTCCGTGGAGGGCGGCGACCACGAAGGGGTGGCGAAGGAAGATTTGCACGAGGGCGAAACGGATTTGGACCTCACCCCCGGTTCGCTCGAGAAAACCAACGATCCCGTGCGCATGTATCTGCGCGAAATGGGCACCGTGCCCCTGCTGACCCGCGAAGGCGAAGTCACCATCGCCAAGCGTATCGAGCGCGGGCAGCTCGTGGTGATGAAGTCCATCACGCGCTCGCCGATTGTCATCAAGGAATTGATTGCCGTAGGTGAGGATCTGCGCAAAGGCGTGCGCTCGATCAAAGAGATCGTGCAGTTTGACGATGAAGAGCTGACCGAAGAAAAAATCGCCAACAAGACCAAACAGACGCTCAAGTACATCGACAAGATCGCGAAACTATACGAACTGGCGCTGAAGCAGGCGGCGAAGCTCGGAAAAACCCTGAAGTCGAAAAAGAAGCCTTACATCCGGGCAAAGTGGGCCGTGGCGCGCACGCGCGTCGAAATTTCCTTGGCGATCCGCGCCATCGATTTCAATCCGTTTGAAAAAAAGCGGCTGATCGACAAGATGCGCGGCACTGTCGAGCGCCTGCAGTCGCTTGAACGCGAAGCGGGGCGCCTCGAGCGCCGCGCGGACGTGGCCAAGGGCGAGGTCGCCGCGGAAGCGCGCAAAGAACTGCGCACGCGGCGCACTGAACTGAAGGACATTGAAGAAGCCAGTGAAGTCGGCCTCACCGAATTAAAGCGCACGCTAACGTTGATTCACCGCGGCGAAGCAGAGGCTGAGCAGGCCAAGAAGGAATTAATCGAAGCCAACCTCCGGTTGGTCGTTTCCATCGCCAAAAAATACACCAACCGCGGATTACAGTTCCTCGATTTGATTCAGGAAGGCAACATCGGTCTGATGAAGGCGGTGGACAAGTTCGAGTGGCGCCGCGGTTACAAGTTTTCCACGTATGCGACTTGGTGGATCCGCCAGGCCATCACCCGGGCGATTGCTGACCAGGCACGCACCATCCGCATTCCGGTGCACATGATCGAGACGATCAACAAGCTGGTGCGCACCAGCCGCCAGCTCGTCCAGGAACTTGGCCGCGAGCCCACCAGCGAAGAAATCGCCAAGCGCATGGACATTCCGGTGTCCAAGGTGCGCAAGATTTTAAAAATCGCGCAGGAGCCGATTTCGCTGGAGACGCCCATCGGCGAAGAAGAGGATTCGCACCTGGGCGACTTCATCGAGGACAAGGCCGTGGTTTCGCCGTCCGATGCGGTCATCAACCTGAACTTGAAGGAACAGACTTCGTCAGTGCTGAAGACGCTGACGCCGCGCGAGGAAAAAGTCATCAAGATGCGTTTCGGTTTGGACGACGGCAGCGAGCACACGCTCGAAGAAGTCGGCCAGTCTTTCGCGGTGACGCGCGAGCGCATCCGTCAGATCGAAGCGAAGGCGCTGCGCAAGCTGCGCCATCCTTCCCGTTCGCGTAAGCTCCGCGCCTTCCTCGAAGGCCCTTCCCGCGATTACCTGTAAAGAAATAGAAATTCGAAAATCGAAATTTGAACATCGGAACGCCCCGCTAGGCCGGGGCGTTTTCGTTTTTACGGTAGGAATTAAAATCTTCAACTAGCGCAAGCGTTCCAGGAGCTGCTCTCCATCGAAATGCAGGGCGACGGCTTCCCGGATGCTCTCCGGTATTTCCGTCAACTCCCGAGCTTCTTCTCCGGAGTACGGAAAAATTTCGCGAGCATTCGAACGATCCAGAAGAGCACGAAGAGAAGGAAGCCCGCGAGGATGTACCACATGCGTGCCGGGTCAGGCCGGTTCTGTGGATGCAGATTGGACTGGATGGCGTAGTCAAACGTCAGAATCATGACGAGATAAACGGCGCAGGCAAACCACGCAAAATAAGCCGTCAGGAACTCCGTGGTCTCCGCGACATGTTCGGGGGCAAGCCAGTACCGTTTATTGGGCAGATTGATCAGCTGCGCCGGCAGCACCGTGATGATCTGCGGAATGCCAAATCCGATCACCACTGCAAGAACGCTCACGCCTACGAAAACGACGAAGAACGCCGGCTTCGTTTGCCACCCGTTCGGCGCCCCACGCCCATCAAAGTGGGGGGCCACCACGCCAGGTAATTGCGGATAGTAATAGGAAAAATGGATGGACGCGTACAGCACCAACAGCACGAAAATCAGCTTGGGCAATCGGGAATCCAAAGTCAGCCTCTTGGAACAAGGCTACCGCAAGAAGTTCATCGGGGGGCAGGCAATCTCGAAGCTTTTGGCGAGACGATTAGCTCCGGTCGTCGCCCCTGGCAAATGGCAACCCTAGTCGTTGTGGTGGTCGCCTACGCGAAGAGGCTTCCTCTTGAGATTCTTTTTCATTCCTTCCTTTCCCAACGATTTTGATTCACCGCGGCGACGCTCCCGGCCCTCCGTGGGTACGAACTTTTGATTTGCTCCATTCCGGAGTTCCTTCCAAAATGGTAGCGAGTGAGGAGGGTAGGACCGCCCGGTTACACGGCGAAAGAAAAGTTGTTAGAGAAACGCGAATTCAGCGATACAGGCGCGCAAATCTTCCTAAGATGCGGCGCTGACTTCTGAATCGTGATTAAGTAGCTTTCCTATATGCCCCAGCCCTCCTAAAATGAAGAGGTGCTGGGATAGCCTATGAACCTCACAAGAAAATTCGCGGCAATTGTTTTGGTCCTGCTTCTGGGGACAACTGTGTACGGATTAATCCGCACTGCGGAGCCTTCTGAGTCGCCTGCAACGTCAGGCAAAGGGGCACACGCTGCCCCGGGAAGGGCGCCCCTTGTCGATCAGTCGCCGTTGAAGACGGCCCAGCAACTTGCCCAGCTTGCGAACACCTCGGAAGAGCGGCCGCTTGCAGAGGAAGTGCTGCGTCTGGCGGATCACGAAGTGGATCTCGCTTTCGCCGCCGCTCTGCGGGATGCCGCCGAAAATCCGCCTGTCTTGAGCCCTGAAGCGAAAGAAATCCAGGCGCGCTTGGAAGGGGCGCAAAAGCGGCTGAGTGCGGACCAGGCACTGGTGGCGCAGCTCACGCAAGCCGAGGCGAAGGCGACCGGCGACAAGAAAGAAGTGCTGGGTGATCAATTGAACTTGGCGAAAGCGGAGCTGGAGCTCGATAAGGATGAAGTCGATGACGCGAAACAGGACTTAATCCGTGCCGGCGGGGATCCTGAAGACCGCATCCAGGAGATGGTGCAGGAACATGAAGCTGCGGCCCACGGAACCGCGTCTGCGATCCCCAGCACGCCGCCGCCCCGCGAAGAAAGAGGCTTAATTCAGCGCTTTCAGCAATGGTCTTCGCTGCACCAGAAGCAGATGCAATTATGGCGCGCGAAGCAGGAAGCCGACACAGCGGTTTCCACGCTTACCGGGCAACACAATGCCCTTGAAGCGCGCGTCGACGCCGCAAAACAGGAAACTCCGGAACTCGCCCATCGCTCCAAGAGCGCCAAGGCAACCGGACCCTCTCCCAGTACCGCCACTCTTCCACGTGCTTCCGACGATTCGGCGGCGCTGGTCCAAATCACCAAGCAAATCGCTTCGGATCAAAAAGCCCTTTCGGTCTTCGACAAGCGCATCGACGCAGAAAAG
>WNGG01048711.1_pt1 | contig 10898 bp, 8 predicted proteins | sample 5400661 | NCBI WGS metagenome assembly WNGG01 (sample SAMN13153372, study PRJNA577476) | soil metagenome | isolation source: 100 cm soil or saprolite under Garry oak tree replicate 1 | place: USA:California | collected 2016-06-15 | reverse complement strand
GTGTGGTGGGACCCGAAGCTGCTCGAACTGGGCAAGCAGGAAGACGTCGGGTCGAGACTGAACAAGCTGATTGCGGCCGACGAGCAAGGCGCCAGGTCGGAGGCCGGCATTCAAGCTCACGAAGAGTGGCAGCAGGCGCGAACACGCGTCCGTGAAACAGCGGGCAATCCGACATTGAAAGTTGTCACTGCAACCGAGCACGCGATCGCGATGGCGGCATCGGGTTCGATTGATTCGCTATCAAAGGAGGCTGCGTCGGAAGTGACAGTCGAGTCGGTCGGCATCGATTTCTCGCGACCCCACGGAACGCGCTTCGGCGCTTTAGTGCACGCTGTTCTTTCGATCGTTGATTTGCAGGCTGATGCTGCCAATGTTCAATCGGTCGCGGACCTGCAGGGCCGCTTGCTCGGAGCGACCGGTGACGAAGTCGCCGGCGCAACGAAGACGGTCACGCGCGCTCTCGCTCATCCGCTGATGAAGCGCGCATCGGCGGCGTGGCTTGCGGGCTGCTGCCGTCGCGAGACTCCCGTCGCGATCAAGCTTGAAGACGGGCTGCTTGTCGAGGGAATAGTCGACCTGGCGTTTCTCGATGAAAGCGTCCCGAATGTCTGGACCGTCGTGGACTTCAAAACCGACTTCGAGATGGGAGAAAGGCTCGAAGAGTATCGCAATCAGGTTGGGCTGTACGCGGAGGCGATCGCCCGCGCCACAGGTTTGAAAGCGCACGGTGTGCTGTTAAGGTTATGATTGCTGAAGTCGATCACGCCTAAATGAAAGGCAATATCTCGATTCGTGAACTTCCGATGGGAGAAGATGTGTGGCTAACCGTGGCCATAATCTCCGCGCGCGAGATCAAGCCGCAACAAGGCAAGCCTTTTCACCTCGCCGTCGCGCGCAACGCCAGCGGACGCATCGCGCTGAAGATAGCAAATGAGATTGTAGAAGCTGGCGGGTCGCTCAAGCCTGGCTTGTTCGGAATCGTCGGACGGCTTGAGGCGTATCAGAATCAACCTCAGTTCGTAGTCTCGGAGCTCAGACCGATCACCAGCGAGAAATATCGCGAGTTGCAAAACGCTGATCCTCCCTTTCCGCGCGCGTTCACGATCGATATTGAAACCATCCCGCTTGCCGCTTTCAGAGACCGTGCCGCGCGTCGGTTGAGACGAGCGAGCGATCTCGGGAGGATGAGCGAGGAACAACAGCAACGGTATTTCGAGGACCAGACGGCGGAAGAAGAACGTGCCTTCCGGTCAGGCTCGCTTGCGGCGACGTCTGGGCGAGTGCTTTCAATAGCCGTTCACGTTGGCTCCGCTGCCGGCGTTGAGATCGAAGGCTTTGAGCAAGTCGAAAGCGAAGATGTCTTTGGCATTGACTCCGAGGGCAAAGAGCAGACCGAGCAACAGGCGCTGACAGATTTTCTTGCAATGATGCAAACCTTCGATCCTGAGATCGACGAGCTTGTCGGCCATAACATTATCGGCTTCGATCTGCCGTTCATTTTTCAGCGGTGCCTGGTGAACAATGTCGCGGTTAAGCCATTCGTAAACCTCTCTGAGTTCAACGTGCGAGGCGTTCACGACACGATGCATCGGTGGTGGCTCGGCGCAAGGAACCGTGTGGCGCTTGACGACATCGCGTGGGCGCTGGGAATTGAATCAAGCAAGACCGATGAAGTTGAAGGAAGCCGCGTGTTCGAGTTGTATCAAGCGGGCAGGCTCGCCGAGATTCGCGAATACAACCTGAACGACGTTCGCGTGACGCGAAAGGTTTATGAGCGAATGGTGTCTGTGTTTGGCCGATAGCCAGGAACCATTCGAGGGGGCATTCGCTATTCGCGAATTCCGAATATATAATCAGCATATGGTTCTAAAGCCCCAAGATATCGTTGTCGTGCTTAAGCTGCTTGGATACGAAGGCGGCCGACCTCCATTTGCACAAATCGCGAAAGACCTGGTCATGAGTCCTTCCGAGGTCCATGCTGCGGTTAAGCGCGCTCAAGCTGCCCGGCTGTTGCACGGACCGCAGATGTCTAACCGCCCAAATGTGTCAGCCCTTGAGGAGTTCCTGTTACACGGCATCAAATACGCCTTTCCGGCAGAACGTGGAGGGCCGAGCCGCGGCATCCCAACCGGCTATGCTGCCACTCCGTTAAATCGCCTGATCGCCCCCGGGGATGAGCCAATCCCGGTCTGGCCTTTCGCCGAAGGGAAAAAGCGAGGGATCGCATTTGCGCCGCTTTACAAGATGGCGCCTGTTGCCGCCCTGAAAGACCCGCTGCTCTACGAAGAACTTGCTCTCATCGATGCAATCAGGGACGGTCGCGCGCGGGAGCGAAAACTGGCTGAGCAGGAACTCGTAAAAATTTTGCGAAAGAAGTCTGATGGCTGATCCCAATATCCAACGACTCATCGCAGCCGCCAGGCTGCTTGTTCCGATTCTTGATGAGCTGGTGTTTGTTGGCGGCTGCACAACCGGCCTGTTTATTACCGACGAGGGCACCGGCAGCGTTCGTCCGACCTTCGACGTTGATGTGATAGCCGAGATCGTATCTTATGAAGATTACGCCAGATTTTCCGAGCGGCTGCGCAACTGATTTCGAAGAGGACACCAGCGCAGGCGCGCCATTGTGTCGCTGGAAGAATGGCGAGACGATCCTTGACGTGATGCCTCTTGACGATTTGTTGCGTGAAGGTTAGATGCAATTGAGTCAGATTTTGTTTCTTCTCCTTCTGGGGCTGGGCGGCTTGCTTGGCGGTGTGGGTGTGTGGCTAACGCTCCGTTTGCGAATCAAACATGAATATGATCGAGCAAAAGTGGAATTCGAGGCCGACAGGGCGACCCTTGTCGAACGCTTGCAGGGCAAAGACCAACAAACGCGCAAGCTGGAAACCGACTTAGCAGAGCTTAGCTCGAAGCTTTTTGAGTTTCAGACCCATAATGCGAACCTGCTGGCTCATACCAGTTCGCTCGAAGCACAACTCGAAGCTGAACGTAAAGCGGCAGCCGAGAAGCTTGGGTTGCTTGAAGATGCGCAGAGCAAGCTTGGCGATGCATTCAAGGCACTGTCGGCTGATGCGCTCAGCGCTAACACCAGAAGCTTCCTCGATCTTGCAAAAGAAACGCTTGGGCGGTTTCAAGAAGCCGCAAAAGGTGACCTCGAGTCGCGGCAGAAAGCGATCGGCGAGCTGGTCCAGCCACTAAGAGAATCGCTCGAGAAAGTCGACGGCAAGGTCCGCGAGCTCGAGTCTGCGCGCGCGTCGGCTTATTCGTCGCTCACAGAACAGGTGAAGCACCTGGCGACTTCACAACTCCAGCTTCAGAGCGAGACTTCAAAGCTGGTAAGCGCGCTGAGAAGTCCAAACGTGCGCGGGCGTTGGGGTGAGGTCCAGCTTCGCCGAGTTGTCGAGCTTGCGGGGATGGTGAGTTACTGCGACTTCAGAGAACAGCCGACTCTTGAAAGCGAAGCGCCTATCGGCGCTTATTACGATTCGCTTGAGACGACCGATGAAACAACCAGGGGCGCAAAGCTCAAGGATCACGCACGCCAGGTGCGAACTCATCTGATGAAGCTTGGGGCGAAGAGCTATTGGGAACAACTCGACTGCACACCGGAGTTCGTTGTGTTGTTCTTGCCGGGCGAGACGTTCTTCAGTGCGGCGCTTGAACAGGACCCGTCGTTGATCGAGTTCGGAGTCGAGCAGCGAGTGATACTCGCTACTCCGACTACTCTGATCGCTTTGCTGAAGGCCGTGGCTTATGGTTGGCGGCAAGAGCAGATGGCTGAGAACGCGCAGGCGATCAGCAATCTCGGACATCAGCTTTATGAGCGGCTGCGAACTCTTGCTGAGCATTTTTCAGAAGTGCGCAAAGGCTTAGACAAGGCAGTCGAGTCATACAATAAGGCTGTCGGTTCGTTTGAAGGAAGAGTGCTGGTTTCGGCGCGACGGTTCAAGGAGTTGGGCGCTACTACGGGGGAAGACATCGAGCAGTTGGAGATTGTAGATCGCTCGACGCGGCTGCTCGACATCGGAGAGACGGCTTTGATCCCAGGATTGATTGAAAACGACGATTCGGATGAGGAAGAGGGAGCGATGAAAATCGAAAAATGACAATGCAAGCGACGTAATTAAACAATCCAACTTGCGGCGCGAGGTAGCTATGCTAAGGCTACTACTACTCTTATTGATCGTCGCGGCGGGTTTTTCTGTATCCGCTGACGCGCAACAAAAGGACGAAGAGGCGACAGCTCACGGTAGAGTCACCGATTTGTTCGGGTACACAATTAAAGGAGTAACCCTACAGTTCTATGCTCGCACGTGGTTTAAGCCTCCCACAGAACTCAAGTTCGTTAAGAGCACGACGACGGACAAACAAGGGGACTATACTGTCAATGGACTTCCCTATGGATATTATCTGCTATCAGTTGAACTGTTAGGATTCCGCTACGCAGAGGTTAGCCGGACTTATCTGGGTAAGGGAGATAACCTTCTAGATATCGGCTTGGAAGTCGGAGCCATAACGGACATATCTCCAATCGAAATCAGTGGCACTGTTCGTACCTCGGGCAATAAAGTGTTGCAAGACGCCACGGTGGCGCTAATGAGTGCCTTCAACTCAGAGATCCTTTACAGAGCTAGGACTGATCGGAACGGCAAGTACAAATTTGTTGTACGCACGCCAAGCCAATATTTGATTTATGCTGCGAAGCCTGGGTTCGAGGTGAGCGCCGCTACGACATTGGGGCAAGCAAGAGTAAAGAACTTTTTCCTAGTCCCTCTTAAGAATAGACGGTAAGCGCAAGGTAGAAGTAAGAGGTTTTGTCCAAACAAATTTGGTTAGCTCCCATCCTAAGTAACAACCGCGAGCGGTTGCTTGAGCGCGCGTCCGAAGTGCTCGCCGTGGGGCCGACCGAAGCACTGCTGTACATCGCTGCTTCACGGCCGCTGCTCGAACTCGCAGCGAGTCGCTTGCTCGACGGCAAGCGAGTGCGCGGCGTGTGGGGCTCGCTGCCGGTGCACCTGTTTCGCGGGTTCGCCAGATTCGTTCTGGCAACCGCGGTCGAAGATGTGAGCGGTTTGCCGCTCGCTCCAAGAATCGCCATCGATCAAGAAGAGCTGCCGCTGAAACGCAGTTTGATTTCCCAGATTATCAAGCGACTCACGCGCCATGAGAAGCTCAAAGCCATTGCGCCGCTCGCCCATCGAGACGGCTGCACCAACTCCGTAGCTTCGCTGATCGGCGAAATCCAACGCGCGGGCAAGACTGCCGCCGAGTTTTCGGAGATTGTTGAAGCACGCGCTCGCGATTTCTACCAGTCGGATTCCGCTACGCTCGCGATACCGCGCCAAGTTGATTTCGATCGCGAAGTGGCGCTGATTTATTCCGATTACGCAGCAGCGCTTGATCGTTTTGCTCTCAGCGAAGACGACGCGGACCAGTTGCGAGCGCTCGAAGTCTTGCGCGGCGAAGTGAGCGGAACAAAAGTAACGTTGCCATGGCTGGCGGAAGTTCGCCTGCTGGTGCTGGATGGGTTCTTTGATTTCACTCCAGTCCAAGGCGAGATGCTGCGGCTGCTGATTCCGCAGATTCCGAATGTGATCGTAAATCTGAACCGAGACGAGCGCAACGCGGAGATCTTTCGACCCTTCGAGCAGACGGTTGAATATCTCGCGTCGATGGCGGAGTTCGAAGTACTTGCGAGCACCGACGCGCGATCAGTTGTTGGAAGCCTGTTACCCCTGCGCGAACGGTTATTCAATCCTGTACCGGCACCGGCAGAGGCATGTACGGGCGGCCCTCTGTGGCCGCCCCTCAGTGAAGAAGACCCTGTTCCCGCCGAGCGGGGCGGCCACGGAGGGCCGCCCGTACAAAGGCGAAACGTATTGCTTCTCGAATGCAGCGACCGACAAACTGAGATTCGCTCGATCGCCAAAGAGATCAAGCGGCTTGTTCTAACCGACGGCTTCACGCTTGGCGACATTGCGCTGATTGTGCGTGAGCGCGCGTCTTACGAAGACACGATCGGACGAGTCTTCGAGGAAGAGGGGATTCCATGCACGCTGGTAAGGCGAACTTCGGCCGTTGAAATTCCAGCGGTTCGGGCGGCTTCGAGGCTGATCGAGCTTGCGCGAGAGGAACCATCGTCGCCCAGAGTCAGCGACCTTGCCGACCTGATCAAGTCCGGTTACTTTCGCCTCTCAGAGGACGAGCTTGTTGCGCTCAGCGAGCGATCCAAGAATGAGTCGCCAGATTTCTGGAATGCCGACGATTTGGAGAACGCCATCGCTTATGTTGGCGGCGAGCTGCGAGTCGATACGTTCCTGGCCAGAGCACGACAGTTGACGCGCCCAGCCACCGAAACAAAACGAGAGGAGATGCTGGAAGCTGAACTCGACGATGAATCGGAGCCAGACGACGCAATCGCCGCTGCGTCCGATGAGGCACCCGTTGCCGAAAGAAGACGCACCGAACGTGTCGAGTTCGTCGAGGTTCCGATTCCCGGCTCAGAGCGAAGGCCAAAGTTTCGGGAAGTAGATCCAGAGTTGGTGGCTTGGTCGGCGCTGGTCGTCGACCGTATTTCGCGGATTATCCTCGCGATCCCTTCCAAAGGAAGCGCCCGCGAACTGGGCGACGCGCTAATGCGACTCTCCGATCAGCTTCAGTTTTCCGCACAGGTGCGCAGCTCCGAGCGCGCGGCGCTTTCAGACCGCGAGCGCTTGCGGCGCGCGATTTCCGCCGCGACTAGAGGCATTGAGATGACGATCGGCGAAGCTTCGCCGACGGTCCACCTTGCGGCTTTTCTGGATGAAGCAGTGCGATGCCTGAAAGGTGAGTCGCTGGTGATAAGCCGCGGCGATCCGGATGGCTTGAAAGTCCTCGAAGCTACAGACGTGCGCGGGTTGCGATTTCGCGCGGTGTTTATTGCAGGGTTGATAGAGGGCGGCTTCCCGCTGCGCGCGTCACGAGACTGGATTTACCCTCACGAAGAACGCGAGCGATTGAAACAGTACGGCTTAACGCTTGAAGACATTTCACCCAACACGTTGCTTAAGGAAGAACATTACTTCTATCAAGCCGCTTGTCGCGCGACGGAACGTCTCTACTTGACGAGACCCTTGGTGCTTGAAGACGGCTCGGAGACGGTCGCGTCGTATTACATCGAGGAGATGGGTCGGGCCATCGCGCCTGCCGAGACTAAGAAAGAAATTGTGCGAAGCGATTTCGATGGGCGCGAGCTTTTTGATTCGTCGCGGGAGTCCGAGCTTGCCGTTTCGCTGGTTAGGCAGGAGGAGCGGCATCTTCATCGCGCACAAGCAGCAGGCAACTTTCACGAAGGCGTTGTCGCTCGATTGTTGGCCTACGCTGGCGAGCGAGAATACCTGAGCGTTTCGGCGCGAGAGCGGATCGCGATTGAGCGCGAACGTAGCGGCCTGTGCTTTGGAGGATTCGACGGTGTGATCAGTAATCCAAGCCTCGTTGAAAGTTTCAGAGATGAATACGGCGCGGGCCACGTCTTCAGCGCAAGCGAGCTGAGCCTTTACGGCAAGTGCCCGTTCAAGTTCTTTGCAGAGAAGATATTGAAGTTAGAGCCGCGCGGCGAAGCGGCGCTTGATTTGACCGCGCTCGACGCGGGAAGCCTTCTGCACGAGGCGCTGCGTCGTTTCTTCGGGCGTCATCACGGAGAGAGGCTTGCCGACCTTGACCGGATCGAGCTTCGGCGCGAACTTGGCGAAGTCGCCGATGAAGTCCTCGACGAGCACGAGCGCGCGGTGCCGCCGCTCAATCCTCGCGTCTGGAGCATCGATCGCGAGATAAGGAAACTGCTGCTCGAACAAGTGCTCGACTACGAGTTGACCGTTCAAGAGAAGACGCGTGTTGTGGATGTGCGACCTGCATACTTCGAGCTCGCGTTCGGGATGCGGCGCGAACACGCCGATTCACATTCAACCGAGCAACGACTTGAGTTTCATCGAGGTCCGGGTGATCAAACTGAAACCGTTGGCGTCCGCGGGCAGATCGACCGGGTCGATATCGCTCGGGATGGGACCGCGATCGCGTATGACTATAAACTCTCGAAGGGCGCGACCATCGATGACATGACCGAAGGGCGCGCTCTGCAACTTCACATTTATCTTGCGGCGCTCGAACGGCTGTTCTTGCCGGACAGCCGGATCGCGGGCGGCGGATACTACACAATAAAAGGAGGAAGCGCTCGCCGCAACAAGGGTTTGTATCGGGCGGCGATGAAAGAATACACAGGCGTGCGGGAAACGACAGCGTCGACGCTTTCCGAGTCGGAGTGGCAAAGAATTCGCAATAAAATGGAGACCCGCGTCTGGGAATTCATCGACGGAATTCGAGCGGGACGATTCGTCGTCGATCCGTCGGCCCCGGACCAGTCGTGTCCACACTGCGATTACTCGGCAGTGTGTCGGTATGAAAAATCTCGGATAAGAGGAAAAGAGAGAGCTTCTTAGCGAACAAGGCGAGTCAAAAGCCAAGCTGCGATTCGATCTGACGGATGCGCGCGGTCAGCTTCAACAATTCAGAATCGCTCACTTGTTCGCCGCGCGCGACCGCTTCGCATCGGAATAGCAGCTCTTCGAGGGTTCGTTCATCGAGTCGTGCGCGGCGGGCGGCAGCCACTGCCAACTTCCCATTTTCAATTCTTGCCGGAACGCCGCTGAATCGACACAGCCGCGTTCGAAACTCGGGATAAATGTTTTGCATCGCCAAGTCGCTCGCTCGCGCCAACCGGCTTATGTTTGCCATTGACGAGACGAATTCGAGGTTGGTCGTGCGGCGCTCTCGCCTGAGCGTAATCGGACGCCCGAATCTGCGGCCGTAACTGTACACCACCAGCGCGGCAATCAACCCAGCCTGCGCCATCATCCAGGGAACGGGCGTGCCGCGAAAATACGCAATCAATCCGCCGCCGGTCGAAGTTGCTCCGTAACCGTGATGATACTCGTCGAAGGCGATCTTTACCGCCGGGCGTTCGGCAAGCAGATTCAGAGCGAGAATTACGTTGTCAGCCTGCGAGATTCCGTTATTTGCGATTACGTAAGGATCGGTGAGCAGAACCACACGACCCTTGCCCACTTGCGCGTCCGCGAGAACCGCGGCTTGATCGTCTCCGATGTGATAAGTCGCCGACCGGCTATCGACCCGGACTCGCGTCGAGTATTCCGACAGCGCCAAGCGCTCAACTCCGCGAGTAAAATGCGTTGGCTGAAAAGGACGGACTGTGGATTTCGACTCGGCGTGCTCGGTGTGCACGGTGGCATCGCCGACACTGACATGAATTTCGCGATCGACGATGATCAAGAGACCTCCGGCTTCGACCCACTTATTCAAAGCCTTGAACTCGTCCTCGTCGGGGTTCTGAGTCTCAGGCGGCGCAATAACGATGAGCGTTCCCGGCTCGTGATTCTTCAATTCGGTGAACGGCTTCTCAAAACGCTCGACTGCGTAGCCGCTCTCTTGGAGCAACGTGTAGAACGCCATCGTCCCGTAAGGAGTGGCGCGGTAAGACGAGCGATCGCCGGAGACTTCGTCTTCTTCAGTCGCGCGATTGTCCACGAAGAAGATGAAGTTGAGCGCAACTATCGCGATGAACAAAGCTGCGATCAGCAGGATTGCGCTCGCGTTGCGTTTCATCAGAGTGATTCGTGATCGTGATGCGTGATTCGTGATACGTGACCGGAACCGTTGTGCAGCTTGTCACGGATCACGGATCACGGATCACGGATCAGGCATCACGAATCACTGTTCATTTCACGCTGAACAGAGGATGAGGCACATCTTCGAGCAGCCATGTGTTTCCGACACGGCTCAAGACAAACACTGCAGTGCCGGCCTGGTCTTTGTTTTCAGCTCTGACCTTCAGCCCCACGTCGAGCGCGACTCGATTCGCGTCCAGCGTCTCGACGTGAAGTAACTCGGTGGTCCACGACGCCGGGCGAGAAACGGTCAACCCTTGCACGAATCGCTTAAGGTTGTTCTTGATCACCAGGGCGAACAGCTTATCCGAAGTCGGCTGCTTGATCGCCGAGTCGAGCTGCGTTACATAAGCGCGCACCGATTCGTCAGCGTGAAGAGTCGTACCGGCAGCGCGCTCCGCTTGAACCATTCCCTCGTGAGCGGCGAACTGGGCGGTCGCTTCGTCGGCTTCCGCCGCAGCCGCGCGAAACTGGCGCGTCGCGTCCGCCGCTTGATTTCGCGCAAGAGCCACCTGTCCCAGCGTGATGCGCGCCCAGCCCAGCGCGGGTCCGATCGGCGGCTCCGCCTTGATCGCGGCGTTGGCTTCGGCGACGGCTTCGTCCAACTTCTTTTCGGCCGCGAGCGTTCGAGCTAACCAGGCGTGCAGCAGCGCGTTGCGAGGGTCATAGCTGACCGCCTGACGCAGCTTCGACTCTGCGTCCGCTAACTGAGTTTTGTTGAAAGCGGTTATGCTCTGGTTCAACAAAGTCTGCGCAGAGGGTCGCGTAGTCTTCGAATCGGCGTCCCTCGCGTCGTTGTCATAGTTTGTTTGAATAAACAGCTTGTCGGGGTCCACCTCGAGCGAAACGATCTTTTCAGCCGTAGGTATCTCGGCAGTCGCGAGGTTCTCGGATGGAACCAGCACCGAGGCGGTCACTCGCTTGCCTGACGCTGTGATGGCCAACACAGTGACGTTCACGTCGCCGGTGCCGAGATTGCGCAGATTAACGCGCTGCGTGCCCGGCTTATCGGAGGGCAGCGCCGCACCGATGATAATGTCAGGTTCGACGATCGAGTCGACCCATTGCTGAAAATCCTTCTCGACCCCGGGCGCCGTCTTTGTCAGCGCCGCTCTCAGATCCTCCGTTGTGATTATCTTGTTCTGCGCGCCGGACAGCAGCGACTTGACTGCAGCG
>WNGG01017033.1_pt1 | contig 10898 bp, 11 predicted proteins | sample 5400661 | NCBI WGS metagenome assembly WNGG01 (sample SAMN13153372, study PRJNA577476) | soil metagenome | isolation source: 100 cm soil or saprolite under Garry oak tree replicate 1 | place: USA:California | collected 2016-06-15 | reverse complement strand
TAAGTTGTGGGCCAGTCGCGTTTGTCCAGCACCTGAAGCTCTTGCCGTAGCTTGACCACGTTACCGTACGGCAGGACACCGCGAAAATTGACGCCAGGATAAATCATGCAGTCGCGTCCGAGCACCGATCCCGGGTTAATAACGGCGTTGCAACCAATTTCTGTTCGGTCGCCAACGATCGCGCCGAATTTTCTTAGACCAGTAGGAATATTGCCATCGGGCGTCACGACCGCGATCTCGCCATGATCGAGTTTCACGTTCGAGAGAATCACGCCTGCGCCAAGATGAACGTGGTGACCGAGGATGGAATCGCCGACGTAATTAAAGTGCGGCACCTGCGCTTCGTCGAAGAGAATGCAATTCTTGAATTCACACGAGTTTCCCATCACCACGCCATCGCCGGCGATCACGTTTTCGCGCACGTAGCAGCCGCTGCGGATCTGACAGTTTCCGCCGATCCATGCCGGACCTTTCAGCACCGCGCCTTGCTCCACGACGGTACCTCTGCCGATGAAGACGTGATTGCTGATGAATGGTTTGCCTAGCAACTCGCCCAATACCGCGGGCTTCAAGCGGAATTGCAAATAACTGGCGATTTGTTTGAGCGCATCCCAGACGTAATTCTGGTTTTCGAACAACTTCGGATGAGCCGTGCGTTCGAGGTCAAGAAAATCGGCGGGCGCAAACATTTGTCAGGTCTCAAGATGACCAGAGCATGACGCGTTCTGCGAGCGCAAATTTGCGCCGCTTTAGTTCTGGTAGGCGCGCGTCCTCGTCTGGGTAGCGCACGCGTCTCGCGTGCTGGCGATGGTGTCCCGCCATCGCGAACTTTCTCTCGATTACCGAAACTGTTTTGATATCCGAACTGAAGAAAAGTTCGTTGCGGCGAGACACCGCAATCAGCACGCGAGACGCATGCGCTACCCAGATCACGACGTGCCGCGCGGCGTGAGTTTTTGGCCGTCTTTTGTATCGCGAACTTCCCACCCGCGCGCAGAGATCCGGTCGCGCAATTCGTCGCTTTGGTTCCAATTTTTTTCCCGCCTTGCGTTCTCGCGGTCTTTTGCGAGCTGCGCAACTTCCGCTGGCAGCAGGATTTCGTTTTCAATTTCTAGGTCGAGAACATTGTTTATGCGTTTCCACCAATCCAACCAAGCCTTTGCCGAGGAGGCATCGAGTTCGTTTCGATCCATCGCGCGATTTGTTTCGCGAATTGTCTCGAATAAAAAACCGAGCGCTGCGGAAATGTTCAGGTCATCATCGAGCGCTTCTTCAAATTGCTCCCGGGGTCCCGTCTTGTCTTTTCCGTTGTCGAATTTTTTTGCGACCACTTCACGCAGCCGCCCCAGCCACTCATCGATACGGGCGAGCGCTTGCCGCGCTTCCTCCATTCCTTCCCATGTGAAATTCAGCGGCGCGCGATAATGCACGCGCATCAGCGCGTAACGAATTTCGCGGCCGGTGTATCCCTTTTCCAAAAGGTTCGGCAGCGTATAGAAATTTCCGAGCGATTTCGACATCTTCTGGCCATCGACCAGCAAATGCGCGCAATGCAGCCAGCAACAGACGAATTTCTTTCCCGTCACTCCTTCGCTCTGCGCGATCTCGGCTTCGTGATGCGGGAAAATGTTATCGACTCCACCGCAGTGGATGTCGATCTGATCGCCGAGTAACGCCGTTGCCATTGCGCTGCATTCGATGTGCCAGCCGGGACGGCCGCGGCCCCACGGGCTTTCCCAACCTACATCGCCATCTTCTTCATCCCACGCTTTCCAAAGCGCAAAATCGCCAATGTGTTCCTTGTCGTATTCGTCGTGCTTCACCCGCCCAGTCGATTGCAACTGCGTGAGATCGAAATGCGCGAGCTTTCCGTAATCTGGAAATTTGTTGATCCGAAAATAAACCGACTTGTCGTCCGCTTGATAAGCGAGACCGCGCGAGATGAGCGTGCCGATCATCTCGATCATTCTGTCGATGTAATGCTGATCGGTCGCAGCGGGAAATTCGTCCGCGCGCTTGATCCGCAGAGTTTCGATATCTTCGAAGAATGCCTGTTTGAACGGCGCAGTAAATTCCGCGAGCGGAATGTTCGCCTCGCACGCGCCGCGGATCGTCTTGTCGTCCACGTCGGTCATGTTCATCACGCGATGTACGTTGTAACCGCGCAGTTCGAGATGCCGCTGAAGCAAATCTTCGAAGATATAGGCTCGAAAATTTCCGATGTGGGCGCGGCTGTAAACAGTGGGCCCGCAGGTATAGATGCTGACCTTGCGTTCGCTTGGATCACGCGGTTCGAATTCCTCCACCTCGCGCGAGTAAGTATTAAAAAAGCGCATTTGTCATGTCGAGCGGAGTCGAGACATCGCTAATTGTTTTCTGATTAACAGTAAGAGATTCCTCGAGTTCGCTCGGAATGACAATGTAGTCATTCTTGCTCGACCATCGCCACCGCCATCGCGGCGATGCCTTCACTACGGCCGATCGCGCCGAGGCCTTCGTTTGTTGTCGCTTTGATGCCAATGCGCGATTCGTGCACGCCGATTGCCTGCGCAATTATTTTCCGCATCGCTGGAATGTGTGGCGTAATTTTCGGGGCTTCGGCAAGAATTGTTACATCAACATTGGTAGCGCGCGCTTTGTTCTTCGCCAGCAGCGCGGTCACCCGGCGCAAGATTTCGATGCTGCTGATGCCGCGAATTGATTTGTCCGTATCGGGAAAGTGTTGGCCGATGTCGCCCGCGGCAATCGCACCGAGCAGCGCATCTGCGATTGCGTGCGACAAGACGTCCGCGTCCGAGTGTCCTTCGAGTCCGCGCGAATGCGCGATCTCCACGCCGCCAAGAATGAGTCTTCGTCCTTTCGCAAGACGATGCACGTCGTAGCCGATTCCACATCGAATCATCGGGTCAAAGTTTTAGATCGATCAGCCCATTAGAGGCGACAATGCGGTATTTGTCTTTCATGTCCTCGCGCGGACGAAGATCGACAGTTCCGCCGGCGGTTTCAATCAGGAGCCAGCCGCCGGCAATATCCCAGAGACTGATTCCCTGTTCAATGTAAGCATCGAAACGTCCGCAAGCGACATAAGCCATGTCCAGCGCAGCGCTGCCAAGCACGCGGCACTTGCGGACACGATGGACCATTTCCCGGAGCAACGGAAGGTTCGCATCGATTGTCTCTCCGGTCTTGGCAAGTCCGACGGAAATCACGGCATCGTAGATGACGCCAACGATGATCTCGCCGCGGAGACGCAACGCAATCGAGATGCAAAAATGGGGAATGCCGTAGAAATAATTGACGGTGCCGTCAAGCGGATCGACGACCCATTGGTGCTCGCTTAATTGGTCGCCGACGATTCCCTCTTCGCCGTAAAGCGCGTGTTCAGGGAATTCTCCGAGGAGCAACCTGGTGATTAACTCCTGTGATTGAACGTCAATTTCCAATTTAATATCGTGAGCCAGGGCGGAGTTGACGCGCAGTGGCTGCTGGAAATTTTGACGAAGCAGTTCGCCCGCGGCGCGCGCAGCTTTCTCCGCCGCGTCAAGATAATGCTTCATGGTGAGAGATAAATAGAATCGCGCTCAAGCTCTGCCAAATTATTTCCAACCTGTAGACGCTTTCGCTCTGCGAAGCGTGGCACTAAGATTGCAAACATGCATGCGCCGTGTCGGCCAAGAGAGCGGACGCCTACAGAAACGCGCAAAAAAAACCGGGAGGAAAATAAATTCTCCTCCCGGGTTGAAGTTAGGGATTGCGACCCCGAAAGCTTTCGGGGCTGTTAACGAGCGTTGGGCCTTAGTGCCTCTTTCTCTTCGCTGTTTTTTTCTTTGCTGCTTTTTTCTTCTTTGCCATCGACTCGATTCCCCCCTTTCAATCCGCAACGTGCGGAGTTCTGTGAAGAGTTGGGAATGACTTCACTTACACAAGTTCAGTAATCACCACATTTTTTTTGTCAAACGTTTTTCGCGCGAATTTAAAAATATTTTTACGAGCTTGCGCGCGATAATTTTTTTTGGTGCTCGCAAAATTTTTTCTCTTCCGCCGTTTCGAAAGAAGATTGTGACTTCATTTGCATCGCTTTCCATTCCCGAATCTGCGCCGCTCACATCGTTCGCCACGATGATATCGCAATTTTTCGCACGCAGCTTCTTTTGCGCATTTTCCTCGAGGTCATTTGTCTCGGCGGCGAACCCAACGACGAGACAGTGTCGATCTCGTTTTGGAAGCGACGCGAGAATGTCGCGTGAGGGAACCAATTCGAGTGAGAGAGTTGCGTTGCGCTTTTTAATTTTCGTCGCGGAAACTTTTGCCGGCTTGTAATCGGCAACTGCCGCGCACATCACGAGCACGTCGCAAGCGCGCGCGTACCGATGAACAGCCTTGTACATTTCATCACTGGTCAAGATCGACACGAACTGCGCGCCGCGCGGCGGATCGAGATTCACGGGACCGGAAATCAAAGTGACATCGTGTCCGGCGGCGAGAGCCGCTTCGGCGATGGCGTAACCCATTTTTCCAGACGAACGATTCGAAACATAGCGAACTGGATCGATCGGCTCGCGCGTCGGGCCCGCCGTGATGAGGAATCTCACGCGATCAAATTATCCTGACGAGCGAGCAGGAACTCTGCGCGGAACGCGATATCATTCACCTTCCACAGCCGGCCGATGCCTTCGTAGCCGCACGCCAGCATTCCTTCTTCCGGTCCAATAAACTCGACGCCGCGCGCTTTCAATTTTTCGACATTCTCCTGCGTCGCGCTATGCCCCCACATTTTTCCATTCATGGCGGGTGCGAGCAGAATCGGCGCGCGCGTGGCGAGCGCAATGGCGGCGAGGGGATGGCCAGACAGGCCGTGCGCGAGTTCGGCGATGATGTGAGCCGTGGCAGGCGCAATCAGGAGCAGGTTCGCGCGATCGGCGAGCTCAATATGACCGGGCCGCCAATTTTCTTTTTCATCGTAGAAGCTCGTCGTCACCGGATTTTTGGAAAGTGTCTGCAACGTGAGCGGGGAAATAAACTCCGTCGCGTCCTGTGTCATTACCACAAAGGCTTCGTGGCCCTGTTTGACGAGCAGGCTGGCGAGCTCCGCGGATTTGTAAGCGGCGATGGATCCCGTGACCCCAAGCACCACTGATTTTGTTCCGGGCCGAATGCGCACCACTTTGCGCGCGCTCGTTTTATCGCGTTTGCTTTTGGCGTCTCTTTCCATTCAAGATCGACAATTTACTCGCCAATTATTTCGGAGTCACTTCAGGCAAACATCGCCCGGGATTCTGAACATCACGCATCGGCTTTACGGAAGCGACCCAAGTAATATAAATGGCCAGCGTCTGCACGAAAAACACCGTCAAGATAAGCGGAATTAGTAAGCCGAATGCTTGAAACCCAAATCTTATCTTTTTCCCCTTCCACTTCACGGGAAGAAGTGCGTCAGAAGTGAAGACGCCTTCTTCATGAAGATTGAGCACATCCTCGACCCTTCGGCGAATATTCCGCTGTTCCGTAAGATAATAGTGAGTTCGTAAAAGACAGTAGATTCCAAAGATGATCGCAAGTAATTGAACCACAATGAGAACGCAGCGAAGATTGCGAGTCAGGAGTGGCTTGAAAGAATCAGAGCAGATCAAAACTACAAATCCGCCGGCCAATGTGACGAACGTTACGGCAATCTTCCATTCAAATTCGCGCAACCGACGGATCTCCTCCCATGTCTCTTCATAAAGCGAAAGGAGAGACGAGTGCCGCTGTTCTAGCTCCTGCTCATTTTTATGCATGTCAATGACTGCGCGTTACCGGACTGCAAACATAATCGGTAATTGTTGCAACCGCGATTTCCAATTCTCCGTCTTCGTTTGAGACGATAAGATCGTAAAGGTTCTCGTGGCCCGCGAACCTTTGCGCATTCGTGAGCCTCTCCGCAAGCTGCTCTGGATTGTGAATTCCGCGCGAAACCAAACGCTGACGTAAGGTACGCTGGGACGCACTAGCCAAAATCAGCTTTGCAGTTGGAAACATGCGTCGTACGTGCTTTGCGTTACCCCAATTCATAACCGCCAGCACACTTTTCCCGTGTGTTAGAGGCCGCATCGCCTCGTCCCAAGCCAGACCGTAGCTCATTCCGAATTCAAAGTTTCGGTGCTCGAGGAAATCACCGGCCCGAGCCATCGAAGCAAATTCTTCGTTCGAGATAAAAATGTATTCGTCTTCTTCATTCATGCGACGCTCACGTGTGCAATGGCGTCGCGCAAAGCTAAGCGCCAAGGCCGTGTCTTGACGCAGTCGCGCTGCCAAGGTGCTCTTGCCTGAACCGCTCGGCCCATCAATCAGAAAGAGTTGGCCCGAATTCGACGATTCTTCCAACTTGCCTCGCCATTTTTTTGCATTCTGATATGTCGCTAGGAGCTCGCTATACGACCAAGGGACAATGTCGATTTCAGCTATATTGAGAGTCTCTTTTAGACGCCGGGCATAGCTAACTGCCTTCTGCTCCCCGCGATCTTCGATGTCCACCTCAATTTCAACAAAGCAACCTAACTCTGCGATTCTATCTAGATTGATGAGAGCAGAGTCGAGAACATATGTCTCTCGTCGTTTTTCGACAACGATTCGAACTCCTACAGCGTCAGATAAAAGATCACGAAGCGCCTTGGCGTTGTCCGATAAATCTATCTTTGTGTATGAACTGTCACGAAGGGAGGGAACGTCGGTTCGTCGATAGTGAATAATACAAGCGCCAAATTTATCGCTCTCGCGAAGTTTTAGTCTGTCCCGTGAGACCGCAAAATATGTGTCGCGTTGCCAATGATCTCGCGCTAGACGGGCGCCCAGCCTTGCACAGGTTTGTCTGGCACGATCCAGGTCGGAGCAATATGCCTTGAGTTCAATGTTCTTGCTCATTAGATCTGCATTTCAAATTCTTAATTCCCAACTGCCGTCTCTGGGATTTTGATCTCGGTGCGACTCCCACCAAGCATCAGCAACGATCTCCTGATCTGATTCACGTAAGCGGTGCAACCCAACTGGATACGAGCGATCCAGAATTCTACCGAAACCCATCAGAACTTGGCAAAACATTAGATCCCCGAAGCTTGGCGGCAGAGAGAACGAGCGAAAGTTTACTGGAAATCCATCGCTCGACACGCGAACACTTTTTCCCCATTTCAACCGATATTCATGCACATGCGCACTTAGCTTGGAATCTTCAACCCTCGCCTGTCGAATCGCCGATATCGGGAATTCTAGGTTCCGCGAGCTAGCACTCGACAGGAGAACGCCGTCGCGAAGATTCTCCAAGTGCTCGGCCTCCATACAACCGACGCCTGTCGCGCCGACGATAGCATCGGATGCCCTGATTAGTCGTTGTAGATCAACGCATCGAAAACCTTGAGCGCCGGCGTCCATCATACGCATCGGCTTAATGTCAAAACAACGAACATGCGATCCTCGTCGGCGCAAGCTTCTAGCCACACCTGATCCAATATCTCCAAAGCCGATTACACCAAGATCAGCGGTGTCGACGCTTTTGCCCAAAAGAGCGAGATCTTCATCGACAGATCTAGCGACTGCGCGACCAACGAACTCGCTTTCAAATGTCTTTAATTTAGCGTCGGCAAACTGCACGACGGGAACGCGTAACGTGGGTTGCTTTGAATACCGCCACAATCCTTGCTTCGTCTCCTCGACAATTCCGAGACACCCTTCTTCAAATTTGGCGCTGTTGCTTGCTAACTCAGAGCAATAGCCGCCAACCTCATGCAGAATCGACTTGCGGCCAAGCTCTGTGCTCTGTTGGACGTGAGTTAATACAACCTCAGAAATCCGCTCCATGTCAGGCACTAGTGTGTCGATTCCACGGTTCTCCAATTCGTGCCTCACGTGTTCTTTTGCTGAATAGGGGATTCCAACGACCGCCCGGACTAGGATGTTTGCCGCCTTGAGTGCGGTTACAAAAGCAAGGGTGTCCTCGAAGAGATGTTGAACGAGCAAAACGTCTACCCCTCTGAGATTCGAGACTGTTTCGGTCTGGCTCCTAAGGAGCTTAGCTGTGGCGCGCAGCTCTATCATAAATCCAACGCGCAGCTAAGTGTTTGTCGCAGCGCTTCAACCAGCGTGGTCTTGCCCGCGCCCGAGGGTGCAGAAATGACAAAGAGAATTCCGTGACGGCTGACCTGTTTACTCAAGATTTTGGACTTGCTCTCGAATCTTCTCCAATTCCGCTTTGCAGGCGACGACGCGCTGTGTGATGGCGGCATCGTTTGCTTTCGCGCCGAGAGTGTTGAGTTCGCGAAAAATTTCCTGTGTGATGAACTCCAGTGTGCGACCAACCGGCTCGTTCCGGCGCAGATGATGCGCGAACTGGGCGAGGTGACTTTCCAGACGGGTCAATTCCTCGGAGACATCGGCGCGATCGGCGAAGAAGGAGATTTCCTTCAACAAACGTTCGTCGTCGGTGGCAATGGGCAGGCCCGCCTTTTGGATGCGGTCGATGAGCGACGCGCGGTATCTTTTGACCACATCGGGATGGAGCGCGCGGATCTCTTTGAGTTTTTTCCGGATCGCTTTCAGCCGGTGGATCAGATCCTTGGCCAGGTGCCGACCCTCGCGTTCGCGCATTTTGATCAACTCTGCCAACGCGGCGCGCAGGGCGCGATCGATGGAGGGCCACGCTTCTTCGGACTTTACCGCTTGCTCGGCGAAACGCATCACGCCTGGAGCCTGGAGGACGGTGCTAATGGTGATTTCTCCGGGTGCGTTCAATTCCTTTTGCAAGGAGCGCATCGCTTCGTGGTACGAGCGGGCCAGTTCGGTATCGAGTGCCAAAGGGCGCGCGCCGTTTGGATTGTTGTGAAAGGTAACGACGACGTTTGTTCGACCACGCGAAATATTTTCGTTGATCGTCTGGCGGATGCGCGGCTCAAGCTCAGCCAGATCGCGCGGCAGGTTGATCACAATGTCGCTCTGCTTTCGATTCACCGAATTGAGTTCGACGCTGAATTTTGTCCCGCCGTGATCGATCTCACCGTGGCCGTAGCCAGTCATGCTCCTCATATGTCAGTGTTCTTCTCCATCAGAGTCGAAACCAGAACCGTGCTTTCGGCGCTGTTCGACCATGATCAAGGAGGCTATGCACTGTGCCCCCGCTCCGCAAAGAAATTTGTGCTCGTTGAAAAGTGACATGCCATCCGCTATGCACGCGTCGTGAATCACTGGGAGCAAGAGCTTGTCGCGAGCGTGATCTTCGCGATCACCTACGTTCTCATCAGTGGGCGGCAGCTCAAAATTCTGCCGTTGAACCGCCCGGCCGCAGCGTTGCTTGGTGCTGTTTTGATGGTCGCAACGGGTGTTGTCACGCCTGAACGCGCTTATCGCGCAGTCAACTACGATACGATCGTGCTGCTGCTGGCGATGATGCTTGTCTCAGCCTATCTGTATCTCGCGCACTTTTTTGAATGGGCCGCGGATGTTGTGTTGCGGTTCTCCCACACTCCGGGGCGGCTCTTGCTCTATTTGACGCTCACATCGGGAATTCTCTCGGCGTTGCTGGTCAATGACACGATCTGTTTGATGCTCACGCCTCTGGTGATCGCGGTGATCCGGCGCGGGAAACTTCCTCTGCTGCCGTATCTCATCGCGCTCGCAACCAGCGCCAACATCGGCAGCGTCGCCACGCTGGTTGGCAATCCGCAAAACATGATTATCGGGCATTTTTCGCATATTCCCTTTTCACAATTCTCGCGAACGCTTGCGCCGGCGGCGCTCATTGGACTGGCAATCAATTTCATCATTTTGCGTTTCGGTTTTCGGCGTGCTTTGCAAGCGGCGACCATCGAACGGGAAATCCACAGCGTCCCGAAACTCGATCGCGGGTTGTTTGCGATCGTTTGCATTGTGTTTTTGTCGATCTTTGCCTGCTTTGTCGCCGGGCTGAACCTGGCATGGACAGCGCTCTCGGGCGCGGTGCTGGTGATGGTGCTCGTGCGCCGCGACACGCACGAGGTGCTCAAATTAGTCGATTGGCACTTGCTCGTTCTTTGCAGCACTGTTTGTTGTCGTTGACGGACTGAGCGATACCGGCCTGCCCGATGCCATTTATCGGCATCTGCAACCTCTCTTCGGATCAAGCGTGACAGCGCAGACTTGGAATCTGACGTGGTTCTCGGCGGCCGGTTCGAATATTTTCTCGAACGTTCCATTTGTTCTCGTCGCGGGGAAGTGGATCGCGCGGTTTGCCGAGCCCGAGTTGATGTGGAAAGTGCTCGCGCTTGCCACGACCTTTGCTGGTAACCTGACAATCGTCGGATCGGTGGCGAACATGATAGTGGTCGAATCCGCGCGCGAGCATATCGAAGTCGGTTTTTGGGATTACGCGCGATTCGGCATCCCAATCACAATTCTTACGACCGCTGCCGGCGTGATCGTCCTACTCGTCTTGCGGTAAGAAGATGTCGCATTGCTCGCCGGTGCGGTGACGGCATGGCCAGATTCTCAAGCGCGCTAATTTCAAACCAAGTTTGATTCGAAAATATCTCCGGAGGCGCGCGATGTCTGTATACGGCAAGCGTGATGCGGTGATGTGTAAAGGGAAAGGTCGAGATGTGAACAGCGCGTTTGGTTGTCGATCTTGTTTGCAGCGGCGGCAAAATCCACATGCCGCGCCAGCGCCCAGCTGATTGTTCTCGTCGCGGGAAGTGGATCGCGCGGTTTGCCGAGCCCGAGTTGATGTGGAAAGTGCTCGCGCTTGCCACGACCTTTGCTGCTAACCTGACAATCGTCGGATCGGTGGCGAACATGATAGTGGTCGAATCCGCGCGCGAGCATATCGAAGTCAGTTTCTGGGATTACGCGCGGTTCGGCATCCCAATCACAATTCTTACGACCGCTGCCGGCGTGATCGT
>WNGG01009056.1_pt2 | contig 10901 bp, 9 predicted proteins | sample 5400661 | NCBI WGS metagenome assembly WNGG01 (sample SAMN13153372, study PRJNA577476) | soil metagenome | isolation source: 100 cm soil or saprolite under Garry oak tree replicate 1 | place: USA:California | collected 2016-06-15 | reverse complement strand
CAGGCGGGGCTGCAGGCAGATGTCCACCCATTCCTGCACGATATGGCCGACCGTTACCGCTGGGCCGACCTGGTCCTGTGTCGCGCCGGAGCCAGTACGCTGGCGGAACTCACGACCTGTGGCAAGCCGGCGATTCTGGTGCCGTATCCCTATGCTGCTGCTGATCATCAGCGTCACAATGCCATGGCCCTGCAGCGGCAGGGGGCGGCGCAGGTCATCCTCGATGCCGATCTCACTGGAGCACGGCTGTACGAGGTGCTGGAGCCGCTGCTGTGGAAGCCTGAACTCCTGCGTCAGCAAGCGGCGCAGAGCCGCCGTCTGGGTCGGCCCCAGGCGGCTGATGCCATCGTCACGGTGTGTTTGCAACTGCTGCGTAGGGCAACGGCTATTGCTCCCTCTCCCTCCGGGAGAGGCTTTAACGGGGGGTGAGGGTCCTTCTGGTTATGCGCAATACGCAACGTATCCACTTCGTGGGCATTGGCGGTATAGGCATGAGCGGCATCGCGGAGGTCCTGCTGAATCTGGGGTATACCGTGAGTGGCTCGGATCTGGCGCTCTCTGACGTTACCAGACGGCTGCAACAACAGGGTGCCACAGTGTCCCAGGGGCACGCGGCGGCGCACGTGCAGGGAGCCGACGTGGTGGTGATCTCCTCGGCGGTCAAGTCTGATAATGTCGAAGTGCTGACCGCCCGGGCCCAGCACATTCCGGTCATTCCACGCGCCGAGATGCTCGCAGAATTGATGCGCCTGAAGTACGGTGTGGCCATCGCTGGCACGCACGGCAAGACCACCACCACCTCCCTGGTCGCTACGGTGCTGGCAGACGGCGGTCTGGACCCCACGGTGGTCATCGGGGGGCGCCTGAATAGCCTGGGGAGCAATGCCAAACTGGGCCAGGGCGCGTATCTGGTCGCTGAGGCCGACGAAAGCGACGGCTCGTTCCTGCTCTTGTCGCCGACGATTAGCGTCGTGACCACCGTGGATGCTGAACATCTGGACTTCTACGGTGACCTGGAGGCCGTGAAGCGAGCCTTCACCCAGTTCATCAACAAAGTGCCGTTCTATGGTTGTAGCGTCATCTGCCTGGATCAGTCCCACATTCAGAGCCTGGTACCGCAGATTCATCGGCGCTTCATTACCTACGGTCTGACCAGTCAGGCCGATTACGTAGCACGCGACCTGCGTTTTACCGGTGCACGGTCGCGCTTTGACGTCTTCTGTGCTGGCACGCGACTCGGGCAGTTCTCGCTCAATCTGCCTGGCACGCACAACGTCTCCAATGCCCTGGCCGCCATTGCCGTAGGGGTGGAACTGGACGTGCCGTTGCCGACGATCGCTAAAGCCCTGGCGGAGTTTAGCGGCGTGCACCGACGCTTTGAAGTGCGCGGGGTACGCGACAGTGTCACCGTGGTGGACGATTATGGCCACCATCCTGAGGAGATTCGCCAAACGCTCCGTGCCGCCAAATCGGTCTGGCCCGAGGCCCGCCTGGTGGTCGTGTTTCAGCCCCATCGCTACACCCGCACGCACCTGTTGCAGCAGGAGTTCTGTACGGCCTTCTACGATGCGGATGCGCTGGTACTGCTCGCTATCTATGCCGCCGGCGAAACGCCGCTGCCCGGGGTGACCACGGCGTTGCTCTACGAGGGCCTGATCGGCCATGGCCAGCGTGAGGTGTACTACCTGCAGGAACGAGCTGCGGTCGTACCCTTCTTGCGACGCTACGTACGAGCCCACGACGTCCTCCTGACCCTCGGTGCCGGGGACGTCTGGCAGATTGGCGAGACGTTTGTACACGCCACAGGGGCAGCGTGATATGGCACAGTCGCGCTCCACCCTGTGGAACCTCCCCACCCTGCTGCGCGATGTGCCGGGGCGCAAGGATTTTGCGCGACCGTTGGCGCCCTTTACCTCCATACGCATTGGCGGGCCAGCGGACGCTCTGGTACGCCTCGAAACGCTGGACGCCTTGCGGCACCTGCGGGCGATTGCCAGGGAGCACGCCATTCCCCTCTTCATCCTCGGCGGCGGCTCGAACCTGCTCATTCGCGATGGCGGCATCCGGGGCATCGTGGTGTTACTGCGGGGGGCTTTTCGTTCGTACTCTGTGGAAGCGTGGCCACCAGCCACAGCACCGGTGCTGGCACACGTGCATGTTGGGGTCGGATACCCGTTGTCGCGCCTGGCGCTGCAGCTGGCCCGGCAGGGATGGAGTGGTCTCGAGTTTGCCTACGGCATTCCGGGGACCCTCGGGGGAGCCATGGTGATGAACGCTGGTACACACCTGGGCGATATGAGTCGCGTCCTGGTGACGGCCCGTATGTTGCTCAGCCATGGGCAGGTGCAGGAGTTGCCAGCTAGCGCCCTGGGCTTACGGTATCGTGGCTCGTCGTATCCACCGGACACGGTGTTGTTAGGCGCCACACTGCGTCTCCAGCAGGGTCAGCGGGAGCAGATCGAAGCGCTGATGCACGCGTCGTACGCCCGGCGGCAACGCACCCAACCGCTCTCGCAACCCAACGCCGGCTCGATCTTTAAAAATCCTCCGGGGACGGCGGCGGGGCGCTTAATTGAGGCATTGGGGTTAAAGGGCACCCGCATCGGAGGGGCGATGATTTCACCGGTGCACGCCAATTTTATTGTCAATGTTGATCATGCGACGGCTGCCAACGTGGCGGCCCTCATAGCGCATGTGCAGGAGCGCGTGCGGGCAGTCTATGACGTCGTCCTCGAACCGGAAGTACACATTGTTGGAGAGGAGGGCTAGGGCATGGCTTTGGCGGCGACTCGCAGCAGCACGCTCTATGTGGCGCAACGCAAACGCATGCGCGGCAAGCGTCTGCTCACACGACTGTGGTTCCTGGGGAAATTTTTGCTGCGTTTAGCCCTCTGCGGGGTATTGGCGTGGAGTGTGAAAATCGTCTATCCCCTGGTGCTCGAAGCGGCGTATTTTCGCGTGCGGACGGTGGAGATCACGGGGCTCACAACACTGACGCGCGAGCAAGTCCTCTACCTCCTGGGCATTGGAGACGACACCACCCTGTGGCAGTTCGACCTCCCACGCATGGGTGCGCGTCTGGAGCGCCATCCGTATGTCAAGTCCGTTATCCTGCGTCGGGAATTTCCCCATACCCTGCGCGTCACCGTGCGCGAGCGTACCCCGTCTCTGGTGATCAGTGCCGGTGATCAGCACATGCTCGTCGACGACGCAGGTGTGGTGTTACGGGCCTTTGTCCCGGACCAGGACCCCAAGGTACCGCACGTCATCTTGCAGCAGCAACGGGTTCTGGAGCCGGGCATGCGTTTGCATCAGCAGGAGGTGCAACGGGCTTTTGAGCTTCTCCAGGTCTATCGCGCGTCCCCACTGGCCGAGATGCTACGTCTGGCGTCGCTCACCGTGCAGCCCTCCGGCGTCTCGGTGTGGCGCTTTGAGCAATACCCCTTCGACGTCCGGCTGGGCGACGAGGGGCTTCCGGTCCAACTCGGGCGTCTACCGCTGGCCTTGCGGTATATCGCCCAACAAGGTCTTGCAGTACGAGCCGTGGATCTCTCGTACCGCAAGAGAATCGTCATCATACCCGCGAGCTAACGCGTGAGGAGGGCATACTATGAGCCGCAGGGGAAAGCATATCGTGGCAGGTCTCGACATCGGGACGACCAAGATCTGTGCCATCATTGGTGAAGTCAAAAGTGATGGTGTGATCGACGTGATTGGGATTGGCACCCATCCGTCCCGTGGCCTCAAGAAGGGCATGGTGGTGAATATCGACAGCACTGTCGAGACCATTCGCCAGGCCATGGAGGATGCCCAGATGATGGCGGGGGTCGATGTTGGGTCGGTCTATGTTGGCATTGCCGGTGGGCACATCATGGGCATCAACAGCACCGGGATCCTGGCAGTGAAAAATCAAGACATTACCACGCGGGAAATTGACAAGGTGATCGAGGCTGCGCGGGTCGTGGCCCTGCCGATGGATCGTGAGGTCATTCATGTCCTGCCGCAGGAGTTCATCGTCGATGAGCACCACGGCATCCTCGACCCCTTGGGGATGTCTGGCGTGCGTCTGGAGGCGCGGGTGCACATTGTCACTGCCGCCGTCGCCTCAGCACACAGCATCGTGAAGTGTGTGAACAAGGCCGACCTGGAGGTGGAGGACATCGTCCTGGAGCAACTGGCTGCTAGTGAAACCATCCTGTCCCCTGACGAACGTGAATTGGGTGTGGTGATCATTGATATTGGTGGAGGGAGCATCAATATCGCGCTGATCTCGGGCCATGTCGTGCAACATACGGCCGTCCTCAGTGTCGGTGGGAACCACATCACCACTGATCTGGCCTTTGGCCTCCACACGATGCTCCCAGAGGCCGAGCGCCTCAAGAAGGCGCATGGGTGTGCCTACAGCTCGCTGGTAGGGATGCACGAAACCATCGAGGTGCGCAGCCCGGGCGAACGCGAATCGCAGACGCGCATGCGGATGGAGATCTGCGACATCATCGAACCGCGCGTGGAGGAGATGTTGCAGATGGTGCTGCAGGAGATCAAGCAGAGTGGATATACCGATAGTGCGACTGCGGGGGTCGTGCTCACCGGTGGCACGGCGTTGTTGCCTGGCCTTGTCGAACTGGCCGAGGAAGTATTCCGGCTCCCAGCGCGCTGCGGGATACCAACGAACATTGGCGGCTTAGTCGAGATGGTCAATAGTCCCATGTACGCCACTGGGGTTGGTCTGTTGCAGTTTGCCGTCAAGCAGCACCACTACGGACGCTTCCAGAAATTCACCGACGACCATCTCTTTGGCAAGATTTACCATCGCATGCATGACTGGTTTAGCGAGTTCCTGGCGTAAAGGGAGAGGACACGTATGGAAGAGAATCGCATTTACTTCGTGGACGACGAGCTGAGCGGTGAGGCCCAAATTAAAGTCATTGGGGTGGGGGGCGCGGGTGGCAATGCAGTCAACAACATGATTGCGGCGCACGGCAACGGTGTGGAGTTCATCACCGCGAATACGGACCTGCAAGCGCTGAATGCCACACTGGCGTCGACGAGAATCCAGCTCGGGGTACAGCTCACCAAGGGACTGGGGGCAGGTGCAAACCCCGAAATTGGCCGGCGCGCTGCCGAAGAAGATCATGAGAAGCTGCGGAGTCTGTTGTCTGGGGCAGACATGGTGTTTATCACTGCCGGCATGGGCGGTGGCACAGGCACCGGCGCGACTCCAGTGATTGCCAGCATTGCCAAAGAGCTGGGGTGTCTGACCGTCGCAGTGGTCACCAAACCGTTCGATTTTGAAGGCAAGAAGCGCAAGATGCAGGCTGAGGAAGGGTTGCGTTTACTGCGAGCCAACGTCGATACCCTCCTCACCATTCCCAATCAGCGCCTGCTGCAGGTGGTGGGCCGTGGGACGTCCTTGCGCGAGGCCTTCCGCGTCGCCGATAATGTCTTACGGCAGGCCGTGCAAGGGATCTCCGACCTGATCACCACCCCCGGGCTGATCAATCTCGACTTTGCAGATGTGCAGACCATTATGATTGGCATGGGCCAGGCCATCATGGGGACAGGCGTGGGGCATGGCGACAACCGGGCCATTGAGGCGGCGCACCAGGCGATCTCGAGCCCCTTACTCGAAGAGACCTCGATTGACGGCGCACTTGGGGTCCTCTTGAACGTCACTGGTGGTCCGGACATCGCCTTGCACGAAGTCCACGATGCAGCGGCCATTATTCGCGAGAGCGCCCATGAGGACGCGCACATCATCTTTGGAGCAGTGATTGACGAGAAGCTCGAAGACGAGCTGCGTGTCACAGTTATTGCCACTGGCTTTCACCGTCCGGAGATAGATCTGCACTCGCCCTCCCGGGTGCCACGGCCTACGGCGCGTCTTCACGACCCCGATGAGCCGTACGAACGCCGGCAGCGTGTGGCGCCAGACCCCAAGGAGACGATACCGCCTGTCGTCGAGACGAACGAGCGGCGTCTGGACGTTCCCACCTTCGTGCGGCGCCTGGTCCGCTAGTGTGGCGCCCCGGTGCTGCGCACGGCTAGTTGCCCCGCCAAACTGGCGGGGCCAATTGCGGTACGTAGTACCCTCTCCCTCCGGGCGAGGGTTTTAGCGGGGGTGAGGGGCTTTTCCCCGGTGTGAGGAAGCAGCATGGCAGCAGGAAGGTCGATATCGACCCTGGCCGAGGGGCGCTTACTCTGGCGTGAGACGGCCACGGTCACCTACCTGGAACCGGTGGCTCTGAGCTTCTCCCCAGCCCTGCGATGTGCCTTTACCACACGGCACGCTGGGGGCTCAGGGCAGTCGCTCAATCTGAGCTTTGACAAGGGCGAGTACAGCTGAGGTCCTGGCCCAGCGCCAGCGCGTGCTGCAGGCGCTGGGTCTCGATCAGGCGCCATTGTGTACGGTGCGCCAGGTGCATGGCAACCAGGTGTGCATCGTCGATGCCGCAACGCTCCAGCGCGGTCTGGCTGGTGTCGAGGCCGATGCGCTGGTGACCAGCCTGCCTACCGTGGCGCTGGGCGTGCTGATCGCTGACTGTCTGCCGGTGGTACTCTACGCCCTCGATACGCCCGTGGTGGCCGTGGTACATGCCGGTCGTATGGGTACCTACCATCGTGTTGTCCAGCACACGCTCACAGTCATCGAGCGCCGCTTTGCCACGCCTCCAGCGCAGATACACGCGGTGTTGGGTCCGGCCATTGGTGCCTGTTGCTATAGACTCGACGCGCGTGCGGTCGGGCCTTTCCAGGAGCGCTTCCCCACCTGGCAGCAGTTCTTCATTCCGCACGGACCGCATGACTGGACTATGGACCTGCTCACTGCCAACACGCTGCAACTGCGTGCTGCTGGCGTCTTGGCAGCACATATCGCAACGGCTTCCGTCTGTACAGCTTGCCAGAACCAGGACCTGTATTCCCACCGTGCCGAAGGGCAAGAGGCCGGACGGAGCATGGCCATTGTGGCACTACAATGATGGCATGCCTCATTGGACGGGCTTTTGTCGAGTCTACGGCCCCCGTCTACCGGCCATCGTGCCGCACGCCGTGTCACCAGGCAGGATCGCCTAACGCCTCTGCAGAAAGCCATTGACGCTCAGGCACACAACCTGGTAATGAGATAGGAGAAACCTCTCGGGGCAGCTCATGATGACAGCAGCCCCAACACACGAGAGCAGGGCGCTACCACGCGTGCTGTGCTGAGGGAGTGGGGGCCGGTGCATGCGCGGGGACAACAACGAGGACACTGGGTCCTCTGAGGGTCGAATGAGACTATCGACGGGCCTGGGTCACACGTTTGTCTCACTGCACCTACGCGACTATCGTCTGCTGTGGCTCGGGCAGCTCAGCACCAACATGGGCCAGTGGATGGACCAGGTGACGCGGGGGTGGTTGATGTATCAGATCACCGGTTCGGCGCTCCAGCTGGGTTTTGCCACGGCCCTGCGCGGTCTGCCACTGCTGTTCTTTGGTATCCTCGCCGGTGCAGTCGCCGATCGGTCGAACCGCAAAACCCAACTCATCCTGGCGCAGGTCACCAATGCGCTCTTCAATATCCTGCTCGCGACCTTAGTGCTCCTGCACCGCGTGCAGCCGTGGCACGTGTATGTGACCGGCTTTCTGGTCGGGACCGTCCAAGCGTTCCAGCAGCCAGCACGCCAGACGCTGATTAGTGATATCGTCGGTGCCAGGTATCTGATGAATGCCCTGGCGCTGAACGCTATGGCCATGAATGTGGCGCGCGCTATCGGGCCAGCCATGGCCGGTATACTGATTGCACTCACTGGCACCCACGGCTCCTATTACGTACAGGCGGTCATGTTCGTCCTGGCGACGCTCTGGACTGTCCAGATGGTGGTGCCAGTGCGCAGTCCGGAGGCAGCAGCGGCACGTCGTGAGCCCTTCTGGCACAGTGTGACAGCAGGTCTGGCTTTTGTGGTCCAGGACCGCGACATTCGCACCTTGATGATCCTGGCGCACGGTCCGCTCACCCTGGGTATGTCGTACATGAGTCTGTTGCCCATCTTCGCCAAAGACGTCCTGCACGGCGGGGCTAGCATGCAAGGCCTGCTGACAACCGTCATCGGCATCGGTTCGGTACTCGGCTCGCTGTGGGTCGCTGCGATACAGCGGCGCTACAGCTATGGACGGACGGTCGTGGTAGGGGCGTTCGCCTTTGGAGTGACGCTGTTGGGCTTTGCCTCGGCGCGTGAGATCATGACGTCCTCCATCTGTGCCTTCTGTATTGGTGTCAGTGTGGTGACCTACCAGACCCAGAACCAGACGCTGCTACAGCTCCTGGCACCGCGTCACATCCGCGGCCGTGTCATGAGCATCTTCCTCCTGAATCGGGGTCTGGTGCCTCTCGGCACACTCCTGGCCGGTGTCCTCGCTGAGCACCTCGGTGGTCCACTGGCGCTGCAGATCATGAGCCTCGCCGTGCTGGGGGTGGTCATCATGGTGGTCCTGCTGACCCCGCGCTTCCTCAAGCTGCAAGTGGAGTTTCAAGATCGCGTGCCGACGCACTGAGCAGCTATGCCAGGGGCATTGACAGGTCCCTGCAGATGCCGTACGATGCCGCAGGTTGGCGCCTAGTATAGCTCGGCGGGAATATGTCCCCAGTTACCAGAACGAGATCGCACGCAAAAACCAGAGCTTTCCCCGCGCCAAACTGGCGCGGTAATTGCGGTACGCAGTACTAGAAACAACCACTACCAGCGTGATGTGCTATGCGTGAGACGCACCAATACATCGTGATCCATTATGGCGAAGTGAGCATCAAGGGCAAAAATCGTCCGCTCTTTCTGCGCCGCCTGGTTAGGAACGTGCAGCAGGCTTTGCATGATCTCGGAGAGGCTGAGGCGCAGATGCTCTCGGGGCGTTGTCTGGTGGCCATGCCTATGGAAGTTCCCTGGATCTGCCTGGAGGAACGTCTCCGGAGCGTCTTTGGCATTGCCAATTTCGCCCAGTGCCTGGAGGCGCCGCACGATATTGCGGCCATCAAGCAGACAGTGAGTCGTGTCCTGCACGGGCGCACCTTCACCAGTTTTCGGATCACGGCGCGCCGTGCTTTTAAAGAGTTGCCGTTTCGCTCGCAGGAACTGCACCAGGTGCTGGGCGCCCACGTCCTGGCCACGCATCAGACGCGGGTCGATCTGGACCACCCTGCCCTCACCGTGCATGTCGATATCATCCCACGGCGTGCCCTGGTCTATGTCGAGAAGGTCGCTGGCGCGGGCGGGTTGCCCGTTGGCATGAGCGGCGTACTGCTGAGTCTGCTCTCAGGCGGGCTCGATTCTCCAGTGGCCACCTATCGCATGCTGAAACGGGGCTGCCGGGTCGATTTCGTGCACTTTCATAGCTATCCCTTTCTGGACCGCACCTCGCAACAGAAAGCGCGCCAGCTGGCACAGCGGCTCACGCGTCATCAGTACACGGCGCGCTTGTTCCTGGTGCCGTTTGGCGAGCTCCAGCAGCAGATCGTCGGGGCGGCACCGGCGCCCTATCGGGTGGTGCTGTACCGCCGCTACATGCTGCGCATTGCCATGGCGCTGGCACAGCAGACGGGGGCGGAAGCGCTGGTGACCGGCGAATCCCTCGGGCAAGTGGCCTCCCAGACGCTGCAAAACCTGCGCGTCATCGAGGCGGCCAGTGCGCTGCTCGTGCTGCGTCCCCTGATCGGTATGGACAAGGCGGAGATCACGCAGGAAGCCCAGAGCATTGGGACGTATAATATCTCTATCCAGCCGGATCAGGACTGCTGCACCCTGTTCGTCCCGCGGCATCCTGCCACCCGTACTACCCTTGCCGCCATCGAGGCTGCCGAACAGGCCTTCGATACTCCAGCCCTGGTGCAGATGGCCCTGGATGGAGTGCAGACGGTAGAGCTGCATTTTCCCGACGTTGGAGCATCTGTGGCGTCGGCGGTGCTGTCATAGAGGCGCCGCTGCCTCAGGCAAAGCAGCGCTCCACGTGCAGCTCATCGCCCTCAAACCAGTAGTGGCGAAAGTCAGAGATACGGATGTGCTGGCGCAGACATAGTGCCCGGGCGTCGGCGCAGTGGCTGCGTGGCACGTAGAGGTACATAGCGGCCTGTAAGTGCTCTAAGGGACGCCAGCGCCGCGCTGCCGTGTCGAGGTCATGCAGGCTTTCCACCGTCTCGACCATCCCGACGATCTCCACCCGTTGGTCCACCTTCCCGACCGCCACGAGGTGCGGGTACTGGCCCTTCACAGACCGCTGCAGGGCGCGCTGCGTGTTGGTGTAGACGGTGAAGATAGGCGTATCAAAAGCCCGCGCTGCAATGCGCACCACCAGATCGTCGTGGGCAATGGCCGTGTCGGAAGTGGTTGCGCTCATGGTCTCTCTCCGTAGCTGTGGGGCAGGCCGAAGTGTGGAAATGGCGGTTGAGAAGCTCCATTCGCAGGTATGCGCCTCCTGTTTCTTGCGGACAACAGCAGGGCATATCTACGCTGTGCCGGACGGCTGACTCACATCAACTTTGGCGTAGATATCCTTGAGGACAAGCTGACATCCAAGAGTGCTTAGAGTCACCACCTCTTCTAAGCTGTGAAATGCAGCGTAGGTCCAGTTCCTCTCGTCTTGCCTGACGTAACGGATAGGAATTTTAAACGCATTTTTCCCTACGCGCCACCTGGAGCCCCCCAGGGCTCTGTACCGGGTGAGGCCAAGCGGTGGAGCATGGCCAGTTCGGCATGTTGCCGCGGACCGAGGCACGGCGGGGGAGAGCGCGGGGGAGAGCCCAGAGGCTCTCCCAGGCGAGCAGTGCAAGAGGGAGCGTGCGGGGCCAGAGCACAGCCTCAGCGCGCGGCAGAGACAGCCAGAGGCGTGGCATGTCCCCGGGGCGTGGGGGCCTTGGTAACCTCAGGGAGAGCTCG
>WNGG01013528.1_pt1 | contig 10903 bp, 2 predicted proteins | sample 5400661 | NCBI WGS metagenome assembly WNGG01 (sample SAMN13153372, study PRJNA577476) | soil metagenome | isolation source: 100 cm soil or saprolite under Garry oak tree replicate 1 | place: USA:California | collected 2016-06-15 | reverse complement strand
GCCGTCCGATTCGCCACGGCTGGCACGCAGTCAATCACCGCGACGGACACTGTGGTCTCGACGATCACCGGAACGCAGACCGGGATCTCGGTGAGCGACTCGTCGCCGCCAGTCTGGCCGGCTGGGTCGAGCTTGTCCGGGACAGGCACGTCGACGACCACGGCCCACCTCGTGTGGACCGCCGCGACGGACAACGTGGGCGTGACTGCGTACCGCCTCTACCAGAACGGGACGCTGGTGCAGACGCTCGGAGGAGCCACCCTAGCAGCCGATGTGTCCGGTTTGACGGTGGGGGTGGCGACGTTCTTCCAGGTCCAGGCCGGCGACGCCGCGGGGCACTGGACCACGAACGGCCCGACGGCCTCGGTCGCGACCGTCCCACCGGATCCGGTCCTGGTCGCGCCGCCCATCGACACTTCCGTGGCGACGAACACGTACGATGCGAGCTCGTTCATCTACTCCGGGACCAATCCGATCCAGACGGGCGTCGCTCCGGGGACGATCCAGCCGACCCAGGTCGCCGTGCTCCGCGGGACGGTCCACGATCGCGCCGGGCAGCCGCTGTCCGCGGTACGGATCAGCGCGGTCGGCCGCCCGGATTTCGGGCAGACGTTCACACGTGTCGACGGAGCATTCGACTTCGTCGTGAACGGCGGTGGGTTGGTGACGCTGAGGTACGAGCGTGCCGACCTGCTTCCGTCGCAGCGGCAAGTGACGCCGGACTGGCAGGACTACACGACGCTGCCCGACGTGGTCCTCGTGCCCCAGGACCAGCTCGTCTCCGTGATCGACATGGGGGGCACGAACACGCAGGTGGCGCGCGGCAGCGTCTCCAACGACGACATCGGCTCGCGCCAGGCGACGGTGATCTTCCCGCCCGGCACCGGCGCGACGATGAAGTTGCCCGACGGGTCGACGCAGACCTTGGGTACCTTGCACGTCCGCGCGACGGAGCTCACGGTCGGGCCCAATGGACCTGCCGCGATGCCCGGTCCCTTGCCGCCCTCGAGCGCGTATACCTACGCCGCCGCGCTCACCGCGGACGAAGCGCTGCAGGCAGGCGCGACCAGCATCCAATTCACGCAACCGGTCTACGGTTACCTCGAAAACTATCTCGCGTTTCCAGTCGGCTTCGTCATTCCGTCAGGGTCTTACGACACCGCGGGCGCGCGGTGGGTTCCGGAGGCGGACGGCAAGGTCGTGGAGGTCCTGAGCGTCACGAACGGCCTTGCCGATCTCGATACGAACGGCGACGGCGTTGCGGACGACGCAGCCACGCTCGCGAGCCTGGGCGTGTCGAACGCGGAGCTTGCGCAGCTCGCGATGCTCTATCAGCCGGGCCAGAGCCTCTGGCGTGTGCCGCTCCAGCACTTCACCTTTTTTGATTGGAACATCCCTCTCGGGATCCCAGATAAGCCCGATCCTCCCAATCTCCCTTCTCCGGACCCCGGCGGACCGCCGGCGACGTGCTCGGCAACGGAGACGAAATGCATCCTGGAGGTGCAAAACCAGATCCTCGGTGAAGCTCTGCCGATCGTCGGGACGCCCTATCATCTCTATTACAACAGCGGACGCGTACCTGGCCGGCGAGCGAATTACCGTGTCAATCTCGCGATGCCGGTACCGAAAGCCGTCGACATTTCGAACGTGGTCAAGGTGTGTCTTCCCAATCGGACTCCGGAATGCCAAGGCGTCACAGCGGACACATCAATGCTTCGCGTCGACGGCACTGTAGTGGTCCAACTTGCGGGACGGAGGTTCGTACGCAGGACAGACCCCCTCCACGATCCTGTCGGAGTCACCCACCTGCAGTGGCGGTTCGAGTGGGACGGACAAGATGCCTACGGCCGGGAGCTGCAAGGCGAGCAACCGTTGACGGTCACGTCTTGCTACAATTACCCGGGGGTGGGCTACAAGACGCCGGAAGAAAACGGAGCGTCCTTCGGTCAGCCTTCGTTAAATGGCGCGATCACCGTGTATCGGGTCGTGAGCGCGTTCTCCGCAGTGTTCGACGTGTGCGCCAGAGCAAAGACGTCGATCGGCGGGTGGAACGTCAAGCCAGCCGCGATCGGGGGATGGACCCTCTCTGCGCAGCACATGCTCGACGTACCGAACAGGACCGTCTATCGCGGCGACGGAGGTACCCAACGCGTCGACGACCTGAATCGGTACGTGGCTAGGGCAAGCCGCAACGTTTCCGGACGGCGTCCCAGCCGCCTCGGTGGATCTCAATGTTCCCGAAGGCATGGTCGCCGGCCCTTACGGCTCCGTCTACTTCTCGGACGGCAATCGCGGAATCATCGCTCGCATCACACCCGACGGCATCCTCCACATCTTTGCCGGAAATCAGGATCGCAACGGCTCGAACGCAGACGGCGTCCTCGCCTCGCAAGCAAACCTGCGCTTTCCAGCAGGCCTCGCGCTCGCGACCGATGGAACGATGTACTACGTAGATGCGGACATGTCCCGCATTCGAAAGATCACACCCGATGGGCACGTCGTCACGGTCGCCGGAAGCGGCGCGTTCGCTTCGATCGGCTTCAGTCCGGATGGTACTCCTGCCCTTTCGGCCAGCTTGGCGCTCGACCGTCGTGGTCAGATCGCAGTCGCTCCTGACGGGACCCTGTACTTTGCCGAGGTGGCGAATCACCGCGTGCGGAAGATCGGACCAGACGGCATCCTTCGCACCGCGGCGGGGAGCGGCCCCGCGCCCGATTCGCAAGGCTTTGGAGCGTTCTCCGGCGACGGCGGGCCTGCGCTGCAGGCAAGGTTGAGCCGACCCCAAGGCGTGACGCTCGGGCCGGACGGTTCGGTCTACATCGCGGATAGCTGCAACCAGCGCGTGCGCAAGGTCACGCCCGATGGGATCATCACGACCGTCGCTGGGTCGGGCCTGAATTGCCAGTTGCAAACTCCGAAGTTCGGCGGCGACGGCGGTCCAGCCACGAGCGCGGGATTGGCATTCCCGTTCTTCTCGCTCGCGGTAGCCTCGGATTCGACTCTCTTCATCGCCGATTTTCCTCTGGCCACGATTCGTAGAGTCACTCCGCAGGGAGTGATCGATACGGTTGCGGGCAATGGTTTCATCGGAGGAATCGGTTCGGGCGTGCCCACTTGCACCGGGAACAACTGCCCCGCCCCCGCCACAGCTCTGGGAAAGCCCGAGTCGGTCGCGCTTGGTCCAGCTGGCGAACTGTATGCTGGGCTCGGCGACAGCATGTTCCGCATCGCTCGCATCTTCGCTGCGACCGCAAAACGTACGGTGACCCTCACCAACATTCTCGTTCCGTCCTCAGATGCCAGCGAGGTGTACGTGTTCGACTCGCGTGGCCGGCACCTGCGCACGCTGGACGCTCTCACGAACGCCCAGTTGCAGCTCTTCGCTTACGACTCCGCCGGCCGCCTTACATCGATCACGGATCGCGACGGAAACGTCACGACGGTGCAGCGCGACGCGCAGGGGAATCCGACCGCGATCGTTGGCCCCTATGGCCAACAGACGACTATCACGGCCGACTCGAATGGCTACCTGCACACGGTCACGAACCCGAACAGCGAGATGGTGCAACTCCTCTACAAGCCGGTGGTCGCCGGCGACCCGCACACGGGCGGGCTGCTGACGCAATACACCAACGCTCGTGGCGGGCAGAGCCTCTACGAATATGACTCGGATGGTTTCCTCACCAAGGATACCCCACCGGATGGAAGCTTCGTGACGCTCGATCGCGGCGGCGTGCTCGGGCCGACGTCGGTGACCTACCGTACGGCGCTGGGCAGGACGAAGACATACGGCATCTCGCGTTCACCGACCGATGACATGGAAACGAGGACATCGCGAGACACTGCGGGGCTTCTCACGACGGTGAAGCGGAACCCGGATCAATCCACCTCCGTCACGCAGCCGGACGGGACCTCCGTCACGAGCACGCTGTCCCCGGATCCTCGATTCGGGATCCAGGCGCCGATAGCGACGACCACGATGCGCACACCTTCAGGCCTGACACGAACCGAGACACGGTCCCGAACTGTGAGCCTTTCGAATCCGAACGACCCGCTCAGTCTCACGTCGCTCATCGAGCAGGTTACGGTGAACGGCAGGACATCCAGGAACACCTACGAGGCATCAGCCAAGACGATCACGCAAGTTAGCCCTATGGGTCGCCAGACGGTGACGGCCTTCGACGCACAGGGTCGCGTGACTCAGGTGCAGTCCGCGGGTGTACTGCCACGGGTCGTCAGCTACGATCCCCGAGGTCGTCCTCAAACCATCACGCAAGGTACGCGGACTACCAGCGTGGCGTATCGGTCGGACGGATTGCCCGGCAGTATCCTCGATCCATTGCTCCAAAGCACGAGTCTTGCCTATGACCTCGCCGGGCGGCCGACGAGTGTAACCCTGCCTGATTCGGCCGTGTTAGGCATGACCTACGACGCGAATGGAAACCTGACATCGGTCACTCCGCCGGGTCGGCCGGCGCATGGTTTCACGTACACGGCTGGTGACCAAGACAAAGAGTACACCCCGCCCGACGTAGGACAGCCGCGCATCACTCACACCGATTACAATCTCGATCAGCAGGTAAGCAGCGTCTCGAGGCCCGACGGTGAAATCATCACTCCTACCTACGACACGGCCAACGGGCGCCTCACAGCAGTAACAACCAGCCGTGGCACTAATACGTACGCGTACAGCAGCGGCACCGGTCAACTTTCGAGCATAACGACTTTCGACGGCGTGGGCCTGAGCTACGGTTATAACGGCTCCTTGTTGAAGGACATCACCTGGAGCGGCCCGGTCTCCGGAAACGTGCACAAGACCTACGATTCGAATTTCCGGCTTTCGAGCGAGGCCGTGACGGGCGGCCAGACGGTAAACTTCGGTTATGACAATGACGACCTGCTCACCTCGGCAGGGGCGCTGACCCTCACCCGCGACCCGGTGACGGATTCTGTGACCGCGACGACGCTGGGCGCGATCAGCGAGACGCGCACGTACGACGCATACGGGGCGGAGCAGACGTACATGGTGACGGCGAATGGAACGACGCTCTACAGCGTGGACTACGGCACTCGCGACGGGCTAGCGCGCATTACCAACAAGACCGAGACGATCCAAGGCGAGACGCACGCCTACGGATACACCTACGACGCCAATGGCCGCCTGACGAGCGTCACGAAAGACGGGGCGACGAGCTCGCACTACGAATACGACGCCAATGGCAATCGCACGGTCGGTCCTGGCCTGACTGCATCACCGGTCTACGACAATCACGACCGGCTGCTTAGCTACGGGAACTGCACTTACACGTATAAGCCGGATGGTTCGCTGCAGGCCAGGACCTGCCTCGATGGCACGACTACCTACGACTATGATGCCTTCGGCAACCTGCGGCGCGTCACGTTGCCGACGGCCACGAAGGTCGACTATTTGATCGACGGTCAGAACCGGCGCATAGGCAAGAGGATCAACGGAACACTTGTCGAGAGTTTCGTGTACGAAGACGATCTCAGGAGAGTCGGCTGGTATGACGAAACGGGAAGCCTCAGAGCGCAGTTTGCATTTCGACAAAATAAACACGTTCCGGATGTCATGATCAAGGCGGGCCAAACCTACAAGCTCGTATACGATCAAGCCGGAAGCATTCGTGAGGTTGTCGCCTCGAACGGTACTATTGCTGAGCGTGTCGACTACGACGAATTCGGTAACATCATTTCGGATTCCGCCCCTGGCTTCCAACCGTACGGATTTGCAGGCGGCCTTAGAGATGTAGACACTGGACTCATTCGCTTCGGCGCCCGAGACTATGACACGGTGATTGGTCGGTGGGTGAGTAAGGACCCACTGCTTTTCAAAGGGGGCTCCTCAAATGTATACGAGTACGTTCACAGCGATCCCGTCAACTACATCGACCCAGCGGGACTTGGTGAGCAGTTCAACGGAGGCGGCGGCGGAGACTCCGGAGGCGCCGGTGGAGGCCGTTGCGACGATGGACAAGGAAACTGGGGCGCCTGCCCACCGCAGCCGCCCCTATGCGAACCGGAGCCTTTTGGGCCATGGCTCAACAAATGTCTGAATGCTTGCGCATTAGGAACCGAATATATGCAGAATAACTTCTGCAGCAAGTTATACCGCAATCCACAAATATACGCGATGTGCATGGCGGCGGCTGCCGCGGGCGAGGTCGCGTGTAACGGCTTCTGCTTTGCGCGTTGGGGCAAACGGTGAAGGGGACACTGATCGCTCAACGGAGATTCAAGGTTTCTGAAACACCAGCTGTGGTTGTCGTTTCCATGACCGCGCCAAGAAAAGTGCGCGGGATGCCCGCATTTGTGGTACACTTCGAGATCAGCGCGGCTGGAAGGCGCGCCGTTCACAAAGTTCTCGGCGTCGACCAGTTTCAGGCTCTCGATCTGGCCTTGAAATCAATCGGTCGCGAGTTGGACTCCGAGAGATATCGTGGACTTCGCTGGAAGTATGGGATGAGCCCCGGTGACCTTGGATTCCCTAGAAGTAGTGATCAGAAACTGCCTGCTCCCTTGGTAAGGGAGATCCAGGCGGCGGTTAAGGACTATCGCCGGCGAGCGAAGGCTCAGCGGAAGCGGAAGAGGTGAGGCATCAGCAAGGATCTTCTGGTCGGGGCGAGATGTGGGACCTTAGTGTTGAGACAACGGCTAAGGGGCCCTAGTGTGCCTGGCCGGGGCGGATTCGTATGCTCGACCTTCATCCAACCCGAGGAGCTGGCGCAGCACGCTGCCCGAGACAGGTTTGCCCCCAAGGCCACAGTCTGCGTTCCATTCCGCCTACGGTCCGTTAAGAGGTGCGCCGTCCTGCTCGTTGTACGCTTCGCGGGAAGCAAAGTGACGAACATTGAGGTGACCGGAACAGGATGGGTTCGGCGCTGCGCTGAAATGGTCCGTCAGAGGAAGGGATTCAAGCTGCACATACCGGACAGGTGGCGGGCGAGGCGCGCGTTCCGCTTGCTCGGATACGAATCACCTTCGAAGGTTCCGATACTGCTATCGTACTCAATTCCGCTGATAGCTGGCACATTGGGGGCGGCGATTGATGCTCGTTACAAACTGACTCCCCAGCAGCAGCTCGATGGGCTCGCTACTGATTCTAGCCACGCCGTCTTGAGTGGCTGCCACTGAGATCGGTCTGTCAACTGACCTGTACGCTGTGCGTCACGCCATCCCGAGCAGCTGCCGTAGCACGTAAGGCAGGATGCCGCCGTGGCGGTAGTACTCGACCTCGATGGGCGTATCGATCCGCACCGTGACCGGCACCTCGTCCGACTTGCCGGACTTGCGGTGGATGACCAGGCGGGCCTTGCCGCGGGGCTGCGGCTCGGCGATGCCGAGCAGATCGAACGTCTCGCTCCCGTCCAGCTTCAGCGTCGCCGCGTCGGTGCCCTCCGCGAACTGGCAGGGGAGCACGCCCATCATGACGAGGTTGCTCCGGTGGATGCGCTCGAAGCTCTTCGCCACCACCGCCTTGACGCCCAGGAGCGCGCTGCCCTTCGCCGCCCAGTCGCGGGAGCTGCCGGTGCCGTACTCGGAGCCGGCGAAGACCATGAGAGGGGTGCCGCGCTTCTGGTAGGCGAGGGAGGCCTCGTGGATGGAGGCCGTGGTGCCGTCAGGCTGGAGGATGGTCACGCCGCCCTCGACGCCCGGCACCATCAGGTTCTTGATGCGCACGTTGGCGAAGGTGCCGCGCACCATCACCTCGTGGTTGCCGCGGCGGGCGCCGTAGCTGTTGAAGTCCTCCACGGGGACGCCGTGCTCCTGCAGGTACTTGCCGGCGGGTGAGCTCGGCTTGATGGATCCGGCCGGGCTGATGTGGTCGGTGGTCACCGAGTCGCCGAAGATCGCCAGCGGGCGCGCCGCGCGGATGTCCTCGCGCCGGGCCGGCCGGTCCTTGAAGCCCTCGAAGTAGGGCGGCTCGCGGATGTACGTGGACTGAGGGTTCCAGGCGTAGACGAGGCCGGTGCCGGCGGGGATCTCGGACCACTCCCGGCTCTCGCGGGACAGGTCGCCGCCGTAGTTCTTCCGGTACATGTCGGCGTCCGCCACCGCGCCCAGGGCCTGGTTCAGCTCCTCGGGGGTGGGCCACACGTCGCGCAGGTACACGGGCTTGCCGTCGCGGCCCAGGCCGATGGGGTCCTTGTCGAGGTCGATGTCCACCCGGCCGGCGATGGCGAACGCGACCACCAGCGGCGGGCTCATGAGGAAGTTCGCCTTGATGCTCTGGTGGACGCGCGCCTCGAAGTTGCGGTTGCCGGAGAGCACGCTCGCCGCCACCACGTCGTTCTTGGTGACGATCTGCTCGACGTGCGGCTCCAGCGGGCCGGAGTTGCCGATGCAGGTGGTGCAGCCGTAGCCCACCGTCACGAAGCCGAGCTTGTCGAGGTAAGGCTGCAGGCCCGTCTTCTCCAGATAGCGCGACACGACCCGCGAGCCGGGCGCGAGCGAGGTCTTCACCTCGGGCCGCACGTTGAGCCCCTTCTCGACCGCCTTCTTCGCCAGGATGCCGGCGGCGAGCATCACCGACGGATTCGAGGTGTTGGTGCAGGAGGTGATCGCCGCGATGAGCACGTCGCCGTGCCCGATGTCCACCGGCACCTTGATCGGGTGCAGCTCTTGCGGCGGCACGCGGTCGGGCGTGGGCCGGTTGGTCATCATCTCGGTCTCGGTCAGCGGGTTGGTGTCCTTGTGCGTGAGGCCGTTGGTCTTCACCTCCGGCACGGTCTCCGGGTCCTGCGCGCCGCCGCCGGTGACGGTCTCCACCGGCAAGGGCTCGGCGACCTCGTGGAAGCGCTTGCCGATCTCGTCCTTCGGCTTGCCGTAGCCGTTGGGCGCCGGCGCCTGCAGCAGATCGAGGAACTTCCCCTTCAGCGAGGGCAGCTCGATCCGGTCCTGGGGCCGCTTGGGCCCGCTGACGCTGGGCTTTACCGAGCCGAGGTCCAGGTCGAGCACCTGCGTGTAGTCGATCTGTCCCTTCTTCGGAATGCCGAAGAGGTCCTGCGCCTGGTAGTAGGCGCGGAGGCGGTCGACCAGCTCCTTGGGGCGGCCCGTCGCCAGGAGGTACTGGCAAGTCAGCTCGTCGACGGGGAAGTAGCCCATCGTGGCGCCGTATTCGGGCGCCATGTTGGCGATGGTGGCGCGCTCGGGTACCGCCAGCGCCGCTGCGCCCTCGCCATGGAACTCGACGAACTTGCCCACTACCTTCGCCTTGCGGAGCATCTCGGTGACGGTGAGCACCAGGTCGGTGGCGGTGACGCCCGCGCGGATCTTCCCGGAGAGGCTCACGCCCACCACGTCGGGCGTGAGGATGTAGACCGGCTGGCCCAGCATGGCAGCTTCGGCCTCGATGCCGCCCACGCCCCAGGCGACGATGCCCAGGCCGTTGATCATGGTGGTGTGCGAATCGGTGCCGACCAGCGTGTCGGGGTAGACCACCCCGTCCTGCTCGAGGATGCCCTTGGCGAGGTGCTCGAGGTTCACCTGGTGCACGATGCCAATGCCGGGAGGGACGATGGTGAGCCCGTCGTACGCTTGCATGCCCCACTTGAGGAACTCGTACCGGGGCCGGTTGCGCTTGAACTCGATGGCCATGTTGAGCTGCAGTGCATTCGCCACGCGCGTGAAGTCGACCTGCACGCTGTGATCCACCACCAGGTCGACCGGCACCTCGGGTTCCACGAGCTTCGGGTCCTGCCCGGCGCGCTTCACGGCGCTGCGCATGGCGGCCAGGTCGACGACCAGCGGCACGCCGGTGAAGTCCTGCAGGAGGACGCGCGAGACCACGAAGGGGATCTCCTCCACCCGCTCGCCGCGCGGCTGCCAGGAGGCGAGGTTCTTCACGTCCTCCTCGCGCACCCGCTTGCCGTCCAGGTTGCGCAGCAGCGACTCGAGCACGATGCGCAGGCTGACGGGCATCCGCGCGACGCCGGGGAACTTCTCGCGGGCGGCGGGGAGCGAGGCGAGGCGCGCAATCTTGCTTCCCGCGCGGAGCTCCTTCAGGTACGGGCTGGGCATGATGTCCTTCTCCGTTCGCTGCGGGATCTAGTCCAAAGCGATGCGCTGTGCCACAGCCGTTTCGCCCCTCAGTCGGGTGGGCCGAAATGGAGCGGCCCGCCGCGCGTATGATCGTCGCGTGCGCGCGCCACCGATCCGATTTCCGGCCGCCGCGCTGCTCGCCGCCGCGCTCCTCTGCGGGGCCGCGCGCGCCCAGCAGGAAGGGCCGCGGCCCTGGAGCCTCGACCTCACCGTCCACGACTTCGGCATCGGCATCGGGAGCTCGCGCCACATCGACGGACTGCGGCTGAACTTCCGCGACACCGCACCCTTCGTCGCGCACGGGGTGAACGCCACCATCTGGATCCCCGGCAAGGAAGGCGCGAAGAGCGAGGTCGACGGGCTCGCCCTCGGCCTGCCGCTGACCGGCGCCGGCAAGGTGCGGGGCCTGGCGCTCGGATTCGGCGTGGCGGCGGACAAGACGCTCGACGGCGTGGCGGCGGGCGTGCTCGGCGTCGGCTCGGGGGGCGGGATGCGCGGCATCCTGCTCGGAGGGCTCGGCGCGGGGACGGGCGGGAACGTCATCGGCATCGCGGCGGGAGGCCTGGGCGCCGGCGCGGGGGGCGACGTGTACGGGCTGCTCGCCGGAGGCCTCGGCGCGGGCGCGGGCGGCGACTTCACCGGGATCGGCCTGGGCGGCCTGGGCATCGGCGCGGGCGGGCGAGCGCGCGGCCTGTTCGTCGGAGGTCTCGGCGCAGGCGCCGGCGGTGGTCTCGACGGCATTGCGCTCGGCGGCGCCGGCGTGGGGACCGGCGGCCGGCTGCGCGGCATCGCGCTGGGCGGCCTGGGTGTGGGCGCCGGCGACGGCGTACAAGGCCTCGTCGTC
>WNGG01010026.1_pt1 | contig 10903 bp, 11 predicted proteins | sample 5400661 | NCBI WGS metagenome assembly WNGG01 (sample SAMN13153372, study PRJNA577476) | soil metagenome | isolation source: 100 cm soil or saprolite under Garry oak tree replicate 1 | place: USA:California | collected 2016-06-15 | reverse complement strand
GACGAGATCGACCTCACTCTGCGGCCCCTCGGGCAGGCGACCAAACTCCGAGAACTCCTTGGCGAGGCGCTCCAGGCGGTCGGTTTCCGCCGCCATCACTTCAACCGCAATGTCCTTCCGTCCTTCCGTCATTCCATCGTTCCGTCGCAGTTGGGCAACCGCGATCCGCATCGATGTCAATGGATTCTTGATTTCATGCGCCACGCGTCGGGCGACTTCGCGGAACGCGCGCAGCCGCTCGGCTTCCAGCTCGCGCTCGCGCGCGGTGGTGAGCGCCGCAGCCAGCTCGCGCAATGCCTGGCGCAGCGCCTCGAATTCCGGTGCACCGCGGCTGAGCGGCGCCCCCGTGAGAGGGAGCGGCTCGTGCCGCCGGATCAGCTGCGTCCAGCCGACCATCTCGTCGATCGGACGCGAGAGCTGCCGCGACAAATGGCCGGCGAGATTCACCGCCGCGTACAGGACCGCGGCGCCGAACAACACGATGACCAACGCGAAGCCGGCCGTGTAGTAGCGCAGGAACGTTTCGGCCCGGCGCGCGAAGCTCACCGCTGCCGAGACTTCGTCGAGGTGTTGGCGCAGCAACCCGCGCTCGCGAACGGTGAGATGCAGCGTGTCCACGCCCTCGAGCAGCGTGCGGGCAGTGATGGCGACGCGCTCCGTCGCGGCGCGGGCGCCTGCCGCCGGCAGCAGCCGGCGCACCGACAGGACCCAGCCCGCGACGGCGAGCACCGTCGGGACCGCGGTCATGACGACGAGGATGACGAAGATTCGCCGCCGGAAGGGAAGCGCCATATTTCGGGCCAATTTAGGGATTCGCTGCGCGTGTGACAATTCGACACGGGGGGTTCATGAAGGCCCACACCCACTATCTCTGGTTCAACACGAAGCGGCGTCAGGAGATCATCGACATCACCGACGAGGTTGCGACGCAAGTCGAAACGAGCAAGGTGCGTGAAGGACTGGTGCTCGTCAGCGCCATGCACATCTCGGCCTCGGTCTTCGTAAACGATCACGAGTCCGGATTATGGGAAGACATCCTGAAGTGGCTGGAGGGCACGATCGCGCCGTGGGATCCGCCCCGCTATCGGCATAACGAGACGGGTGAGGACAACGCGGCCGCCCACCTACGCAGCCTGACCATCGGCCACGAAGTGATCGTGCCGATTACTGCCGGCAGGCTGGATTTCGGGCCCTGGCAGCGCGTGTTTTATGGCGAGTGGGACGGACAGCGGAAGAAGCGGGTCATCATCAAAGTTCTGGGAGAGTGAGCACTATGATCGGACTGCTGCTTGCCGCATTCCTCGCCGTCAACGTGCAGGATGCCGATACGCGCGCCTTGCTGCAATCAGAGGACGCCTGGGCGAGCGCGTTGGTGAAGCGCGACCAGGTCGTCTTTGATCGTCTCTTGGCTGATGGGTTTGTCTATACAGAAAACGACCAGATGATGGATCGGGCTACGGTGCTGAACTCGGTGGTCGCGGGATCGGACACCGTCGTGGCAGCGCACAACGAGTCGATGACCGTACATCGCTACGGCGCTGTGACGGCCGTTGTGACGGGGTGGCTCGTCGTGGGAGGTCGTGGCGCTAGCGGTGAATTCAATCGTCGGTATCGGTTCACCGATACGTGGGTCAAGCGCGGGGGGAGATGGCAGATCGTCGCCGCGCAGGACTACGTCGCGCCATGAAAGAGCGCGACTCCGTGGCTCGCCGGATTGTGAGTTTGCTGTACTTTCCCGCGGCGTGATCACGCCCAAACCGCTCATGCTCGAAGGTCACGGCATTCGGCTCGAGCCGCTGACCGAAGAGCACAGTGACGCGCTCGCCGCTGCGGCAGGTGACGGCCGCCTGTGGGAGTTCTGGTACATCGCGGTCCCGCCACCCGAGGGGATGAAGGCGTATGTCGCCGACGCGCTGAAGGGCCAGCGCGACGGGCACATGCTGCCCTGGGTCGTGCGTGACGTGCCGAGCGGGGCGATCATCGGGTCGACGCGCTATCACGACATCGCCCCGGCGATCGATCGCGTGGAAATCGGGCACACGTGGTACGGGAAGAGCCGCCAGCGCACGCACGTCAACACGACCTGCAAGCTCCTGTTGCTGGGCCACGCGTTCGACACGCTCGGTTGCAAGGTCGTCGGCCTCCGCACGGACAACTTCAATTTTCGATCGCAGCGCGCCATCGAGGCGCTCGGCGCCAAGCAGGACGGCGTGGTTCGCCATTTCGGCATCCGGCGCGACGGCAGCGCGCGCGACGTCGTGATGTACAGCATCCTCGTGAGTGAATGGCCGGACGTGCGGCGGCATCTCGAGCTGCGGCTCAATCGGAATAAGTGACACAACCCCCGACAAACGCACCGTCTCTGGTGCGCCGCTTTGGCCTGCTGCACGCCACGGCGCTCAACATGACGAACATGATCGGCATCGGACCGTTCATCACGATCCCGCTGCTGATGTCCGCGCTCGGCGGCCCGCAGGCAATGCTCGGCTGGGTCGTCGCGTTGATCACCGTCTTGTGCGACAGCACCGTCTGGAGCGAGCTCGGCGCCGCGATGCCGGGCTCGGGCGGGTCGTTCGGCTACCTGCGCCAGGGCTACGGGGCGGAAAAGGTCGGCCGCCTGATGGGCTTTCTCTTTGTGTGGCAGTTCGTGTTCAGTGGGCCCCTCGAGATCGCGTCCGGCTACATCGGGTTCGCGCACTATCTGGGATACATCTGGAAAGGGATCACGCCCGGGCAGACGATGCTCGTGATTACGATCATCGGCCTCATCAACCTCGCGCTGCTCTACCGGCGGATCAAATCGATCGCGGCGATCACCGTCGCGCTCTGGATCGGCACGATCGTGACCGTCGTCGCCGTGATCGCAACGGGGGCGATGCACTTCGACGCCAAGGTTGCCTTCGATTTCCCGCCCGGCGCCTTCACCTTCTCGCTCGGCTTCCTGCTCGGCCTTGGCACTGCGTCCCGCGTGGGCGCGTACGATTACCTCGGCTACTACGACGTCTGCTACATCGGTGACGAAGTGGAGAATCCGGGCCGTGTGATCCCGCGGTCGATTCTCATCAGCACCATCGCGGTGGCGCTGATCTACATCGCGATCAACTTCTCGATCATCGGCGTCGTCCCGTGGCGCGAGTTCGTCCCCGTCAAGTCGCACCCGGAGTCGGACTTCGTGGTCTCGATCTTCATGGAGCGGATTTACGGCTCCGGCGTCGCCACGATCCTCACGGCGATGATCCTGTGGACGGCGTTTGGATCGGTCTTCGCGCTGCTGCTGGGATACTCACGCGTGCCCTACGCGGCGGCGCGAGACGGCTACTTCTTCAAGGTGTTTGCGCGGCTGCATCCGTCCCAGGGCTTCCCCTACGTCTCGCTGGTGGTGCTCGGCGTGCTGTCGATCGTCGCGGGGTTCGTATCGCTGGGGATGGTGATCGACGCGCTGCTCACGACGCGGATTCTCGTACAGTTCATCGGGCAGATCGGAGCGGTGACGCTGCTGCGGCGGCGGGCGCCCGATATGCCGCGGCCCTATCGGATGTGGCTCTATCCGCTCCCCAGCCTGGTTGCGCTCCTCGGATGGATCTTCATCTTTGCGACCACGCCCAAGCTGGTAATCGCCTTCGGCCTCGGCGCGCTTCTGTTGGGCGTGCTGTGCTTTGGGGTATGGTCGTGGAAGGCTCGGACGTGGCCGTTCACGGAGTCCCTGGGATAGACGGCACAAGGAGCAGCAATGAGAGCTACGGTAGTAGCAACGCTCGCGGGCGGAGCCCTCGCACTCAGCGCCCTCGCTGGCTGCGTTCATCCGCCGAAGGTCTTTGGACTGCGCCACGACCCCACCTTCACTTACCAGAGCTTGGATAGCGGGAGGATCGCGGTCGGTGGAGTCACGTCCATCGCCAACGACACAGCACACTCCCTGCGCACGCGAGCCGGGTCCGAGAGCCTGCTGATCAATTCACTCCGCGAGGCCCATCCTCTCCTCCAGGTGGCGCCGGCCGGCGCGGTGGCCGCGGAATTCGGGGATAAAGCGCACGGCGAGCTGCTCGACCGCTACGGGCGTGTCGGAGAGCTCGACTCTGCGTCGCTCCACGAGATGAGCGCTCGGCTTCCGAAACTGCGGTATGTGGTGTTCGCGCGGATCGACGCCGATGTCATCGACAGCACCGAAACGGTGACTCTGGATTCAACCCATAATGAGCACACCGAGCTGTCGAGGTCGCGCACCATGACGGTGGGCTTCAACGTGTACGACATGTCCCTCAGACGCTCGGTCTGGAGCGGCCAGTTTACCCAGAGGAAGGGCTCCTCCAATAACTATGACGAACCTCGCAGCCTTCTCGCGGCGGTGGTCAGCGCCGTCCTAGACCCACACGAGTACCCGGCTCCCCCGGCGGAGGACAAAGTCCTGCGCCCCATATTCGATGCATTCGCGGAGAGCCTTCCCCAATCGTCGAAGCGGCGAATGTGAGGCTGTAGCGCGGAGATCGGAGGAGATCGTGTCGAACGAGATCAATCGGCGAGAATTCATCGCCGCATCCACCATCCTGGCCGGAGCCGTGATATCGCCGGCGGCAACCGCCGAGCCACCGCCGGCGGCTGCGGCCCAGGCGACCGTCGTCCTATTCCAAGGAGACTCGATCACCGACGCCGGCCGCAATCGTGACTCCGCGGAGCCAAACGCCGCGGGTGCGCTCGGGAACGGTTACCCGCTGCTCGTTGCGTCCGCGGTCCTTGCAGCGCGGCCGGCGAGCGTGCTGCGCTTCTTTAATCGCGGCATCAGCGGCAATAAGGTGCCCGACCTGCAGCAACGGTGGACCGCCGACACGGTCAATCTGCGCCCGGACGTGCTCAGCATCCTGATCGGCGTCAACGACTTTTGGCACAAGCTGGACCACGGTTACAACGGCACCGTGGAGGACTACGAGCAGCAGTACACGGCCTTGCTGGCCGAGACGCACAGCGCTCTGCCGCACGTGCATCTGATCGTGCTCGAGCCGTTCGTGCTGCGGACGGGGGCGGTGGACGCGCGCTGGTTCCCCGAATTCGATCAGCGTCGCGCCGCCGCGGCCCGCGTCGCGACGCACGCTCGCGCGACGTTCGTGCCGCTGCAATCGATCTTCAATCAACGGGCCCGCACCGCGCCCCCTGAGTACTGGGCCGCCGATGGCGTCCATCCCACACCCGCAGGACATGCGATCATCGCGGAGCACTGGCGTCGTGCGGCGCGTCTGTAGGCCTCGGCTTCTCGGCGTGATCGCCCTGCTCGGGGGGGGGGCGCTGGTGGCGTGTGCCGATCTCAAGGACATGCTCTCGCTGCAGCGCGGTCTCGCGCAGGAGTTCCAGACGGAGGCGATCAGCATCAACATCAACAACTCCGTGAATATGACGATTCTGTTCTCGAATTCCCCAGTCGCGCAGTCGTCGGACAGCGAACAGTCGGTGTTCGCGCGCCGGGTGGGTGAGTTCGTCCGCGACCATTATCCGAAATACGACGACCTGCAGACCATCGCCGTCGGGTTCTCCACCGTGCGCGGGACGGGGGCGTTCCATATTACCAACACGCGCGTCCCGTTTCACTTCACGCCGCAAGACCTCGGTCCACCGCGCATGACGCCCAAGACGATGCCGGTCGACAAACGCTAGAATCGAGCCCAGCCGTGAGCCAACACCCCGCAACCGCAATCGCGCTGTGCGCGGTGGTTGCATGCGCGTCGGGCGCCGTGTCTCCGCCTCCACCGCCACCGCCACCGGGACCTCCACTTCCACCGCCCGCGTGGGTCCAGGTTTGGAATGATGAATTCGACGGGCCGGCCGGCAGCAGCGTTGATACCACGAAGTGGGGATTCGATCTGGGTGGAGGCGGGTGGGGGAACAATGAGAGGGAGTACTACACCTCGGACACCGCCAACGTCCGTTTGAACGGTCAGGGAGAGTTGGAGATCGTGGCCCGCGTCGCGCCCGCCGGACTCACCTGTTGGTACGGACCGTGCCGCTACACCTCGGCCAGAATTTTGACGCGTGGGAAGATGACGGCGTCCTGGGGACGAGTAGAAGCGCGCATCAAGCTGGCGGCTGGGCAGGGGCTGTGGCCCGCGTTCTGGATGCTCGGCAACAACATCGGCGCCGTCGGATGGCCGACCTGCGGCGAGATGGACATCATGGAGAACAAGGGCAGCCAGAACACCACGACCAGCTCAGCGGTTCACGGCCCCGGGTATTCCGGCAATACCCCGTTCGCTCACGCGTACTCACCCGTGACTACGACGGACTACCATGTCTACTCCGTCGAATGGGACAGTCAGTCAATCCGCTATTTTGTGGACAGCAATCAGCATTACATCGTGACGCGGGCATTCGTGATCCAACACGGCAACTGGGTCTTCGACCAGCCCTTCTTCGGGATTCTCAACCTCGCGGTCGGCGGCAATTTCGACGGCAATCCGCAATCGGACGCAATCTTCCCCGCCACAATGCTGGTGGACTGGGTTCGAGTCTACACCAAGCAATAGCGCTCAGCGCAGCGGTCGATAGTTCACATCCAACACGCTGAGCCGCGTGAAGTGCTGCGCGAGTCGAGCGGTAAAATCGCTGAAATTCCTGAGCTCGCGCGGCGTCCACGCCACCTCGGCGAGCGCCACCAGCCGCGGAAACACCATGAACTCGACGTTTTTGGGTGTGCGCTGGTACTCGGTCCAGATCTGGCCTTGGGTGCCGAGCACCCGTTTGGCCTGCGTCGAGTCGAGCGCCGGTGGCACCGGCTCGTAGGCGTACACCGTCTCCAGCGGCAGAAAGCCACCGATGGCGAGCGGCTCCTTCGCCAGGTCCTGCGACTGGTAGTAGTCGAAGTACGTGTTCGAGGTGGGCGTCATGACGACGTCGTGTCCTGCCTGCGCGGCCGCGATGCCGCCATCGATGCCGCGCCACGACATGACTACCGCGTTCGGCGCGAGTCCTTCCATCCCGCCTTCGAGGATCTCGTCCCAGCCGATCAACGCGCGCCCGCGCGCGGCGAGCCATTGGCTCATCTGCGCGGTGAGCCAACTCTGCAGCTCGTTCTCGCTGTGCAGCCCGAGCTGCCTGATGCGCTCCTGCGCGACCGGACTCGCCTGCCACTGCTGCTTGGGCGCTTCGTCGCCGCCGGTGTGGATCCAGTGACTCGGGAACAGCGCCAGCACCTCGGTCAACACGTCCTGCATGAAGTGAATCGCCGAGTCGGACGGGTTGAGAATGTTCTGATCCACGCCCCAGTGCGTGAGGACCTCGAGCTGCTGCCCGGTGTTGCCGAGCCAGGGGTAGGCGGCGATCGCGGCCTGCGCGTGGCCGGGCATCTCGATTTCAGGGACGACGGTAATGAACCGCGCGTGCGCATACGCGACGACCTCACGGATGTCGTCCTGCGTGTAGAACCCGCCGTGCGGAATGTTGTCGTAGACCCACTGGGTCGTATCGGCATAGTTGTGCTGCACGCCGACGAGCGACTGGCGGCGCCAGCCCCCGATCGCCGTGAGCAGCGGATACTTCTTGATCTCGATGCGCCAACCCTGATCGTCGGTGAGGTGCCAGTGGAAGCGATTCAGCTTATGGAGCGCCAGGAGATCGATGTACTTCTTGACGAACTCCTTCGGCATGAACGAGCGCGACACGTCGAGATGCGCGCCGCGCCATTGGAAACGCGGCATGTCTTCGATCGCCACTGCGGGGACGCTCCACGTCAACCCGGGGACCAGGGCCTGGCGGAAGTTGTCGGGCGGCAGCAGCTGCCGCAGCGTCTGCACGGCATAGAATGCACCCGCCGGGCGGAAGGCGCGTATCGTGACGCTCGTAGGCGTCACCGAGAGTCGGTACCCCTCGTCGCCCAGCCGTGCGAGCGCCGGATCCAGGCGCAGCGAAACCACTCTGGTGGCGGCACCAGGTGCACCGACGACCGACAACCGATAACCCGTCGCCGGCCGTAGCCAGTCGGCGAGCTCATACCCGATATCCTGCGTCGCGCGGTCGGTCACGATGACGGTTCCGGACGTGAGCGCGAACTCGCCCGTCCCACGGATCATATGCGCTGGCCGCGGAATGACCGAGAGTGTCGTGTCCTGAAACGGGTGTGCAACGGTGAGCGCGACGATCGCAATGAGTGTGTTCATGCGCGAATGATATCGCTCGCCGAGTTGTTCGGCGACGCGTATTTTGGAAGGCATGAAACGACGCGACTTTCTTCAGACGATGAGCGCGGCGGCCGCGGGTGGCATGCTCGCGCGCGTTCCCGTTGGACCCGCGAAAAAACTCGACCGCATCGGGCTCGAGACCTACGCGGTCCGTCACGCGATGGCGCAGGATCCCGAGCGCACGCTCGCGGCGGTGCGCGCCATCGGTTATACCGACGTCGAGCTGCTCTGGTCGTTCAATCTCTTCGGGCGCACGCCGCAGCAGGTCGCGGCGACGCTCAAGAACGAGGGACTGCGCGCGCCGTCGTGCCACATGTCCGCCGACACGATCTTCGTCGGCTGGGAGCGCAGCCTCGAGAAGGCCAAGATCCTCGGCCACCAGTACCTCTTCGTGCCCGATTTCGAGGACTGGACCAAGCAGACGCTCGACGACTGGCGGGAATGGGCGGATCGCTTCAATGCCGCCGGCGCGGTCGCCCGCAAGGCGGGTATCTGGCTCGGGTTCCACAACGAGGCGTATCACCAGAAGCCGATCGACGGCCAGATCCCCTTCGACGTCTTCATCAATCGCCTCGATCCCTCCGTCACTCGGCTGCAGCTCGACGTCGGGAACATGCTGATCGGCGGCGGCGACCCGATGCAGTATCTGCAGAAGTATCCCGACCGCTTCTGGAGCTTCCACCTCAAGGACGCGGTGGCCGACCGTTCTCACGACACGGGGCTCGGGAAGGGGATCTTCGATTTCAAGAAGTTCCTGGCCGCCGTGCCTGCGTTGGAGCTGAAGCCTGCCCACGTCGAGCAGGAAACCGCGAGCGACGCGGCCGGCGACCTTGCGGACGCGCGCGCGAACTTTGAGTATCTGCACGGTCTAGAGTTCTGATCCGACGGACTCCGCGATAATAAGGAAGGCGCGATGACGCTTATTCGATTCAGAGCCTCGCAGGAGCAGGACGTCGACCTGTCCCGCACGTACGACGCGGTCGTGGTCGGATCGGGTGCGGCGGGCGGGATGGCCGCCCACGTGCTCACGTCTCAAGGCATGAAGGTGCTGCTGCTCGAGGCGGGCAAGAAAATCCCGATCGAACAGGAGCTGCGATCGATGCAGTGGCCGTACGATCATCCGCGCCGCGGTGACGCGCCGCCGGGATACCATGCGATTCGCTTCAACGAGTACAATGTCCGGAAACCGCCGTACGCCAAAGGCTCCGCCTTCAAGCACGTGTTCTCCTACGTCGGCGGCTGGGGTGGATCGGATTACGTCAAGAACATCCTGGTCGACGAGAAAGACCATCCCTACACGGGAACCAGGTACGCCTGGGTACGCGCGCGACTCCTCGGCGGCAAGACAAACATCTGGGGCCGCTTGGCGCTACGCCTCTCCGATTACGACTTCAAAGGGAAGACGCACGACGGCTACGGTGAGGACTGGCCGATCTCCTACGCCGATCTCGAGCCCTACTACGACAAAGTCGATCTCTACCTCGGCATCAGCGGGCACAAGGAGAATCTGCCGCATCTGCCGGACAGCCTGTTCCAGCGCCCGAACAAACTGACCGCCTCGGAAGTGAAGCTGCGCAAAAGTCTCGCCACGATGAACCGCACGGTGACGCCCTACCGTGCCGGCGTGACGACGGACGGCGTGAAGAACAAGTACCGCAGCAAATGTTTCGGCCGCGGGGCGTGCGGCCGGCGGCCGGGCGGCTGCGACATCCACGCCGCGTTCGATTCCCCCACCGGGCTGATCTATCCGGCGATGGACACGGGGAACCTCACGCTGCGCACGAATTCGACCGCGCATGAGGTGCTCGTCGACCCGAACACGGGCAAAGCTCGCGGGGTCTCGTTCGTCGATTCCCAAAGCCATCGGACGTATGAGGCGAAAGCCAAGGTCGTCATCCTGGCGGCGTCGACGCTGGAGAGTGCCAGACTCCTGTTGTTATCGAAGCTGCGAGCATGTGATGGGGCCGGGCGTCACGGGACTCGTGAAGGAGATGGTGGGCGCGCCCCCCACGCTGGACGACGGCAAGCCCGGCGGGTTCTACGTGCCGCGGTTCCGCAACCTGCAAGACAAGCAGCCGGGCTTCATCCGCGGGTACGGGTTCGAGGGCGGGTCCGGCTTCTCGATTTTCCCCGACAGCGCGTGGGGCACACCGGGATTCGGCGGACAGTTCAAGAAGTCGGTGCGCGAGCACGCTGGCGCTTTCATTAGTATGGGTGGCTTCGGCGAAGTGCTCGCCCGCTACGAGAACTACGTGGACCTGGACCCTGAGGAGAAGGACGCCTGGGGGATTCCGGCGCTGCGCTTCCATTACGAGTTCTCGGACAACGAGAAAAAGATGTGTGAGGACATGGCGAACGCCGGCAAGGAGATGTTCGAAGCGGCGGGCATCGAGGTCGTCGGCGTCGACAAGAACATCCTCACCGAAGGCTGGTCGATCCACGAGCTCGGCACGGCGCGGATGGGCTCCGATCCCAAGACATCGGTGCTGAATCAGTTTCAGCAATCGCACGATGTGAAAAACCTCTTCGTGGTGGACGGCTCGAGTCACGTGAGCGCGTCGTGCCAGAACCCCACGTGGACGATCATGGCGCTGGCGTGGCGCTCCTGCGAGCATGTGATGGGGCCGGGCGTCACGGGACTCGTGAAGGAGATGGTGGGCGCGCCCCCCACGCTGGACGACGGCAAGCCCGGCGGGTTCTACGTGCCGCGGTTCCGCAACCTGCAAGACAAGCAGCCGGGCTTC
>WNGG01009055.1_pt1 | contig 10903 bp, 10 predicted proteins | sample 5400661 | NCBI WGS metagenome assembly WNGG01 (sample SAMN13153372, study PRJNA577476) | soil metagenome | isolation source: 100 cm soil or saprolite under Garry oak tree replicate 1 | place: USA:California | collected 2016-06-15 | reverse complement strand
GAAGGTGGACCCCTACCTGCGCCCGCTCTACGACGCGCTCTACGACCTGCTCGACTACGAGAAGGTCTCGCGCCTGCTCGAGCGCAACGCGATCGAGGTCGCGCCGATCGCGTTCATGCGTGGCCGCGCGCAACCTCTGACCAGCCGCGTCCTCACGCACCAAGGCTGGCGAGAGATCGGCGCCCTGAAGGTCAGGGACTGCGTCATCGGTTCGGATGGGCGGCCGACACCTGTGCTCGGCGTGTATCCGCAGGGAGCGAAGGAGGTTTTCCGAGTCACCGCGACGGACGGAGCCTCGACGCTGTGCTGTGCCGACCACCTCTGGTCGGTGAAGACACCAGAAGACAGCCGGCGAGGCAAACCGGGCCGGATCGTGGAGACGCGCGAGATGCGTCGGCTGCGGCGCGCACACCAGCACCGTTACGAGCTGCCGATGCTCTCCGGGCCGGTTTGCTTCCCGGCGCAGGAGATTCCGGTCGATCCCTACGCACTGGGCCTTCTCTTAGGTGATGGTTGCATCACCGGGAAGACGACCCCGAGCTTCGCGACCAGCGACCTCGAGCTCGTCGAATCGCTGGGTGCGGGCCTCGGGGGCAGCGTAACCGTCGTGCTGCGTGACCTCGGCCTGTGCGGCACCAACTCCGCCACCAAGTTCGTCCCCGAATCCTATCTGTACAACACGGCGGTCGTGCGCCACGCCGTGCTGCAAGGCCTTCTCGATACGGACGGCGGACCTGTCCTCCAGGACGGTCGGACGTGCCGTATCCAGTACACCACCAACTCACCCGAGCTTCGCGAAGACGTCGTCTTCCTCGTCCGGTCGCTTGGGGGCATCGCGTACTGGCGCACACGGACCGCGGAAAGCAAGCGACCTGGGAGGGCGCGTGGACGGGAGGTCCTCCATCGCGCAGACTCCTTCGTCATCGACATCCGACTTCCTGCCGCGTTCGCTCCTTTCCGGTTGTCACGCAAGGCAAGAAGGTACGCCGAGGCAGGCGGCGGTCGTACGATGCGCTTCATCGATAGCATAGAGCCTGCCGGCGTCGCGGACACTTGCTGCATTCGCGTCGCCGCACGCGACTCGCTCTACGTGACCGATGACTTCCTCTTGACACACAACACGCTCAACGACGCCTTCGTGATCATCGACGAGGCGCAGAACACCACGACCGAGCAGATGAAGATGGTCCTCACCCGCATCGGCTTCGGCTCCAAGGTCGTGGTCACCGGCGACATCACCCAGATCGACCTGCCCCCGGGAAAGACCTCGGGCCTCGTCGACGCGATCTCGGTGCTGGGCGGGGTCGAGGGGATCTCTTTCGTCTACTTCGACGAGAAGGACGTCGTCCGGCACAAGCTCGTCCAGGCCGTGATCAAGGCCTACGAGGCCTACGGCGCGGCCCAGACTCCCGGCAAGTAGGCCGTGCCTCCCTCCGGCACCGGGCCCGCGCCCCTTTCCTCCCGACTCCAGGTGGTGCTCCTCAATCGCCAGCGCCGCCGGCCGGTGCGGCCGGGCCGGCTGCGGCGGCTCCTGCAGGACGCGGCGCGGGCGCTCGGCGTGTCGGGCGAGGTCGCGCTCGTGCTGACACGCGACCCCGCGGTACGAGCGCTGAACGCGCGCTATCGCGGCCAGGACAAGCCGACCGACGTGCTGTCGTTCCCCGGATCCGGTGGCAGCGTGGGTCTCGGCGACATCGTGGTCAGCGTCGACACCGCCGAGCGCAACGCGCGCCGCCGGGGCCGGAGCCTCCAACGCGAGCTGGACGTGCTGGCCCTCCACGGCTTCCTGCACGTCCTGGGATACGATCACGAGACCGACGACGGGACCATGGACCGCCTGGAGCGGCGCCTGCGCCGGAAACTCCTGTGACCCTGATCATCTTCCAGGCCCTGCTCGTTCTCACGTTCACCGCGGCCTCGGTCATGCTCGCCGCCGTGGAGGCGGCCTTCTACCTGCTGAAGCGGCGCCGCCTGAGCCACATCTCCTTGCAGAACCCGCGGGCGGAGCTGGTGAACCGCTACCTCCAGGACCCGCCCACGCTGCTGATGCCCGTACACATGGGCACCTACACCGCCCACGTGGCGATGACGGTGCTGCTCATCTCGCTGCTCCTCGACGCGCTCGGAGAGTGGGCGATGCCGGCCGCGTTCCTGTTCATGATCGTCTACCTGCTCGTCTTCCGCCTGAGCATGCCCTACACGTTCGTGCGCCGGAACCCGGAGCGCTCGCTGCTCGTGCTGTTGCCGGTCTTCCACCCCTACGCGCAGGCGCTGGCGCCGCTGGTGGCCGCGCTGCGCAAGCGGGCGGCCGGCGAGTCCGCCCTCGCCGAGCTGGACGAGACGAAGCCGCCGCCCCTGCGCGAGGTGCCGCCTCCTCCCGTGCACGACCCGGACGAAGGCCGGCTCGTCGACGCGGTGGCGCGGTTCGCGGAGACGCTCGTGCGCGAGGTGATGACGCCGCGGCCGGACATCGTGGCCGTGTCCGCGGCGGCACCGGTGGAGGAGCTGCGGCGCGTGTTCCGCGAGACGAAGTACAGCCGCGTGCCCGTCTACGGCGACAACCTCGATGACATCGTGGGTGTGGCGAGCGTGCGCGACCTCATCGAGTACGAGGGGGACGGCTCCGATCCGGTGGGCGCGTTCGCGCGGGCGGCGTTCGTGGTGCCCGAGACGAAGAAGATCGCCGACCTGCTGAAGGAGTTCCAGGCCGGCCGGAGCACGTTCGCGGTGGTCATCGACGAGTACGGCGGCACCGCCGGCCTCGTGACGGTCGAGGACATCGTCGAGGAGATCGTCGGCGAGATCAAGGACGAGTACGACGTGGAGGCGGAGCCGATCAGCGTGGAGCCGGACGGCGCGGTGGTGGTGGCGGGCCGGGTGAAGGTCGACCGGCTCGAGCAGGCCCTGGAGGCGCCGTTGACCGACGGCGAGAACGTCGGCACGGTCGGCGGGCTCGTCACGACCGTGTTCGGCCGCGTGCCGAAGGCGGGCGAGAAGGTCGAGTACCGCGGGTTCGCGGTGGAGGTCATGGACGCGGAGCGGAAGCGCGTGAACCGCGTGCGCTTCCGGCGCATGGAGGAGGCGCCGACCGCGTGACGGACGAGGGCGGGACCGCGGCCCCGTTCCGCTCCGGCTTCGTCGCGGTGGTGGGCCGGCCGAACGTCGGGAAGTCCACGCTCGTCAACCGCCTCGTCGGCGAGAAGGTGGCGATCGTCTCCGACAAGCCCCAGACGACGCGCAACCGCATCCTCGCCGTCCTCAACCGCCACGACGGCCAGGTCATGCTGTTCGACACGCCGGGCATCCACAAGCCGATGCATCGCATGAACAAGCGCATGGTCGAGGCGGCGGTGAGCAGCCTCGGCCAGGTCGACCTCGCGCTCTGGCTCGTCGACGTGATCGAGGAGTACGGCCCCGGCGACCGGTACGTGCGAGACGTGCTGCAGCGCTCCGGCAAGCCGGTCCTGTTCGGCCTCAACAAGATCGACCTCGTGGCCAAGCCGCGGCTGCTTCCTCTCATCGATCAGTACCGCCGGCTCCTCGACTTCGTCGACGTGGTCCCGGTCTCGGCCCTGAAGGGCGACAACGTCGAACGGCTGGCCGAGCGCCTGGTGGCCAACCTTCCCGAGGGGGAGCGCCTGTACCCCGACGACTTCCTCACCGACCAGCCGGAGCGGTTCTTCGTGGCCGAGATGGTCCGCGAGCAGATCCTGCGCCACACGCGCGAGGAGATTCCCTACTCGACCGCGGTGATCATCGACGCCTTCAAGGAGGGCCCGCCGCTCGTGCGCATCGAGGCCTCGATCCTGGTGGAGCGGGAGAGCCAGAAGGGCATCCTGATCGGGAGGGGCGGCGCGATGCTGAAGGCGATCGGCAGCGCCGCCCGGCGCGAGATCGAGGCGTTCCTGGGTACGAAGGTCTATCTCGGCCTCTTCGTCAAGGTGCGCGAAGGCTGGCGCGAGGACCCGCGTCTGCTCGACGAGATGGGCCTGGGCAAGCCGGCGGGTTAGAGCGCCGGCTACTGATGGCGCGTCACCCTCGTGGCGCGCTCGCGGGGCCGGACCGGCTTCTCCTCGGGCTCCGCCGGTGTCGAGGGCGGCGTCAGCACTCCCGAGGACGCCGCGCGGAACACCTCGTTGGCGAAGAAGTTCCGCCCGTCCATCGGCACTATCATGATCTGCATCTTGTCGGAGAGGCGCTCGGCCACGATCTTCTGGATCAGCAGCGGGTTGTCCTTCAGCGCGAGCGCTTCCTGCCGCAGGCGCTCGGCGTCGGCGGCGGAGGTGACCCGGATGCGGTTCGCCTCCGCGTCGGCCATGAGCCGGCTGCGCTCCACGTCCGCCTTGCTGTCGATGACCTTGGCCTGCGCCGCGGCTTCGGCGTTCTTGATCGTGGCCTCCTTGCGCGCTTCGGCCTCCAGGCGCGTCTGCTGGATCTGCTTCTCCTTGAGGGGCAGCGTGTGCTGCATGGCGTCGGCCTCGCCCTTCGCCTGGAGAACGCGGACCTGGGCCTGGGCCTCGGCCTGCTTCACCTGGCGGGCCTTCTCGGCCTCGGCCTGCAGCTCCGCCTGGCGGACCTCCTTCTCCTTGATCTGCAGCTCGAACACCATCCGCTCGTCCTCCTGCTGCTTGAGGAGCAGGCCTTCGAGGCCGCGGGCGTATTCGATCGGGAGGACGATGTCACGCAGCATCACCTCCTTCAGCTCGATTCCGTCCGCCTTCAGCTTCCGGCCGATGGTCTCGGCGGCCTTGAGCCGCACCTCCTCACGGCGCGTGGCGAAGATCTCCCGCACCATGTACTGCGGCAGCGCCTCCCGGAACGCGCTGGCGACGACCGGCGGCACGATCTGCGTCTCCACGGGCTGCGGAAGCTCGGCGTGGATGTGGTCCAGGCGCTGCGCGTCCAACCGGTACCGGACGGTCACGGCCAGGCCGATGGAGAGGCCTTCCTTCGTCTGGGCCGAAAGCACGTCTCCCTTGCCGTTGGCGCCGGGTCCGGTCGTCAGGAGCTGGTCGCGCGTGCTGTAGAGCGCCACGCTGTCGATCAGCGGCCGGATGAGGTGCACGCCCGGATACAGGGTCCCTGGCCGCGTGCCGGAGAGCTGGCTGACGCGGACGCCCGCGATGCCGCTGGGGACGATGACGAGGCTTTGGTGGGCGAGGAAGAGCAACACGGCGGCAGCAGCCAGACGGCCAACCTGTCGCCAGCGAACCGCCGCGAAGGGGACGGCGAGAGGAGCGAGCGGGTCGCGCCGCCGAAACCCACGCCAGATGCCGTCCAGAACGAGACCGACCGCCACCGCGAGCAGGCCAAGACCCACGCACAACAGCGCGACCTTCAACGCCAGCATCATCGTCCTCCGTCCGCGCATCCCGATGAGCGCGCGGCTGGCGGCCGCCGAAGCACGTTCCGCGCCAGCGGCGAGAACGCGGAATTGCCGGCAATCGGGTAGGGTCGCGAGAAGGAGCCGTGTCGGCGGGCCCACGCGACCGTGGACGCCTGGACGCTACTTGCCCTTCCAGTCTCCGAGCGCCTGCCGCACCATCACGAGCTGGCCGACGTGGTACGCGTTGTGATCGGCGACCAGCAGCAGCTCGCGCAGGTAGGTCTGGCCGGTGCCGTGGGGGATGCGGGCGAACAGGTCGGTGGTGTCGTCGGCCAGCTTCTTCAGCTCGTCCCGGTCGCGGCGGAATGCGGCGAGGCTTTCCTTCCAGGCCGCTTCCGAGGGCGGCGCCGCCGAGGCCGGCCAGTAGTCCGCGGGGAAGGACAGCTCGACGTACTTGGGGTTGCGGCAGAAGTCGAGGATGTCGTGCTGCGCGCGTCGCAGGTGCTCGACGATTTGCCACGCCGAGTGGGGCAAACCCTGGGGAACGACGCCGCGGGCGGCCGGAGCGATGCCGCCGACTGCTGCGTCGAAGCCGGCGTGGGCATCGTTCCAGTCGAGGAGCTTCTTCAGGTGCTCGCGCAGGGAGCGGTCCACGTTCACGCCTTCTCGTCGCTTGGCTGACATTTATTCACTTTACCCGTCCCGGGACGGGTTAGGCCGCACGACTCACGTTCTTCACTGCGCCGCGCCAGGTCCGTTCACTTTCACGGTCGCGCTCCGGAGCTGATACATCTCATTGCGGCTGTCCGCCCAGACCAGAACGAACTGACCGTCCGGAGCGGCGGCGAGCCCCATGTAGTCTCCGCCGGCAGGCCATCTCCACCCCACCTCCCCGTTCTGCGGCAGCATCGGGCAGCTCTTCTCCGACGATACTCTGACTTCTGGGAGGAAGGTGTTCCCGCCGTCCAGGGAGGCCGTGAAGTAGATCTCCTGGCATATGAACTCGCGCCGGTAACGCGCACCGCCCGCTCGCCCATCGTACCAGGCGACCCCGACGACGCCGTCCCGGTTCACGGCCAGCGCCGGCGTCCGCACGTACGGCGACGTTCCCGGCGCCTGGTTCACGCGCATCGGCTTTGTCCATTGCTCGCCGCGATCGGAGGAGTAGTGCAGGTAGACGTCCTCGTAGCGGTCGCCGGTGCAGACCCAGTAGAGCCGGTCGCGGAACGGCCCGGAGGACGGATCTGCGGCCAGGGTGCCGAACGACTTGGAGCACGTCTCGGAGACGAGCATCGGCACGGAGAACGTCTTGCCACCGTCGATCGAGCGGAGGACCCAGGAGCGCTCGCACTCCAGCCAGACCTGTCCCTTGTCGGTCAGCCGGGCATAGTCCTCGAAAGACACGACCAGGGTTCCATCGGAGAGGACCGCGGCGGTGTCCGTGTTCAGCGAGAGGTTGCTGACAAACACCCGCGTCGGCTGGAAGGACCGCCCGCCGTCCGAGGACCGGGCAACGAAAGCCACGCTTCGGTTCTTGCCGCCCGTGCCACCTTCCTCGGCGTAGGTCTGGGACGTGACGTAGAATCTGCCGCGATAGGGACCGCTGGACCGGTCCACGGCGATCGTCTCATGGTCGTGGCCGGTACCCAGTGACAACGGACCCGGCCACGTGCGGCCCCCGTCCTCGGACCGGAAGACCAGAAGGTCCGGCGGCCCGCCATCCTGATGCCCGGCCAGGACCGTCAGGAGGACTGTCCCATCTTCGCCGATCGCGACCCAGGGATCGGCGCACTCCACGAGCGAGAAGTCATGGCGCGTCCAGGCCGATCCGCCATCGAAGGAGACGAACGCCGCGCAATCGGCTGCGGAGAGATCCTTCGTCTTGTTGACGATCGCCGCGGCGACAAGGTGGTTGGCGTCCTTTGGATCGACCGCGAGATAGGGCTCGGTCACGGGCAAGCGCGGTCCCTCCGTGCTCACGGCTCGATCTGCTCGTACGATGGTGATGCTCGGTTCAGCGCCAGGAGGCGCGGACTCCGCCGGCCAGGCCAGGGTCAGGCCGAGGCCGGCTGCGTAGAGGGCGCGCACGGTCGCGAGGTCCGCTAGGGCACCACGACGATCTTGCCCACCACGCTCAGGCCGCCGACGTCCTTCTCGCCGTAGATCTTCGACACCCCGGCGATGCCGATCGTGTCGGGTACGGTCGTGTACATGAACTCGGCCCCGACGCGGATCACGCTCCGGCCGAACTCCACGCCGGCGATGAAGTGGCCGGAGAACTTCGACTGGCTCTGCGACGGGGGATCCTCGATGCCGCCGACGATGCTCTTCTCGGAGAGCGACGTCGCCCCGCCGCCCAGCGCGACGTAGGGCACGAGGTGGGAATCGGGCATGAAGCGCCAGCCCACCATCCCGTAGACCGGCACCTCGCGGATGGTGAGGGGATGGCCCAGCCGGAAGGGCGTGCTGGTCGCGTCGGCCACGAACACGCGCTGGCCGTCGCGCGAGAAGTAGCGGCCCCCGACGCCCACGAAGAACGAGCGGAAGAACGAGAAGCGGACCGAGCCGCCTCCCGTGAAGCCACCGGACGAGCCGCCGAATACCGCCTCCGCCGACTTGCTGGCATTGGTCATGCCGAAGTAGCCGCCTTCGAGCGAAATGCCAAGCTCGCCCGCGGTAGCGGGGCCGGCGGTGCCGGCGAAGACGAGGCCTGCGGCCAGGACGGCGGCAACCACAGAACTGATTCGCATGTCGGCGTTTCTCCTCAGCGCGCCTTCTTGACGGGGGCGCAGGCGGCCTTCGCTTCCGGGTGCTTCCGATAGACGTACTCGAGCCGGTCGATCTGGCGCCCGGTGGCCTCGTCGAACAGCGGCGTGCCTCCCGCGTACATCGTCCCCTCGGGCATGCCGTAAGGATCGAGCTTGCGCTCGGCCAGCCACCGGTCGAGGCACTTCTCCTCCCGGGCCCGGGCCGCCCTCGCCGATGACGTCTTGCTCTTGTTCGCCACCGGCGTGTCCTCGGCGGACGCGGCGAGCGCTCCCGCGAGCAGAAGCGAAAGGAAGACCGCGCTCATCTACTGGTTCAGCCCGTAGCCCTTGAGCGCCGTCACGGGGTTGATGAGACCGTGGCCGTAGGTGTCGTCGCGACCGGGGGTGCCCAGGTCGTCCGCGCTCGTCTCGATGGCGGCCTTGATCGCCGCCGGCGTCGTGATGCCCTGCCGGTAGAGGAGCGCGGCCAGCGCCGCGACGTGCGGGGTGGCCTGGCTGGTGCCCACCACGAAGAAGTAGTGGAAGTCGTCGTAGCGACCGAAATCCGCGGCGGTATCGGGGTCGAAGGTCTGCTGCAGCACACCGTCCGGCCGGCCGTCGGGGACGCCGTCGGGGCCGGTGTCGTCGCGGTGGATGTCGCCGCCCGGGGCGACCACGCTGAGCTCGGGGCCGAAGTTCGAGTACGGCGCCTTGATCTTGCGGCCGTCCACGGCGCCCACGCCGATCACGTTGGGAAGCGAGGCGGGGAAGCTGATCTTCCCCATGCCGTCGTTGCCGGCGGCGGCGACCACCGTGATCCCCGCCTGCACCGCGCGGTCCACCGCCTGCCGCACGGCCGTGCTCGTGGAATCGCCGCCCAGGCTCAGGTTGATGACCTTGACCGGGTGCTGGCCGTTCTGCGTGAAGTTGACCGCGTAGTCGATCCCTTCTGCCACGTCGAAGAACGAGCCCACCCCCTCGCTGTCCAGGACCTTCACCGGCATCAGCGCGCACCCGAAGGCCAGCCCGGCCACGCCGACGTTGTTGTCGGTGGCCTCCGCGATCGTGGAGGCGACGTGCGTCCCGTGGAAGTTGTCGTCGTTGGCGTGGTCGTCGTTGTTGATGAAGTCGTGTCCCTGGAGGAACACGGTGCCACCGAAGTCGGGCGCTTTGCGATACGGGCCGAAGTCCTCGTACGCGATGCCGGTGTCGAGCACCGCCACCGCGACCGACGTGTCTCCCTTCTGGATGCCCCACATGCGCTCGACGTTGAGCATCCGGAAGTGCCACTGCGAGGTGTAGAAGGGGTCGTGCGGCGTGAAGAAGCCCGCGCGCTGGAAGGCGCGGGCGATGCCGTTGGTCTCGGCGAAATCCACCCCCGGCATCGTTCGCAGGCGGTCGAGGGCGTCGGCGATCTCGAAGCCGTCGTCGAGCTGCACCAGGTAGCGCGTACCGAACGCGCTGCGCCGGGCGCTGCGGCCGCCCGCCTCGCGCATCATGTCGGAGGCGTCGCGGTCGCGCACCGTCTCCTTGAACTGGACGATCACCTCCCCGGCCCGGTAGGTCCGCAGGCCCCGCGCCGGGATGCGCACCGAAGCGACGCGGAAGACGTCGTCGGCCTGGGCCGTCCGGCGATGTTCGGCGAGCCCGGCGATGGCGGCGACCGCGGCCGAACATGCAAGAAGACGGATCGTTGGGCCCATCGTTGGAGTCTAGGCGTCGGCCCGAGACGAGTCAACGACGCGCACGCGTTGCATCAACAGAAGCGTCAGACCGGTGCCCGCGGCGAGCAGCGCAAGGCCGAGCATCGGCCGGGCCTCGGGCAGTCCCCCCGCGGGATCGTCCGTCAGCGGCGCGGCGGCGAACGTGATCGTGTTGACGAGCGCATGCGCGAGCATCGGCGCCAGGAGCGAGCCGGCGCGGACGCGCAGCACGCCGAGGGCGAGGCCGAGCGCGAACGTGAACGCCGTGCGGTAGAGGTCCCGGTGGATGAGCGCGAAGAGCGCGGCCGACGCGACGATCGCTCCCGCCGCGCCCAGCGCCGGCCGGAGCGCGGGCAGGACGATCCCGCGCAGCAGCAGCTCTTCGCAGATCGCGGGCGCGGCGGCGATCGCCACCACCGAGACCAGGGCGTCGAACGGGTTCTTCGGGCGCAAGGCTTCGTGCAAGCGCTGGAAGGCCTCCAGATAGCCGGGCGGCGGCGCCCAGAGCGCGTACTGCACCTCGAAGAGGCCGAGGCTCATCACCCAGAGGGCCACCGCGGCGGCGGCGACGAGAAGCGTCGTGCGCGTGGGGATGGGGTTGAGCCCGAGGGTCGTCGAGAGCGGCAACCGCAAGGCGGCCAGAGCGAGCATCCCCGGCAGGACGAGCGCCATCTCGGAGATGAGCAGCGCCGGCCGCAGGCCGAAGGCGAAGGCGAAGGGAGCCACGAGGGCCATGGCGCCCATGCCGGCGACGACGGCCGCCGGCGCCAGCACGAAGAGGGCCACCACGGGGAGGCGGGTGCGCCCGAGAACGGACCCGCCCTTGTCCATCTCCGGGGCATTATTCGAGCCCGGCCGAGGGCCGTCAACCTCGGCGGCTTGGCCGCCCCTTGGTACGCAAGGTAAGATCGGTTCTTTGACGCCATGAGCGAAGCCTCTTTCGAGCGCGTGCCGGCCGGCGGCGTGAGGTTCGCCCCGCGGCGCGTGTGCGACCTGCCCGAGGAGGACCGGCCGCGGGAGCGGCTGGCCCGCCACGGCGCGTCCGCGCTGTCGAACCGGGAGCTGCTCGCGCTGCTCGTGGGCTCCGGCTCGCGCGCCGCGTCCGCGCTCGACGTCGCCGAAAAGCT
>WNGG01012011.1_pt1 | contig 10905 bp, 9 predicted proteins | sample 5400661 | NCBI WGS metagenome assembly WNGG01 (sample SAMN13153372, study PRJNA577476) | soil metagenome | isolation source: 100 cm soil or saprolite under Garry oak tree replicate 1 | place: USA:California | collected 2016-06-15 | reverse complement strand
AGGGAAACTTCGTGTTCGCCGGAGCGACCGCCGAAGAGAATGCCAATACGGAGTCTTTTCTTATTGTCAAGGGTCACGAGTCGGTCTCATTCCGCCGGGCTGTGCAACAGTTCAAAGGTATCAGTTTTCAGTTATAAGGGAAAAAAGAGGATTGGTGGGGTGGTTGTTTTTTGTGCGGTTCTGAATTGACAACTAATGACGGATTACAGGATTTTTTGGCCGAGGCCCGAGAGAACTAATTCGACGCCGAGGAGCGCCGTGCGATTGTGCTCGTCGAGGATGGGATTGATCTCGACGACTTCGAGGGAAACCATGGATTCGGTGTCGGCAATCATTTCCATGGCGAGATGGGCTTCGCGGTAGGTGACGCCGCCGCGTACGGGAGTGCCGACGCCGGGAGCGTCAGCGGGATCGACGAAGTCCATATCGAGGCTGACGGCGATGCCGGCGGTGTCATCCATGGCGTACTTGAGAGCGTCGGACATGACTTCGCGCATGCCGCGTTCGTCAATGTCGCGCATGGTGAAGACATGGACGCCGGATTTCTTGACGATTTTGCGTTCCTGAGCATCGAGATCGCGCGCGCCAACGATGACGATGTTAGCGGGCTCGGCTTTGGGCTTGAAGCCGAGAAGGTCGACGAGTTCCGGCGCGCCGTAGCCCATGATGGCGGCGAGGGGCATGCCGTGAACGTTGCCCGAGGGAGAGGATTCGGGCGTGTTCATGTCGCCGTGCGCGTCCAGCCAGAGGTAGCCGATCTGCTTTTTGTCTTTGCGGAAATAGTTGGCCACGCCGGCGGCTACTCCCGCGGCGATGGAATGGTCGCCGCCGAGGACAAGCGGGAAAAAGCCTTCACTCAAGGATTTTTCAGCGGCGGCAGCGATGTCGCCGCAAGTTTCAGCGATCTCCTGCAAGTATTTGGCGCGCTTCTCGCCGACGGGCATTTCTTCGGGTTGCTTGACGGAGAGATTGCCGATGTCTTCGACCTGAAGACCGAGCTTCTTGATGCTGGATTGGAGGCCGGCGCCGCGCAGGGCGGAGGGGCCCATGTCCACGCCTCGGCGGCTCTGGCCGAGGTCCATGGGCACCCCGATGATGCGAACTTTTTGGGCCATGAGAAGCTCCGTGACTGGTGATTGGTGAGCAACCGAGCCAGTGGCTCGGCGGCAGATCCTGCCGCAAAATCCAAGCCAGTCCTTAAATCAACAGAATGCGGGAACAGCGGGAAAGCGCCGAACTACCCCGCACTAAGGATACACGCGATAAATCATGCGAGGGAAGGGGATGACCTCGCGAATGTGTTCGGTGCCGCAAATCCAGGCGACGGTGCGCTCGAGGCCGAGGCCGAAACCGGAATGCGGCACGCTGCCGTAGCGGCGCAAGTCGAGATACCACTGGAAAGCTTCTTCGGGGAGGTTGTGCTCGTGGAGGCGCTTGAGGAGCAAGTCGTAGTCGTGAATGCGTTGGCTGCCGCCGATGATTTCGCCGTAACCCTCCGGGGCGATCATGTCAAAGGCGAGGGCGAGCTCGGGGCGCTCGGCGTCCGGCTGCATGTAAAAGGCTTTGATCGAAGTAGGATAGCGATGGATCAGAACCGGACGGTCGAAGGAGCTGGAGATGATGGTCTCCTCGTCGCCGCCGAAGTCGTCGCCGAATTTGGCGGGATTGCCGTTCTTGTTGAGGACCGCTACGGCTTCTTCATAGCTGATGCGCGGAAATGGGGGCTCTACGTTTTCGAGTTTGGTAGTGTCGCGCTTGAGCGTTTCGAGCTCGCGCGACTTATTTTTCAGCACGGATTGCACGATCGCGCTCACCAGGCCTTCGCCGAGCGACATGATTTCCTCGAACTCGACGTAGGCGGCTTCCGGCTCCAGCATCCAGAACTCCGTGAGGTGGCGACGGGTCTTGGATTTTTCGGCGCGGAAAGTCGGGCCAAAGGTGTAAACCTTGCCGAGGGCCATGGCGATGGCTTCGGCGTAGAGTTGGCCGCTCTGCGTGAGGTAGGCCTTTTGATCGTCGATGTAGTTGACTTCGAAGAGTGTCGAAGTACCTTCGCAAGCGGCGGGAGTGAACATCGGCGCGTCGGCGAGCGTGTAGCCCTGGCCGTCCATGAATTCGCGTGCGGCGTGGATGGCTTCGGCGCGAATTCGGAGTATGGCGGCCTGGCGAGGTGTTCGAATCCAGAGGTGGCGCTGATCGAGCAGGAAATCGACACCGTGCTCTTTTAATTGGATAGGGAAGGGCGTGCTCTCCGGAACTCTCTGGACGATTTGTATTTTGTTAACGCCGATTTCGTAGCCGCCGGGAGCGCGCTTTTCGCCGCGGATTTTACCGGTGACGATGACGCTGGATTCCTGAGTAAGGCCCTTCAGCGATTCGAACGCCTCGGGATTTTCTTTCAGCGCGCAGACGCCTTGGATGATGCCGGTGCCGTCCCGGAAAATGGGGAACAGCAATTTGCCGGATTCGCGAAGGTTGTAGAGCCAGCCCTTGAGTGTTACTTCCTGTCCTTCGTACTTGCCTGCCTGCTCGATGGTGATCGTCGTCATCTGGCCCGTTTCATTCGCGACGCTCATTTTGCGGAGGCCCATTCCTTTTCAAAGCGATCCATGGACTTACGGGCGGCGGTGAGTTGCTTGGCACCCGTCGGTGCTTCATGGCCGGTCTTTTCCTTCAATTCCAAAACCAAAGGCAAGTTCGATTCCGGTGAGCTCTTCAGGAGCTTGATGGCGGCGGGCCAGTCGATGGACCCCTCGTAGGGCGCGACGTGCTCGTCTTTCACGCCGTGGTTATCGTGGAGGTGGACGGAAGAGACAAAATCGCGCAGCGGCGAAAAGCTTTTTTCGAGGCGTTCGTCTTCTGGGAAGTCGGAGAGGTTGGCGTGGCCCATATCAAAGTTGAAGCGCAGGCCGGTGAGACGGGTTTCGTCGACAAAGGCGCGGAGATAATTGGGGTCGCCCATCTCGCTCATGGTGTTCTCCACGCAAATGGTGACGCCGCCGTGGCGCGCGTGCAGGATCAGGTGTTCGAGCGAGCTGAACGCCGCGTCGCGCTTGCGCGGATCGGCGGTTTCGCGCGGTCCGCCCATATGGAGGATAAGGCGCGCGTAGGGCAAGTCGTCGGCTACATCAATGACGCGCTTCAATTCGTCCATGGCCTCGATGCGGCGGACGCGCTCGACTTCACAAATGGAAAGCGGAGTGCCGCTTTCGCGCATGGCGCTTAAGTCGCGGCTCGTCGGCGCATGCAACGAAACAAGCTGCAAGTGGTGCTGTTCGAGCGCGGAGGCCATGTCTTGAATTTCCGCCTTCATCGAATAATCGAAATGGCTGCGCGTGCAAAAGATCTCGACGCCCTGGAAGCCTGCGCCGTCAATTTGCTGCAGGAGTTCGGGCGTCAATTTGCGCGATACGAACAGGTACGTTGAGAGTAGTCTCTGCATGATCTTTTGGCGCTCGTTGAAATATTCTACAGCGGCGGCATCCTAATCCCACTCGACGAAGTTGAGCGAAGAATCTCAACTTGATGATTACCCTTCGGTTGCCGCAAGTACGCCGGGACCTCAGGATGACAAGTTTAAAACCTATTTCACCAACTCCTAGTATCCCACGGCCGCGCCGTCGTGGCGCGGATCGGCTGCGCCCAGTCGGTCACCGGTAGCCGGATCGATGGCAATGGCGTTGACCAGCCCCATGTGTCCGACGCGATGAGTGGCGTGGCCGCGGGCATTCAACGCGCTTTCCAAGCTGTCCGGAAAAGTGCGCTCCATCAATATGCGATCAGGCAGCCATTGGTGATGGAAACGCGGCGCATTGATGGCCGCTTGCGGCTCCATGCCGAGGCGCATCCAGTTCAGGATGCTGAGGAGCGTGGCCGAAATAATCGTGGGCCCGCCCGGAGAGCCGGTCACGAAGCTGAGTTTGCCGTCGCGCAGCAGGATCGTCGGCGTCATGGAGCTGAGCGGGCGGTGGCCGGGAGCGATAGCGTTGGTTTCGGATTGAATCAATCCGAAGAGCGCATTCGGCACTCCGGGCTGCGTTGTGAAATCGTCCATCTCGTCGTTCAATAGAAAGCCAGCGGAAGAAGTGACGTGAGAACCATAACTGTCGTTGAGCGTGTACGTGCTGGCGACGGCGTTGCCGGCGGCATCGACGACGGAAAAATGAGTGGTGTGCGGGCCTTCGCCAAGGCTGACGAGAGTTTCCGGCGAAGGGGCGTTGCTTGCAGCGATGCCGCAAGTGTGAGGATTACCGGCTTTGATGACTTTGCTCGATGACGCGTGTTGCGGGTCGATGGTCGTGAAAACTTCCTTGGCGTAGCAGGAATCAGTGAGGCCGGCGACGGGAACGTTCGAATAGTCGGGGTCGGCAAGGTAGGCGGCGCGGTCGGCAAAAACGCGGCGCATCACTTCAGCGACCATGTGAACGCTTTCGATGTCGTCCCACCCTTTGAGCGGAACACTCTGCAACATGTTCAGCGCTTCGATGACGGCGACACCTCCCGAGCTGGGCGGGGGTGAAGTCAGGACCTCCCAGGCATGACCGTTGCTTTCATACTTCGCGCGCAGAACCTCGCGGACTTTTGGCTGGTACTTGGCGAGATCGTCGAGCGTGATGAGGCCGCCGAGCCGCGACATGTCGTCCACCAGCGCTTGAGCGGTTTCGCCGCTGTAGAACTCAGCGGCGCCATTCCTTCCGATGCGTTTGAGCGTGGCGGCGAGTTCCGGCTGGCGGAGCGTATCCCCCGGCTGAAACATTTTGCCGTCATTCAAAAAGAGTCGGCGGCTGACGGCGAAGCGCTGGAGAGCAGGGCGCTCCGCTTCGAATTCGTGCGCGAGCCTCTTGCTGATCGGGAAGCCATTTTCGGCAAGCCGAATGGCTGGTGCCATGACATCAGGGAGCTTCATCGAGCCGTAAGTTTTCAGCGCGAGAGCGAGGCCGGCGACGGTTCCCGGCACGGCAACGGAGCGATAGCCAATGACAGAGGCTTCTTCGTCGAGCTTGCCGTCTTTTCCGATGTACATGTCGCGAGTGGCTTTACCTGGCGCCACTTCGCGGTAATCGAGGAAAGTTGTCTTGCCGTTGGCGAGGCGAATCAACATGAAGCCGCCACCACCGATATTGCCGGCCGCGGGCTCGACGACAGCCAGAGCGAAAGCCACGGCGACTGCCGCATCAACCGCATTGCCGCCGCGCTTAAGGATTTCGACTCCCGCCTCGGAACCGAGTTCTTCATCGGTAGCGACCATGCCGTGCCCTGCTCGAACAGCCTGTAACGGCCAACCCTGCGCGTCATGGGGACGGTCGCGGAATTCCGCAGCAGCCTGGCCGCGAACCATTGGCGGCGTCAGGCCAAGGGCGAAAGCACACAAACAGAACGCATTTCGTATTCTCATGGCAGTTCAGAGACACTAAGTGATTCGCGGGATAGCGTCAAGGCGGGCCGCTCGATGTGCATGACGAAGGCCCTTCTTGAACTTGCCGCCGATGTATTCACGAATCTGGCGAAAACTCGCGATAAGCCTATAGCAGCCGAAGGCGATCATCGCAACGCCGATCAACATCAGGGCGGAATGGATGAGCAGAAGCTTGCTGGAATTGCGCGCGGGTGTTAGTTGTGTAGTTTCGAGTCCAGGCGCTTTGTTTGATCAGTCTTCGCCGAGGAATTCGACCGTTGGCGGGCCCGCCAGCAGGCCGGCTTCGGTACCGCGCCTGATCAGCTCTATTACGGCTTGCTTGCCTTTTTCACCATAGCCGAGCGTCCAATTGTTAACGTACATGCCGACGAACTTGTCGGCGAGGTCGGCGTCCATCTCGCGGGCGAACTGCATGGCGTAGTTCAAAGCTTCTTCGCGGTGCTCCAAACCGTAGGAGACGCTATCGCGAATCGTCTTGGCAATGTCACGACCGAGTTCCGGCCCCAGCGCGCGCCGAATCGCGTTTCCTCCGAGCGCCAAAGGCAAACCGGTCTGCTCCTGCCACCAAACACCAAGATCAATCACCTTATGCAGACCCTTCTCCGCGAAAAAAAGCTGTCCCTCATGAATAAGGAGGCCGGCCTCGACCAGATTGTTCTGAACGGCGTCAATAATCTTGTCGAAAGGCATGACGACAGGTTCGAAGCTGGGTTCGTAGAGTTTGAGGGTGAGATAGGCGGAAGTCTTCAGGCCGGGAACGGCGATGCGTTTGCCAGCAAGGTCCTGAGGCTTCAGCGATTTGGTGGAAACGACGATGGGGCCGTAGCCCTCGCCGAAACTGGCGCCGCAATCGAGCAAAATGTATTTGTCACGGAGAGCGGGGTAGGCGGCAAAGCTGATGGCGGTAACGTCGTACGTTTCGGCGAGGGCGGCGTCATTCAGCGACTGGATATCCGAGAGGATATGCGTGTACTTGTAACCGGGCGTGGTGAGCTTATGAGTTGCGAGGGCATAAAACATGAAAGCGTCATCGGAATCCGGAGAATGCGCCAGCTTGATCTCGACCGGCTCTTTCTCGGTCTTCGAGGCTGTTTGTTGGCCAGACATGGGCTTGTCCGTTTCCTTTTCCAGTGCGACTCCGGCAAGACCGGGTCGTCTCACGCGCAACCTCGAAGCGGTTGCCTCGCCCTGGCTCTGGTTCCTCTCAGAGAGACTTTCCCACAGAGGACAGGGTCTATCGAAGACGAACGGAAGAAAACGTGCGCGTCGCAGGGGCGTGCGTGGCGCTAGGCCGGGCGATTTCTTGCTCGCCCAAGCCTAGCATATTGGTGTCTGGCGAACAATTAGGAGGAAGGCAAGAATTAAGGGCTGCGAACGTTACAGCGAAGAGACCATGCGGGCGATGGCGTCGTCGAACGAGGCGTGGCCATCAAGGTAAGGTTGCCAGAATTTCTGCAGTAACTTGAAGTAGTCGTTCCAGCCACGCTGATATAGCCCTTCGCGCAAGGCGTAGGGTGTGTAGCCGCCGCCGGGGACGCCGCCGTCCTGGTCGCCGGCAGTCGCGCCGGAAGCCCCGAGCACTGGGCGGATGACTTCGCCAGTGGTGTAGAAAACCAGAGCATGCCAGAGGTCGCGAGGGATGGCTTTGTCGCGCTGGCGGCACTCGCGGATGATGGCGGCCTGCACGGGCTCGGCGATACCGTGCGATCCTTCGTGGAAAAGAACTTCGAGGGCCGTTGCGCCTTGATTGCGTAAGTCCAGGCTGGAGATGGTGATTCGCAAGGGATCGACGGTGGTGTAGGCGCCACTCCAGTTGGCGTACCCCGTGAGGTCGACACGGATTTTTTCCCGTGGCCAGCGCGTCTGGTAAATGTCCGCAAGCCGTTCCGACAGGCCCACGCCCTGTTCGCGAACGAGCGGGGCCACGCGCATGATCCAGCGGCGGTTAGCGCGATCGTGCTCCGGCCAAAAATGTGCGCGATAAATGGGCGCTGCGGCTTCCAGGACCTGTGTCAGCTTTGGGGGCAAGCCTGCGTCGCAGAATTTTCGCTTCCTGCCGGAGAGCTCATCGCAATCCTCGAAATCCCCGAGCTGATCTTTCAATTGGATGAGCTCCGTGGAAAAGAGCACGTCCTTGGAGGCATAGTTCGCAGCGTAATAGGCGACGGCATCGTCCCAGATGTGTTGTTCCGCGGACGTGAGAGCGAGTTTCGCATCCGGCACGGTATTCAGAGTTGGCCCGGAGGTCTTGCCGCTCTTGTCCGGCTTCGCTGCTGCGGCCGGCAACCTGGCTTCGTGATAAAGCGTGTGATGAAGATTGATCCAGAAGCCGCTGTGCAACTCGAAGACCGGAAGAGGCCCGTAGGGGAAATTGCTTTGTGGCCGCGCCGCCGCTCCAACAGGAGCGAGCTGAAAAAATGCGAAGAGAAGAAGGAGAAATCGCGCTGGCGCTTTGCGAGGCATACGGAACCGCACGATAGTAGCGCCAAGTCTCTCCGCGCACAAATCCATGGGAGGTGCTGGGCGTCTGTTCATGCGTCAACGGAGACACACCGCACGAAGCTCTACTCCACTTTGGGGTCCGCCTCGCTACCGACCGCGCCCCGCCGGTCGGCGGCGTGCAGAGCGCCGTTCGAGTCGCGGAAGAACGAGCGGCGTCCGGTGCGCCCGTATTGCAGGGGGGTTGCGGCAAGCTCGTATTTTGCCGGAGCGCCGAGCGTGCTCGCGCCGACGATGACGTAGCGAATCGCGTAGCCGTTTTTCATCCCGTTCGCGAGGTCGGAATCGACGAGCCCGGCGGCCTCGCCATTCGCCGCACCGTGAAGCTGCGGGCCGAGATTCGCCAGAGATTCTGGAAGGCGGCCATATTTGTTGCGGTAGGCTTCGACGGCGCCGGCAACTCTGTGCAGAGTTTCGAGGGTGCCTTTTTCCGTTGTTTCCATCTCCGCGGCATCCCATTCCACTTCCAGCGCGGGAAGATCCAGAAGGAGCAAGCCCAGAGAGAGAAGCTTCCATTCATCGTTCTCGCGGACTAGCCCCATAACGATTTGATGAACGCTCGCGCCCGTGGTATCGGTGGCATCGCGGACCTCCATGGGAAAGAACGCAAGATTGTCGCGAAGTTCGGCGCCGCCGATCTGCGTTTCCGTCGTGACGTCGGGAGTTTGGCAGCGAAGAATGGGCCGGCCGGCGGGATCAGCCGAGGCCGTTGGTTTGCCGGGTTCATTCAGGAGCACGAAGCGTTTCATCAGCGCAACTCGTGCGGACGGCGTCATGCGAGAAAACGCCTCTTTGTTGCGAGCCGTGAGAAAACGAACAAACTCGGTTTGATTTTGGGAACAAGCCGCGGACAGCGCGCCTTTCAACGCGGCGTTGGGTCCGCCAGTGTTTGTCGTTTCGCTCAGCCCGCTCGCGGCGTTTCCATCTGGCTTGGAACTGGATTCCTGTGCGAGAACATTCGCGGCTGCGAGCAGAATGGCACAGCTCAGGAAGAAAACTTGTCCGGAGATATTCGATTTCCGTAACTTCACATTAATCCTTCGCTGCGCTCAATATCGCCGCCAGATTCTGCGTAAAGCTCGAGCGTGGCAGAACTTCATCGCATCCCGCCGCCTGTGCTTGAGCAGCAAGCTCTCTTTGCACGTGCGACAAGAAGCCAACCACGCGAACGTCCTTCCGCGCCTGCCGCAACCGTTCAATCGCCGCGATGGGCTGGCTCCGCGCGTTCAAGTACTCGTCGCCACTTTTACTTCCACGCCAAGCTGCTTGGCGGTCTCCGCCAGCTTCATCTGGAAGAACAAATCGTCCATCAGCGCCACGACTCTGCCCATTTCGCCCCGCCTTCTTAACTGCTCCTCAGCGACTGCCCTCTTATTATGCGTCCGTTCTTCCCAGCGCGGCCCGCTCCCCGGTAAGATGCAGCTTGGCACTTAAACGATGAGCGCTCATCCCGAAGACGCCCGCCTTGCCGCTTCCGGGCCTCGCGACGTTACTCTCTACACGCGTCCCGGATGCCATCTCTGCGAGGAAGCCAAGTCTGCCATCGCGCCACTCTTGGGCGAATTCGGCGCTGCCCTTCGCGAAGTCAATATAGATGCCGATCCTGTCCTACGGGAGCGCTACGGTTGGGATGTTCCCGTGATCTTCGTCGGCTCGCACAAAGCCGCCAAACATCGCGTGGACTTGGAGCAACTCCGTCGGCAACTTCAAGATGCCGGAACGGGCTGAAATCCTCAGCCAAATTTTCGTGACGGAAAATCGGTCGTCCTAGTGCCCGCCACCGGCCTCGTGCGCGCCGACGGTTTCGTCCGGCACGGCCCCTTTGCGGCCCTTGACGCGGTCGTAAACGCTGACCTGGCTGACGGAACCGAGCGCTTCATTGTAAAAAGTCGGAATGCCCAAAGCCGTGCGCAGTTCTTCGTTGAACTTCCGCAGGTTTTGCAGATGCGTCGCGAGCGCCGGCAATTTCAGTCCTTCGTCGGTAAGCAAAAACTTCTGATAGCCCGCGTCCCACAGCCGCGTGAACTGGCCCTTCAGCATGATGGTGGGACTAATGGTCATCTGGTAGAGGTCGTCGGGGCCCTTGCGGAACTCCGCGCCGCAGCCGTACTTTTCGACGCGCACCACGCCGCGCGTGCTGCCCACGGCAAATCCCAGCGCCGCCAGACTCTCGATTGCTTTTGGTGAAAACCGTTCCTCGATGTTCCACATGGCCTTTTCAGGGTAATGAATGCTTGCGATTCTGTAAAGGTAACTAGCCGGCCAGCCTGTCCGTGCAAAAGCGGTCCCCGAGGGCCTGTGAATTACCTGTGGATTTCATCTGAATGGCCTTTCAGGCCAAATTCACCTGTCCGACGCCCAATTCTTCAACCTCTTTAATCACCCAAGCTTTGATGCACCGAACAACAACATCAGCTTGAATCCTTGTTTCGGTCCCAACCTTCAAACAAGCCCGGCAAATGGGTGTACGTGGCAGGGCACAGCTCCAGCTTTGTCACCCGCAACAAAGGCATTTAGCGACAGCACGGCCCCCTTTGGAGCGGGATTCGTTCAGGCTACCATCGGCAGTCCACGGTTGATTCAGTTTGCCTTGCATCTGAACTTTTAGGGATCGGTAATGCAGGCACCCACCAATTGACGTGCGGGCCAGATTCCGGCGGGCAATGAACTTATCCCCTTTGTTTTCAAGCGATTCCGCACTCTTTGCCCAAAAATCACAAGGGTGGCAGGCCAAAGCTACTGCGAACCAGCGTTCCATCCCTCCTCATCTAAGTAGGTATCCTATCTCTGGAGTAGGCCCGCGCATCCAATTCGGAGTAATATGGTCGGATATCGGCGCATTGCATCACACGGAGGCGCGTCTAACTGAGGGTCATGGCTACCACGGGACACATTGCCGCATTCCCCCGCAAATCAAAGATCCAAGACGGGGCTCAACCAGCCCGGACCGGGGAATCCCTCCTGGATCGGATTGGCAATACACCCTTGCT
>WNGG01009904.1_pt1 | contig 10905 bp, 10 predicted proteins | sample 5400661 | NCBI WGS metagenome assembly WNGG01 (sample SAMN13153372, study PRJNA577476) | soil metagenome | isolation source: 100 cm soil or saprolite under Garry oak tree replicate 1 | place: USA:California | collected 2016-06-15 | reverse complement strand
ACATCGGGCGGGATCGCCTCGTCGTTGGTGGCGACGAGATACCACGAGGGATGCGACTTCCAGGCGGGCACCCCCATCACGTCCTCAAAGGTGCTCATCGACAATCCTTGCTGAACCGCCCACATCACCTTCGCGCGGCTCCTCTCGACATCGGAGGCGAAGTGGGTTACGAAGTCCTCCTCGGGCAGCCAGGCGAAAGCCTGCTCATCGACGATCAAATGGGCCAGCGCCGGCGTCGGAGGGCCTCCGCTGAGCAGTCCGCCGAGCGATTCACCCTTGTCGAGACCGAAGGCGGCGATGTATACGAGCGCCACAACGTTCGGCGCATCGGTGCCCAGGGCGGTCATGATCTGCCCGCCGTAGGAGTGGCCGGCGACGACTGTCGGACCTGTCTGACGCCGGAGGACCTGGCGCAGGCGGGCGACGTCGGCAGCAAGCGAAGTCTCGGGAAACTGCGGCGCCGTGACGGTAAACCCTGATGCCTGCAACGATCGGATCACATCGCTCCAGCTCGAACCATCCGCCCACGCGCCGTGGACCAGTACAACGTTAGGTTTGTCACTCATGCAGAGATCGTGCGCGTGGAGCCGGCTGCTTCGCATGAGTCAACTGACTCGTTTCCTAATCGCGCACCCGGTCCGCAAACGCGTCCCGCAAATGAGCGCGCGCGGTGATCTCCAGCTTCGGAAATATTCGATAGAGGTGGCCACCGATGGTTCGCGGTGACAGGAAGAGGCGTTCGGCGATCTGACGGTTCGACAAACCTTCGGCCGCGAGTTGAGCGATCTGGAGCTCCTGCGCGGTCAGGCGATCGCGGAGATCGGGCGCACGCCGCCCAACCTTCTCTCCGGTAGCGCGCAGCTCCTGTCGCGCTCGCCTGCTCCAGGCCGCGGCGCCCAGCGCATCGAAGAGGGCCACGCTCTCCCTCAGCGGCGACCGTGATTCGGCGCTGCGCCGTCGCCGTCGCAGCCATCGACCTAGCGAGAACAGCGTTCTCGCTCGGAGCAACGGATAGCCCGCCAGGTCCTGCGCGAGCGCCGCGGTGAACAAAGGCTCCGCCTGATCGTCCACGGCAAGGAGTGGCCTCGCGCACGCCAGGTTGAGGCGGAGGATAGGCGGCTCCGAATGCATGGAGATTGCTTCGAGGTCCGCGATCACGTCGGCGAGCCGGCTGGTCTGTCCGCTGCCGGCGGCGGCTTCGACGAGATCCAGCAAAGCCGGCCAGCGCATGAAGCGGTGGAACACCGAGTCGGTCTCGTCGAAAACGGACCACAGGTGTTGGAATGCGTCCTCGTGCCTCCCATCGCCGATGGCTGCGGCGCCCCGGGCAAGGTGCGCGGTCGCGAGCAGTGGTCCACCCTTCATGGCAAGCAACGCCCGCTCCGGTTCAGCAAGAACTGATTCGATGTCCGGCTCGGTTCCTCGCAACGCTGTCGCCAGAGCGCCAACCAGCTCTGCGGTGAGCCCGTACTGAGGCTGTCGCGTGTCCCGCGCAAGGCCGGCTGCCTCGTGTGCCGCCGCGGCGGCCGCCGGCCACTCGCCGGCGTGGGTCGCCGCCCATGCATAGTGCACTAGAGCTTGCGTCAGAGGGACCAATCTCACCTGCTCACGGAGGCCGCCGATCGCGGAAGCCAGGAACCGCACCCCTGTGGCGAAATCGCCGGCCTTCTCGGCGGCGATCCCCACATACATGGCTGCGATTGGGTCAGTCATCTCGTGCAGTCGCATCCGCGAGACTTGTTTCAGGATCGTCGGCCCTGTCTCTTCGGGATGGGCAAGACCGACGACCGCCAGCACGCGCGGGTCATCGTCCGCCATCCCCATGGCCAGGGCGGCTTCGACGAGATACTCTCGGGTCCTCGTCTTCGTGCGCGTCCACCAGCAGCGATGTGCGATCGGCACCAACGAACGCAACGCCATGTCAGCGTCGCCGCCGTCGCGCAACTGTTCGGCGATCGTGACGAAGGTCCTGGCGGCGCCGGACTCGAACCAGACGCTGCCACTGAGGATTTGTCGGAACCAGGCAAGCCGCGCTATGTCGCGCGTGCTGAGTTTGAACGACTTCGCCTCATCAACAAGCCGGCGAGCGCTTTCGACGAGACCGAGCTCGTACGCAGTCTCCGCGGCGGCCACAAGACGCGCTCCCTTGTTTCGCGAGTCAGCCGTCAAGGCGGCCGCGCGCTCGAGGGCCGTGCCCGCAACCGTGACCGCGCCACGAGCGGCGGCCAGGCGGGCGTGCTGTTCGAGCGCGGAGGCGATGCTCTCGTCAGGCCCCGTGGCTGCCATGGCGCGGTGCCAGACCTGACGCTCCGGATCGGCGACGACCTCGGCGAGAGCTCTGTACATCTCAAGAACTTGCTGCGCGGAGGCCGCCTGACGGACGGCCGAACGGATCAGAGGGTGGCGGAAGCGCACGCCGTCGTCGACGATCTCGACCAGGGCCGCGTCAACAGCGGGCTGGAGGGATTCAACTCTGGCTCGGCTCGATCGCGCGATCTCGTTCAGCGACGCTCGACTGTCTAGCGCCGCCGCGAGGAGGCCGGCGCGGGTGTTCGGGCTAAGGTCGCGCAGCCTGCTTGCGAAGGCACGCTCGAGCCGACTCGTCAAGGTCGTGGACGGCGGCGAAAGCTGCTCGCCCGATCGCCCCATGCTGCGCGCCAGCTCAACGAGCGCCAGGGGGTTGCCGGACGATTCTGCGAGAACCCTCGCGCGCAAGACCGGATGCAGCTCTGGCGCCGTGCGATCGAGCAAGCGTGCGGCCGCCGATGCGCTCAAGCGCTCGAGATCGAGGGTTGCTAGGCGAGCATCGTCGAGCGATGTCGACTGCCCGCTCCTGAATGCCGCCACGAGTGCGACGTGCTCGGCTTCCAGCCGGCGGCCAATGAAAGCAATGACGCTGAGGGTGGAACCGTCCAGCCAATGCGCGTCGTCGACGATCAGAACCACCGGTACGGAGTCAGCCGATTCGCAGATGAGCTGGAAGGCCGCGACCGCAACTCGGAACGAATCAGGCTTGAGGTCGACCCCCAGGCCGAGTGCCGCCTCGAGGGTTTGCCGCTGTGACTCGGGTAACTGTGCCAGCGCGCCGATGACCGGACGCAGGAGTTGGTTCAGGCCCGCGAAAGGTAACTCGGCTTCTGATTCAACTCCGACGGTGAACAACGGTCGGGCACCCTGCGCTTCTGCTCGCCGGCGCACTCGTTGGAGGAGCACCGACTTTCCAATGCCGGCCTCGCCCCGGACCACAACCGCTCCGCCGCCTTCGCGAAGACGATCTACCAGCGCGTCCAGGACTGCGGACTCCTGCTCGCGCTCGATCAGCTCGGGGCCGGCGTCGACCGGGGGCGCCCCGCTCATCGGGCGAGTATGAGCGCTACAAATTCTTCAGTTCAGTCGATGCCCCAGCTCACGATTCGCTCGGGCGCGATCCGCGCCCAAAGCTGATCTGATGGCACGGGTCCACCTCCTTCATCCTGCAGCACCGCCGTCCCCCTTACCTCGATGCCGTGCGGCGTCCACGGCGTGAGGCTCGCGAGGTCGTCGCTGACAATCGCGACCCGGGGATGCGGGACGAGGGGAACCGCTGACGGTCTCGGTTCCCCTCGGATTAGGAGTCAGCGCTCAGTAGCCGCCCGTTGCCAGGCGTCCGCAGAGCCGAGACGCGACGCCAAAACCACTCGAGCGATCAGCGTCGATCCAGTCGCGGAAACTGCAGTCCAAACCGCTCTCTGATACGACTCGTCGCCGCTGTGTCTATCTCATTACCGTAACGTCGAGTCCAATCAACGTCTGGATCAGCCGTCTCCGCCAGCTCCTCGAAGTAGTGCTCAAAGCCACCTGGCGAGATGATCTCGAGTATTCGACACCGTGAATCGCCGGCGTTCCAGAACGCGTGCCATTGATCGCGCGGCTTGAAGACGAAATCACCCGGATTCGCGAATACGACCTGGTCGCCCAGGAGGGCGCCGAGCCTGCCCTCCAACACATAGCTGTATTCGTCTTCCTTCGAGTGTCGATGAACTGGAGACGCCAGGTGACGAGGAGGAATCGGATGCTCTACCAACGAGAATCCGCCACCCGACTCTTCGGCCCAAACCATAAACCTCACGCCGCAGGAGCCCAAATCGACAAACTTGCCATCGGCAGGCCCGACGATGCGCGGGCCTTGGGAGACATCAAATCGCTTCATCCGCCTCTTCCCCTCCGAGTCGCCAACAGCATGTCAACCGACGAACGAGTCAAACAATTGTGGCGTTGGTTTCGGGTGTGCGTTGGCAAACTAGGCAGGTCCGATCTGCCGACACAGCTCAGCCTCCTCCCACGCCTGAACCAAACGGGCTTGCATAAGTCAGGGACACCGCGGCCAACACAAAGCCCAGGATCGCCGAGGCCAGCAAAATCGATCGACGGCTCACCGCCCGTGCGGCCGGTCGTCCGTCGACCTCGTCCGCCAGCGCGCCCACACTGCGTCGTAGGTGGCTCAGCAGGTGCACGAACATCGCAGCCATGAATACGACCGCACTCACTGTGTGGGCCGAGAGCCACCAGGTGCCGAAGCGATCGGCAAACGCCCATAGCTCGAGACCGGTCCCCATCACGGTCAAGGCCGCCACGACCAGAATCGGCGCGACCGCGAATCGAAGGAACAGCGGCGGAGGCTCCGCCAGCCGAAAATCCTTGTCTTGCCTGTAGTACTGCATGAACCGATAGCCGGTGCTGACCAACTTCAAGGCCAGGGGCGGGATCAAGGCGAACCCGACCATGTAATGCACTGACAACAGAGGGCGGATGTAGAGAACCGTGATCGCGACTGCCGCGAGAAGAACGAACAGCAGTCCGCCATTGATTGCGGTCAGGGCCTCGTTGGCGAGCACGCGAGGCCGAGCAGGCACCACGCTCGGAACGCCTTGTGGTCGGAGGGCATTCAGCGCAGCTGCGAACAGAAGCATCAGGAACACGGCGCCGAACTTGCTCAACGTCTGGGGATCGCCTTGGTGTCAGTTGGAGAGCCGGCTTCCAGGAGCAGGTTCGCCAGCGCGGGCGGATCAGTGATCATGCAGTCGTGACCGGCCCGTAATCTGCGGAGACGCCAGCCCGGCTCGCGCGGCGGCAGAGTCCGGGGCATGAAGGTTCGCTGCAAAAGCGAGACCAAATGCCCGCGTCCCGCGCAGTAGATATGGGTCCGACGGAAGCGGGAAACGATCTCCGAGTCAGTCAGCCGAAGGGGCTCGACGAAGCTCTTGAGCGATTGAGCCGTCAGCGACCGCCTGACCCAGCTGCGGTCCGGCTCCTGGGAAACTCCGAAGTCCTCGCGCGTCGGCGGGTCGACGCGCCAGCCATCGCAATGAAGCCGCGCCTCAATTCGGAAGACGCCGACCACTATGGGTGCGACGCTCTGCATCGAATCGCCGTCGCGCGGGACGAAGGTGTCGAGATAGACAAGATGTCCGATCCGGTCGGGGACATGGTCGACCGTTCCCGTGATCACCATTCCGCCGTAGCTGTGTCCCACGAGCACCACCTCCGAGAGGCGCTCGCGCTCAATCAGAGCGCTCACGTCAGCAATGTGTGTGCTCAAGCCCACGTCCGGGGAGAGGAGGTCCGCACACTCTCCGAGCCCCGTGAGCGTCGGCGTGAACACGCGATGCCCGGCGGACTCGAGAAGGGGCGTGAGTTTCTTCCAGCACCACGCACCATGCCACGCGCCATGGACAAGCACGTATGTGCTCATGTGCGACCTCGATCTCGCTGCGCTCTGGTGGCGACACCATGGGCTGGGCGGACTTCGGCCTCGATCTCGCGGCGCTCTGGGGGCGACACCGTCGGCGGGCAGACTCTAGACGCTTCAGCCTATGAATGCTGAGGGCTCGAGTATGATCAGACATGTCGAACTTCCCATGGTTTTGAAGACCATGGGGTTGCTGTCCGCACAGTGACCTTTCATCTGCGGGACAGCCGCTAGGACGGTCGCCGACCGTTGACGTTAGCCGCGCCCCGTGAGAAGCCGCAACGAACAGCCGCCGGAGTTGGTTTCAAGTGTTAAGGCAGAGGGCTCGACAACCTGCAGCCCGGCGAGGATGGGTTTCATCGGGGCTAGGTAAAGACGGGGTCAGGAGTGATACTCACGCACCAGCTGGCGAGCAATCACAGTCCGGAGGATGTCGTTCGTGCCTTCGCCTATCGCCATGAGTGGCGCGTCTCGGTAGAACCGCTCGATTTCATATTCGGTCGAGTAGCCATATCCGCCGTGAATTCGCATCGCCTCCAAAGACGCTTTGATGCACACCTCCGAGGCATAGAGCTTCGCCATACCTGTCTCGAGGTCGGCCCGCCGGCCAGAGTCGAGGGCCAGGGCCGCCCACCAGGTCAAGAGCCGTGCGGCCTGCACTTCTGTGGCCATGTCTGCGAGCTTCAGCTGGATCGCTTGGAACTCTGCAATGGGCCGGCCGAAAGCGTGGCGCTCTCGCGCGTACGTGAGCGAGCGGTCGAGACTCGCCTGGGCTACACCGACCGCCCGCCCTGCGATGTTGACTCGTCCAAATTCGAGTGCCGCCAGCGCCTGCTGGAGCCCATGCCCTTCCTCACCCCCTAAAACGTTCTCGACGGGAACGTGGCAATCGCTCAGGAAGACCTCCGACGATTCGGGTCCGCGATAACCGAGCTTGTCCAGGTCGCTGCCGACCGCAAACCCGGGCGTCCCCTGCTCGATCATCAGGATGGTCATTCCGCGATGCCGCGGCTGCGCTTCAGGATCGGTCTTAACCAGCACAGGAAGCGGGTCGGCATGGCGCGCGTTGGTGATCCAGGTCTTGGCGCCGTTGACGACGTAGTGATCGTCCGCTCGGCGCGCTACTGTCGCAATGCCCTGCAGGTCACTGCCAGCCTGGGGCTCGGTCAGAGCGATGCCCGAACGCCGCTCGCCTGTGGCGAGGTCCGGCAGCCATCGGGCACGCTGCTTCGGCGTCCCGTAGCGTGCCAGCATCAGCGTGGCAAGAGAGTGCGAGCCAAGGATTCCGGCGACGCCCATCCATGCTTTCGAGATCTCTTCGAATACCAGGGCGTACGAGACGGCATCGATGGCGATGCCGCCGAACTCTTCCGGCACAAGCATCCCAAACAGGCCCATCGACTTCATCTCGTCGACGATTTCGCTCGGGTAGCGGCCCGCGAGCTCCCACTCGCGCGCGACCGGGCTGATGGTCCGTCGGGCAAAATCCCGCATCAGGTCGCGGAATGCGGTCTGCTGCTCCGAAAGCTCGAAGTCCATCGACTCCTAAGGCCGCGGGCCTGGTTACGCCCGGCCGATCACCGCGCCGGAATGAGATGACAGTCTGCGCCACCGTGGCGGCGACCGTCACCCCGCGACGACCTGATGGAAGCAATCAAACACGACGGCCAGGAGAACAGCTTCAACAAGATGGAGGATTATTTGAGATCACTCCTCGGTCAAGAGAGACTGTCTCGAGGTAGTTGAGGTTCGAGGCTCGCGCTCACCAGGCTCAGGCGTCATTCCTGAACGTTGCGCCCGAGGCCGCACCCTGTCGCGCGAGCAGGCGATCGAATTGGCTTTGTCGAGTCGGGATAGGCCATCCTCGGCCAATGCGTCGGATGGCATCTAGTGCCGACGAGCAGGCTTCCGAAAGCGGCACGCGACGATTCTGAATTCGAAATTGGTCGGGGGGCCCGGGATTCAAACCCGGGGCTTCACGGTGCCGAACCGGCCTACGTACGTCGTGTCCTTTCGTGTCCTGCTCTATCCTCCTGGTTCCGCGAATGCGTGACGCGTCTGTGACACGGCAGGTGACGAAATCCGAGCTCGCGGGTGGCTTTATCGGCGAGACAATCAAGCCGTGAAACCATTTTGGTGGGCGCGTCGAGGTTTAGGCGAATCTTCTAATAGACGTGGAACTGCCTAGCCAACCAAGGGCAAGGAAAAACGCGATGGGAAGGATTGTTGTCAGTGAGAACGTCTCGCTCGACGGAGTCATCCAGGACCCGGCGGGAGTCGAGGGCTTCAGCCGCGGCGGCTGGGTCGGTCTTATCGGTGGCCAGGGTCGCGACGGGGCGGCCAAGGTTGCGCTCGACGAGGCGTTGGGCGCTAAGGCCCTTCTGCTTGGCCGGCGGAGCTACGAGTTCTTGGCCGCGCGGTGGCCATCCCGAAGTGGCCCGTTCGCGGACAGGTTGAACAGCTTGCCCAAGTACGTGGTTTCCTCGACTCTCGATGCTCCCGTCTGGAACAACACGACGGTAATAAGGGGCGACGTGATCAACAAGGTCTCGAAGCTGAAGCGTGAGATAGATGGCGATATCCTCGTCGCCGCGAGCTTCCAACTCTGGCACACGCTAATGGAGCACGACCTTATGGAAGAACTGCGCCTGATGATCTACCCAGTCGTGCTTGGGGCTGGGGAGCGCCTCTTCGGCGAGGGCAGTGAAAAGAGACCTATGCGCCTCGTCAGCACCAGGACTGTCGACGATCTCGCTCTTCTCATCTACGAGTTGGTCCCGCTTAGGTCATGAACTGCTACGACACATCGATAGAAGTCGCAGATGACTGTCCTACCAAGAAAGCCCAGGTGCACCAGGCAAGAGGTGGCAAGAAAACCACGGCGGTGGTTTGAGTACGAGATCCTCGTCAAGCATCCATATAGTCACACCGAAGAAGACACCACCGCTTCAGCAGCGAGTTTGCCTCGGTAATAGGGAAAAGCCGCTCCCTCCATGCCGACGATCGAGACATAGACGGCGCGCTTGACGCCAGCTTCGCGAGCCATTCCCGGCTGGCTGCCGGCTGAGAATCGCCTCTCGCCCCCCGGGCGCCATAGCCATAACTGTGTTGCGATGCGGAATGTGTGGGTGACTTCGTGGGGACTACGCCCTGTCGATAGCGATATTCCAGGTGATGCCGAATTTGTCCCTCAGCCAGCCATCGGTGCCCCAAGGCGCCTCAGTTAGGGGCATGCTGATTTTGCCGCCGTCCCCTAACCTGCTGAAGATTGTTGTCATTCGGTCCTTGTCGGTGCCATGCAGGGCAAAGGCGACGTTGTCGCCAACCTTGGCGGGGATCCCTGGGCGGCCATCGGAGCCGACGATAACTACGCCCTCTGCCTCTAATCGTGCGTACATGATGCTATCGCCGACCTCGGCCGGCTTAGCTCCCTTCTCGCTGAAGGTGTACAGATCAAGCTTGCCGCCGAGCAGTTCATGGTAGAGCTGAAGGGCCTCGCGGGCTCGACCCTGGAAGTTGACGTATGGAAACAGTTGCAAGTTGCCCATTTGTCGGATCCCTCCTCGTGCTGACAGCGACCGGCTCTACTACTTATGACCGAATACGGCAGGGGAATGTGACGACTCGATGAGCCGAGCGGGTCACCTGAGGCCGCCAGACACAGTGCCGCAACGGACTGCGCTTGTTCGACGGGATGTGCGCGTCGGGCGTATCGGTCTAGAGATCCGAGCCACAGTTTCGCGCGCTCGCGCTCGGCCGCTGCCGCCATATCACCCGAGTAACGCGACCCGCGTATGTCCGAGAGCATTCGCGAGGCGATACTGACCGCCGTCACGGTTCCGGCCTCTGCCGAGGCGCCAAACGAATCCCCCGATGCGGCACCGGCGGCTGCCCGGGTCGCGGTGCACGCTGTGGCGCTACGGGCATTGCTCTCCGACGCACCCAACGTCCTGTCCCCTGCAGAGCAACAGCTCCTCAAGGATTGGCTAGACCGACTGGCGACCGCCAGGAGTCATGCGACCGGGGGCCTCCAACGGGCGCATCTCGATCGCGAGCTGGTGCGAGACCAAGCCTAAGCTTGGTTTTATATAAACGGTGAATGAAGAGCAGCCTACGACCAGAGTGTTCATCGTCCACGGCTGGGGAGACAAACCCGGCGACCATTGGATGCCCTGGCTCAAGGGACAGCTCGAGCTCAAAGGCTTCACCGTGGCGGCTCCGGCGATGCCCCGCACGGAGGCCCCGGCGATTGGTGCGTGGATATCGCACCTGAGGCGGGAGGTCGGCGAGACCGGCGAAGCCGCCTACTACGTCGGCCACAGCATCGGCTGCCAGACGATCATGCGGCACCTCGAGCAGCTGCCCGCCGGCGGCACCGCGCGGGGCGCGACGTTCGTGGCGCCCTGGTTCGTTCTCACCAACCTCAGCGCTGAGGAGGAGCCCATCGCGCAGCCCTGGATCGACACTTCGATCGACTTCGCCCGGGTTCGTAGCCGCTTGCCGGAGCTCACCGCCTACTTCTCCGACGATCACCGCCTACTTCTCCGACGATGATCCCTACGTCTCACTCGACAACCAGTCGCTCTTCGAGCAAAGGCTTGCCGCCCGCACGCACCTCTTGAAAGGACTGAAACACATGGGAGTCGAGTCGGGAATGACGACCTTCCCAGAGCTGCTGGCGACGACCCTCAAAGCTCTGGGCTAGGAGAAAAGAAAAGAGGCGACGAGCATCGCGCCCGCCGCCTCTTGGCGAATGCAACCTAGAGACGAGCCCCCACCATCTCCTCGTTGGTCTCATGGATGGCACCGATTTGCGCCATCACGTGGGGAGACCGCGACCTGACGATGAAGTACCAGGCGAATCCGATGATCATCCACGACACGAAGATGATCGGCCAGAGCGGTCCCGGCATGGGCTGGATCGGCCAGACGCTTGAGTAATAGACGTACAGCATGATCAGGGAGCCGATGATCCCCACCACGAGAGGGGCGATGTACGGCTCACCCCGCCGGTAGAGGTAGAGCGGGGCCGCGATCGCCACCAAGAGGTAGGCGAGCATGAAGCCGAATGTTGCCGTGGTTCCCATCCAGTTGATGACGTCGAGCGGACCGTGCCCGCTGAGGATGATCACGAAGGGACCAAGCGCCATCAGCGGCACCACCAGGTAGATGCCGAT
>WNGG01024787.1_pt1 | contig 10906 bp, 8 predicted proteins | sample 5400661 | NCBI WGS metagenome assembly WNGG01 (sample SAMN13153372, study PRJNA577476) | soil metagenome | isolation source: 100 cm soil or saprolite under Garry oak tree replicate 1 | place: USA:California | collected 2016-06-15 | reverse complement strand
GTTTTCCGATGAGTGAGAACAGCGGCAGGTACATGGAAATAACCACGCCACCGACCACCAGGCCGAGAAAAACGATCATGATGGGTTCGAGAGCCGTGAGCAGGTCCTTCACCGCCGCATCCACTTCTTCCTCATAGAAATCGGCAATCTTCTGCAACATAGCATCCATCGCGCCCGTCTGTTCGCCGACCGCAATCATTTGCGTCACCATGCCCGGAAAAACTTCGCATTCTTTTAGCGGTTCCGTGAGCGACTTGCCCTCTTCGAGCGATTTTCTAACTTTTAGCAGAGCTCTTTCGACAACCGCGTTGCCCGACGTCTTGGCGGTGATGTCCAGTCCCTCGAGGATGGGCACGCCACTGGAGATCAGCGTCCCAAGGGTTCGAGTAAAGCGGGCGACAGCGATCTTTCTCATCAACATACCGATGACAGGCAGTTTAAGGACGATCGTGTCCAAAGTGAAACGCCCCTGAGGAGTGCCATACCAGACTTTCAATCCGAAAAGAATGGCGCCCAGGGCCACTAGAATTAGGAAACCAAAGATACTGCCGACGAATTTGCTCAAAGCGATCACGATTTTCGTCGGCAACGGAAGATCCACACCGAGGCCCGCAAACAGCGTCGCAAAGATCGGAACGACTTTCCAGAGAAGCAGCGTAATGACGCCGCCAGCCACGGTCAAGACACCTACCGGGTAGACCAGGGCCGATTTCACCGCGCGCTTCAGCTTGACGTTCTTTTCGATGTAGGAGGAAAGGCGCTGGAGAATGGTATCTAGAATACCGCCCGTCTCGCCGGCCTCGACCATGTTCACGTATAAGGCATCGAACACTTTTGGCGAGCTTCTCATCGCGGTGGAAAGCGTCGCGCCTCCTTCGACCTGGGCCCGCGTGCCGGTCAAGACCTTCTGAAAGGTCTTGTTTTCCTGTTGGCTCGCGAGAATCTCGAGACACTGGACGAGCGGCAGACCGGCGTCAATCATGACCGAGAACTGACGCGTGAAGATCGCCAGCTCCTTGGCGGAAACACCGCCGCCGAACGTGGGGATATTGAACTCTTTCCCCTTCTCGGTCATTCTCGTCGCGGTGATTTGCTGGCGCTTCAAGAGACTCGCCAGTTCCGTCTTGTTCGAAGCGGTCATCACGCCGCTAACGCTGGAGCCAGAGCGGCTCGTTCCCTGATATTTATAGTCTGGCATCGAATTGCCTCCTCAGTTCTTCGATCTCTTTGGCCTACGGCTGTTCCGCCAATCCTTAACGTCTGCTGGCTACAGGTGCCTTCATCCCGCTGCCCGACGTAGCGACCCCACGGTTGATCATGTCCTGCAGTTCATCGGGGTTCGATGAACGAGAGAGAGCCAGGTCCAGCGTAATTAGCTTTGCAAAATAGGCGTTCGCGAGCCCCTGGTTAAAAGTCTGCATTCCGGTTTGCCCAGTGCCCGTCTGCATTGCGGAATAAATCTGGTGAATCTTGTCCTCGCGAACGAGGTTGCGGATCGCCGCCGTTGGAATAAGTATCTCCATAATCATGGCGCGGCCGCGCCCATCGGCGCGCGGAAGGAGCGCCTGACAGAGAATCCCTTCGAGCACCATGGAGAGCTGGGCGCGAATCTGCGGCTGCTGATGCGATGGAAAGACGTCGATGATGCGATTGATGGTCGAAGACGCGGAATTCGTGTGCAGCGTCGCGAAGGTTAAGTGGCCGGTTTCGGCGATGCGCAGAGCGGACTCAATGGTTTCCAGGTCGCGCATTTCACCGATCAGGACGACGTCCGGGTCTTCGCGCAGTGCCGCACGGAGTGAGTTTGCGAACGAATGTGTGTCGGCGTGAACCTCGCGCTGGTTCACGAGGCACCTCTTGTGGTTGTGAAGGAATTCGATGGGGTCCTCGATGGTGATCATGTGCTCTTCACGTTCACCGTTGATCTTGTCCAGCATGGCGGCGAGCGTGGTGGACTTGCCGGAGCCGGTGGGTCCGGTGACCAGGACAAGCCCGCGAGGCTTGTCGCATAAGCCTTTCACCACTTGAGGCAGACCCAATGCCTCGAATCCCTTGATTTCCCAGGGAATGGTGCGGAACACGGCGCCGACCGCGCCCCGTTGATTGAACACGTTTCCGCGAAACCGCGCCAGGTTTTTCAAACCGAACGAAAAATCCAATTCCAGGTTTTCTTCGAACCGGTGTTTCTGCGCATCCGTGAGCACGCTGTAGGCCAGGGACTTGGTATCCGCCGCTGTCAGCGGCGGCATGTCCAGTGGCCGAAGTTTTCCGTGTACGCGCACGCGAGGGGCGCTGTTCGTGGTGATATGGAGGTCGCTGCCTCCCATTTCGATCATCTTCTTCAGCAATTCACTCAGTGTAATTCCGGCCATCGCTCATCCCTCAATTCTATAAAACCGTTTCGCGCAAGACCTCTTCCATGGTGGTAAACCCTGCCGCCACCTTGATTAAGCCGCTGTGGCGAAGGGTGATCATGCCCTGCTCGATTGCCTTCTTCTTCAGCTCCAATGCGGAAGCACCAACAAGGATCAGCTCGCGCAACTCGTCGTTTATTTCCATGACTTCATACAGGCCGGTGCGGCCCTTATAGCCACGCTTGCCGCACGTGATGCAGCCTCTGCCGTGATAAATTTTCGTCTTCTTTGCTTCTTCCGGCGTATACCCCGCATCAATCAGCGCTTGCTCCGGGATATCCAATTCCTCCTTGCAATTCGAACAGATGCGCCGCACCAAACGCTGTGCGCAAATCAAGTTCACGGAAGTAGCCACCAGGAACGGCTCAATGCCCATGTTCATTAAGCGGCTGATCGTGGAGGGTGCGTCGTTCGTGTGAAGCGTGGAGAGCACCAAGTGGCCGGTCAACGCGGCCTTTACAGCGATTTCCGCGGTTTCAAAGTCGCGGATCTCGCCCACCAGGATGATATTGGGGTCTTGCCGGAGGAAAGCGCGCAGCGACGCCGCGAAGTTCAAGCCGATCTGCTCTTTCATCTGAACCTGATTGATTCCCGCCAATTGGAACTCCACGGGGTCTTCGGCCGTCATGATGTTGGTATCGACCGTGTTCAGCGTTGCTACCGAGGAATAGAGGGTGTTTGTCTTTCCCGAACCCGTTGGACCGGTCACGAGCACCATGCCATAGGGTCTCATGATGTTACGTTGAAATTTTTCGAGAGATTCCGCTTCAAAACCCAGCTTGGTCATATCCAGGCGCAGGTTTTCCTTGTCCAGCAAACGCAAGACGATCTTTTCCCCGTACAGCGTTGGCACCGTCGACACGCGGAAGTCCAGTTCCTTTTTCTTTCCTTCGGCCTTGTACTTGATCATGATGCGGCCGTCCTGCGGCAGGCGCTTCTCCGCAATGTCCAGTTTCGCCATGATCTTTACGCGGCTGGTGATGGCATCCTTCAATCGTAGTGGCGGGGACATGACCGTTTGCAGTTGTCCGTCAACTCGGAATCGCACGCGCATTTCCAGTTCGTAAGGCTCGAGGTGAATGTCGCTCGCGCCCCGTTTCACCGAGTCCGTCAGGATCAGGTTGACGAGCTTGATGATGGGAGCTTCTTCTGCCGCCTTTTCCAGCGACGCGGCATCCAGCTCCGATTCTTCGGCCGCCAGTTCCAGCTCCTGGTCCTCTTCAACAAGATCTTTCATCAAGTTGGTGAGTTCTTCCTGGTTGGTCGACGATCCGCCGTAGAACCGCAGGATCGCATCACCGATGGCAGCTTCCGAAGCCACCACCGGCTCGACGTTGAAACCCGTCATGAACTTGATGTCGTCCATCGCAAAGACGTTCGTGGGATCCGTCATCGCGATGGTGAGAACAGAACCAACGCGCGAAAGTGGAATGACCTGGTAACGCGAAGCCGTGTCCTGCGGGATCAGCTTGATAACGTTGGGGTCGATTTCGTAATACTTCAGATTAATAGAGGGAACGCCATACTGGCGGGAGAGCACTCCCGTGATGTCGTCGTCGGTGATGAAGCCCATCCTCGTCAGGCAGCTTCCCAGCTTGCCTCCATTAGCACGCTGAAACTCCAGCGCCTTCTGAAGCTGTTCCTGCGTGATCAGGCTTTCCTTGACTAGTATCTCGCCCAAACGGACGGACATCCGCAGCACTCCCGAAGGGTTTTCACCCACGGCTCACCTTAACAAATGATAGCGGAAAGCGGAGTCAGAATTTCGCGCTTCGTTCTGAAATCGCTAATACCTGTACGGCCGGTCAGGTCTTCCTGCGGGGGGACAGGTGAAAATCTTGACTTGCCTCCTCAGGGTGTTATCTTGCCAGAGAAATGCTCGCGCGCGCATCAACAACACTTTTCGCTCCTCGGCGGTCGCAGCTGCCAAGAATTGTCAACGAGGCAGGCCAAGTGTGTGGCTGCAAAATCACGATTTGGGCCATGACAGGTTACCGAGAGTCGATTACCACATGAGCCGCTTGGAAACCAAACAGCGTTGGGGCCTGGCCATTGGCGGAATTCTGCTGACGCTGCTACTGGCCGGCGTTTTTACCTTCGGCTCGCTCGATGTGCCTTTCGAACCGAAGAGTTGGCGTGCGGTGATGCTGCTCTACGCTGTGTCGAGTTTCGTCACTGCCGCGCTTCTCGTCTTTGGTCTGATTCTTGCCCGCACCACGTTGCGCCTCTGGGCAGAACGAAGCAGAGAACAACTGGGCGCCCGTTTCAAAACCAAGATGTGCGGTGTGGATTTTGAATCAGAGCGGAAAGCCCATCCGGGGCGGAATCATTTGTGACAATCAGCCGGAGGATCGCCGCGCTGCGATTTGCGTGCAGCAGGATCTTTCCGGTGAGTATCTCCGGACGCTACCGAGCGGCATGGAAGTATGGCAGGACGGCGGAAGAAGCTACTTCGCCGCCCGCGTCCCTAATCTAAAGGACGGAAAACCGGCGGGTTTCACAGTAGCGGCATATCGCACGAGCCACGACGTTCTGGCACGCCTTGGTTCCATTGAGTCGCAAACCCGCGAGTATTATCAGGAGAAGCAGGACCTTCGCGCGCTCAAGCGCCAGATGCTTCTAATTCTCCTGATGTTCACCGTTCTCCTCTTGTCCGCGGTGATGTGGGTGGCTCTGTTTCTGGCCAAGCAGGTTACTGTTCCCATTCAGGCTCTCGCGGAAGGCACGCGCGAAGTCTCTTCCGGCAACTTTGATTACCAAGTCCCGGAGCAGGCCCAGGACGAACTCGGCGTACTGGTGCGCTCCTTTAACACCATGACCACGCAACTGCGGGATAGCCGGTCTCAAATCGATGAGTTCACACGCAACCTCCAGCAGGCGGTTCAAGAGCTTGAGCGCCGGCGGCAATTGATGGAAACCGTACTGGAAAATATCCCCACCGGCGTGATTTCGCTCGACAGTTCCGGAATCATTCAGCGAATGAACACTTCCGTTTTACGGATGTTCGGAGTCCAGGGGCAGGACATCCATTCTCTTGAGGAACTGCTGGGAGCGGACTCCGCACGGACCGTGCAGTACTTGATGCGCCGATCCCTCCGCATGGGAGTGGTCTCGCGGGAGATGGAGACGGTAGTCACCGGGCGCGTGGTGCACCTGGCCGTTACCGTGAGTTCGCTCGGACCGCGCCGGGCGAACACCGGCTATGTTCTCGTCTTCGATGATTTGTCGGAATTGCTCCGCGCTCAGAAGACCGCCGCGTGGCAGGAAGTGGCGCGGCGCATTGCTCACGAGATCAAAAATCCCTTGACCCCCATTCAACTCTCTGCCCAGCGCCTTTCGCGATTCCTGGAGCGGCGGGACCCGTCGCCGCCGGGAGTCCCCGGCGACTCAGAATTGGCGAAGCTGGTGCACGAATGTTCGCGTCTGATCGAACGCGAGGTTTCCACCCTCGCCGCGCTCGTGAACGAATTCTCTCAATTTGTGCGCTTCCCTTCCGCCAAACTTGCCTCCGTGAGCGCCAACACCATCGTCCGGCAAGCCGTCGAAGTCTTCTCTGGAAGGCTCGATGGCATTACCTTAAAAACAAATTTGGCCGACAATCTCCCTCAGGTGAGGGCGGATACCGGCTTGCTGCGCAGCGTGGTCGTGAATCTCATCGACAATGCCGCGGAAGCCCTCGAGAACTCCGCTTTCGGCGAGATTGCTGTTTCTACCAAAGCGCTCACCGATTCCGAGACCGTGGAAATCTCCGTCTCCGACACGGGCCACGGGATTTCACCCGAAGACAAGGACAAGTTATTCCTGCCGCATTTCTCCACAAAGGACCGTGGAACCGGACTCGGCCTGGCCATCGCCGCGCGCATCATCGCGGAGCACGGTGGAAGCATCCATGTCGAAGATAACTCCCCCATCGGCTCGCGTTTCGTCATCGAATTGCCCGTCGCGGAATTGACCCCCGCCATCATTGCCGACCACAATGGAACTGACACCGCTCCATGACCGCTAGACCACGCCTCCTCATCGTCGACGACGAAGCCGGCATTCGCGAGTCTCTCGCTTCGATCCTCAGCGACGAAGGCCATCACGTGGAAGCCGTGGCATCCGCGGAGGAAGCCCTGCAACGTGCCGCAGTGGGTGATCTGGAAGTCGTCCTTCTCGACGTCTGGCTTCCGGGCATCGATGGCCTCGAAGCGCTCAGCCGCTTGCAAGCGTTGCCCCGCCCGCCCGCGGTGATCATGATCTCTGGCCATGGCACCATCGAAACCGCTGTGCGCGCCACCAAGCTCGGGGCTTTTGATTTCATCGAGAAGCCTCTGTCTCTTGAAAAGATCATCGTTCTGGTCCGCAACGCGCTCCAGCAGCGCCGTTTGGAAGAGGAAAATCTGCTGCTGCGAAGCGAGCTGGGCCATCGCTACCAAGTCATTGGCGGCAGCGTTCCCATGAAGGCGCTGCGCCAGCAGATTGCCGTCACCGCTCCGACCAACGGTCGCGTGCTAATCTACGGCGAAAGCGGAACCGGCAAAGAGCTGGTGGCCCGCGCTTTGCACGCTGCCAGCCTTCGCGCCAAGGGCCCCTTTGTGGAAGTCAATTGCGCGGCCATTCCGGAGGAGCTGATCGAGTCCGAACTTTTCGGGCACATCAAAGGCAGCTTCACCGGCGCTACGGAAGACAAAATCGGAAAATTTCAGAAAGCGGACGGCGGCACTCTCTTCCTCGATGAGATCGGTGACATGAGCCTGCGCACGCAATCGAAAGTTCTTCGGGTTCTCGAAGAGCAGCGCTTCGAACGCGTGGGGTCCAACGTTGCCACCAGCGTCGACGTGCGCGTTATCGCTGCAACCAACAAGAATCTGGAGCAGGAAATCGCCCGCGGTGCCTTTCGCCAGGATCTCTTTTATCGTTTGAACGTCATTCCCTTCTATGTTCCACCCCTGCGCGATCGCAAGGAAGACATCCCCCCGTTGGCGAACCATTTCCTGAGGGAGTTCAGCTCCGCCTATGGCAAGAAAACCCGCGAGCTCAGCGACGCCGCCATGGAGATTCTCCTTCGCTATCCCTGGCCCGGAAACGTGCGCGAGTTGCGGAATCTCGTGGAAAGATTGGTCATCGTGTGTCCCCAGGCTCGCATCGAGCCGCATCACCTTCCGCCCGAACTCTTTCGTGGAGTTTCGGAGAGCCCTCACCATCCGTACTCGACGCTCCACGAGGCTCGCAGCGCCTACGAACGCGAGTTCATCCTTCGCAAATTGCAGGAGCATCGTTGGAACATGACGCAGACGGCCAGCGCCCTCGGCCTCGAGCGCAGCCACCTCTATCGCAAAATGAAATCCCTTGGCATCGCCGCCCCCGATTAATCGCCCTGAAGAAACGCGGGCAGGGATTACCCTTTCCCCGCAATGCGCCGCCCTCTCCCACGCGTAGAGCCGTCCTCTCTCTTCGCCTTTGTACAGGCCGGGCTTTAGCCCGGCTCTGGGTGGCACAGCCCCTCCTGTCTGTGCGTTGTTGTCATCCCGAACCCGCTCGCGCTTTCTTCGCCTTTGTAGAGGCCGGGCTTTAGCCCGGCTCTGGCCGTCTTCCGCGTTGTTTGCGTCCCGGTCTTCACCGGGAAGACCCGTGCCCTTTCGTAGCGCTGGCTTCTTGTTTACCCCGCTCGCCCGGATCCTAGAGGGGAGCCTCGAAGGGCCGGCGTCTTCCTTCTTTTCGCCTTCCCCGCCCGTCATTTCGAGCGCAGCGAGATCTCTGCGCCATTGCGCGCCTTATGCGCAATGAAATCTCTCTTCGCTCTTCCGCCGTCCTTACTTCTTTACTTTCCAAAACTTGAGATGACTTTCACCGCCACAAAAGCGTAACATTTCACCGCCTATTCCCGTAATACGGAACAAGTTCCCGCAAACGGAACAAGAATAAGGAGAACCCGATGAAGAACCTCGCCGTATCTCTCGTCCTGCTCGCCGCCACCGCCGCGGCCCCAACCGTCCGCGCGCAAGCCACCTCAACGCCGCAGCAACCGCAACAACCGCCCACCGTCGCGTCCGTCCTCAACACGCTTTACGGCGTTGTCGAGCAGCAAGTCGTTTCCGCCGCCGAGGCCATGCCCGAAGACAAGTACTCCTTCGCCCCCACCAATGGCGAGTTCAAGGGCGTGCGCACTTTCGCCGAAGAGGTGAAGCACATCGGCTTCACCAATCATCTGTTTTTCGGTCCGCTCATGGGGGAGAACATCGACGTGAAGAACATCCAGCAAGAGGCCAACGGTCCCGCCGAGTTGAAGTCCAAAGCCGAAATTGTCCAGTATCTGAAGGACTCTTTCGCGCTCGGCCATCGCGCTCTTGCCACGATTACTCCCGAAAACCAGGTCTCGCTGCTGCCCAAGCCGCCGCTCCCGTTCCTCTCCACGCGCCTCGCCATCGCCAATATCGGCACCTTTCATCCCATGGATCACTACGGCCAGATGGTCGAGTACTTGCGGATGAACGGGATCATCCCGCCCGCCAGCCGCCCCCGCCCACCCCAACAGCAACAGCCGTCCTCACAACCCAAACCGCAAAAATAACGGCCAGTCCGCCTTGCCTTGTAGGGGCGCAGCACTGCTGCGCCCGCAGCATTTTGGAGTGCGGCGGCTTGACGCCGCTTTCGGTCATTCCGAGCGCACCGGATTCCACAGCTTGGCGAGTGATAAAATGGAGGTGTAACGATTCGTCCAGCAAGGAAGCGATTCCACCGTGATTACTAAGCCTGAAGCACACGACATCGACGCTGCTGGTGAACGTCTGCTTAGAGAGGTGCTTGAGCCCCTGGGATGGGTGGTCAATGCAGTGGAAAAAGACTACGGCATCGACTACAACGTCCAGGTTTTTGATGGAAAGTCTCCGACAGGAACGTGGTTTCATGTTCAACTAAAAAGCTCTGCCTCTTCGGACTATTCCGCAGACCGGTCCTTCATTTCGCAGGAGATTACCCTTGATCATGCCCGGCACTACGCTCTTGAACTGCGCGAACCGGTGCTTGTGATCCACGCCGACGTGGAATCAAAGCGCGTTTATTGGTACGCGCCTCAACTAGACCGTCACCTAGGAACCGTACTCGCTCAAACGAAAGCGCAGTCCACTACATTCAGGGTCCCAACCTGCCAGGTACTCCCCGATACCGCTCCCGCACTGCTCAGTGCGGTTGAAAATATTCACCTCGCATTGGCGACGCGAGAACTTACATCTGCTTCGGCGCAATCCTTTGCTGAGAATTTGAGGCACCTGCCCGATCAGGAAAGACTGCACAGAGCTTTTCAGGAAAAGAGTGACACGCTCAAGCTTCACAAAATCGGCGAACTCTACAAAGACGGGAAGTACGACGAAGCCAAACCCCGCGCCGAGGGAATAATCAGGGATCTGGATTCTACTGTCGAAGTGAAATTTTGGGCTCAGCTCCAACTGGAAGGGATCGACTTCTCGCAGACAGTTCACGCCGGGAAACCTCAGAACGAATTGGCGAAGGGGACACTCAAGCACGCGAAGGCGTTGCAGAAATTGACCGCATCAGGACCGAAGTATCTCAAGTTCTATTCCCTAATTGCTAGAAGCTATTGCACAACCCTCCGTAAGACGATCATGAAGCAAGCGATATGAAAGAAGGCGCGATAGATTGTGAGCGAGCGATCGTAACGCACGACCAAGCGACGAAAGTTGCCGAGCCAGGCGTTGGTGCGTTCGACGATCCAACGGCGCTTGTAACGTCTCAGGGCACGACCATCTTGCGTCGCCGGTTTCTTCCGGTTCGAGCGATGCGGCGCGATCAGTTCGATGCCTCGTCGTGCCAACCGCTCGCGCAACGTATCACTGTCGTAGGCCTTGTCGGCGATCACCCGCACCGGCTTCTGTCGCGGGCGACCCGCACGATGACGCCGACCTACGCGGATCGTCGCGAGTGTGGTTTCCGCGAGCCGGACTTCCGCCGGGGATGCAGAGTGAAGGTAGTCTCCCAAAGGAAGACCGCGGCCGTCGACCACCACCATCCACTTCGTCCCCTTGCCCCGCTTGGTTTTTCCGACTCCGCAGCCCCCTTTTTCGCGGGAGCAAAACTCCCGTCCAGAAACGACTCGCTCCACTTCAGTTGCTGGCGCTCGTTCAATTCGCTCAGAAACGTCCGCCAGACTTTCATCCAGACGCCCTGCTCCTCCCAGTCCCGCAACCGCCGCCAGCAGGTCGAGGGATGCGGATACTCCTCGGCCAAGTCCTGCCAGCGAGCACCGCTCCGCAGAATCCACAAAATCCCTTCCAGCACACGGCGGTTGTCGATCCACGGGCGGCCACCACGGCGATTCTTGCGCGGTTTCGGGAGCAAGGGCGCGATTTTCTTCCACTGCGCTTCGGTCAGCAACGGACCCGATCGGCCCATCGACCCTCCCTTGGCGCTGCTGACTCTCCTTATCGCTCATTCCCGTAAACTCAACCATCCTTCTTTCAAACACTTGTCTTCGGTTATGCAACAGCTTCTAG
>WNGG01009053.1_pt1 | contig 10906 bp, 9 predicted proteins | sample 5400661 | NCBI WGS metagenome assembly WNGG01 (sample SAMN13153372, study PRJNA577476) | soil metagenome | isolation source: 100 cm soil or saprolite under Garry oak tree replicate 1 | place: USA:California | collected 2016-06-15 | reverse complement strand
CTAGCGTAATGCTCAACCAACTGAGCGCAGAAAGAAACTTGTGAGCCTCCTTATCTTCGACCAACCATTCCTCAATTCTAGCGGTTTTCTGGGCCGTTTCAGTCCCCTGCATAGAGCTGTGTAGTTCTTTTCCGCCCGTTCGGGGGGAAATGTGATCGATGAACGCTCTAAGGATGTGGGGAGCTTCCCTACGGGTACGAGAGACTATCGCTTGAAACTCCTCGGCGTCGGCCTTCATCATAACGATCTGATCAAGAGCAGAATCAGTGATCCGAGCAGCTTCCGAGGGATCCTTCTCTCTGAGTATGATGTCGCCGAAATAGTTCTTTGTCAGTCGAATATCGGCTTTAAGCTTCACCGCGGCGGACTTCAGCCTCCAAATTAGAAGAAAGTCATTACTTGCGAACTGTCTATTTGGCACGTGTTCGCACTCATAGATTTCTGAAATGGACTGTGTGATGAGTCTGAGTGTTGTCGTGTTTATGAACCGCCACTTCAAGTATCGGACGCTTGCGTGAGCTACCAGGAAATTCATCAACGCCCCGTCGCCTAATGATTCTACATTGCTATGGTCTAACTGGTTTTGGAATTCTCTCGTAGGGGGATTCCAGTGGACGTATATCTTGCGAGTGGCAGAAAGCCCCGAGAACTTCTGCAACTGTTGGACATCTTCTTTCTTGGGGCGTATCTTAACCGCTAGTAGCACTTTCTCTTCCGTCGAATCGCATTCGATGTCTACGCCATTCTCGTTAACTCGTTCCATCTTATGCCAATTGTAACAGCTGTACCCTTGATTGACATACGCTTCCTCCAGCCAATCCTGGAGATCATCTTCATCAGGCACGGGTTCATCCCGAGCCGAACCCATAAAATCCCAGCTCCACCTTGCTAATCAACAATGGTTGACTACACCGACCCTTCGGAATTTGAGGATTTCGCCCATTCCATCCTTTTGGGCGATAGATTGATCTATCCCATCCCGAAAGCTCGAACCAAATCTATTTTTCTTCAATGGTTGGCCCGCATGGGAATGATTGATCCCACAGGTCTTGTGACAGAACGAGGGAAAATCTATGGTCACGATCTCGAGACAACTTATTTTGACTGGTTTCACTTCGACAGAGAACGGTACCGAGACGAACTCGACAAGGCGTTTGAGGTTGATGGTAGAGAGTCTCCGATGCTACGCATGAATCAATCTGGCTCGAAGCCAGTAATCTTCCTGTACGATGTCCCGGATCCATTTGTTACTGACTCAGATGATGAGCTAATGTTGCGATTAAGGTATGAATTTGGGTTACTAGCTGGCGAAGAGGCGGAAGTTCTTGTCCGTTGCATCTCTGATGAGGACACCCTTCCAAATGACTTTTGGCTCATTCAAAGTGGTGAAAATTGGGTTCTGGGAAGAGGGATAGAACAACTTCTCAAAAGCGTGGGACTTGGCCAGAGCTTCATCTACGTCTTTGCCAATCTGCAACAACACGCGACTTTGGTGGAAGGCACACGGACACAAAACGGCCTAGAAGTGCGGTTGACCGTCTACTTCAGTTGCTCCGAACAAATTCCATACGCGGATTCTATTACCCAATTGAGACACAAGCTCAATCCGATACTGAGCGTTCTAGGAATGACCAAGGAATTCGCGAGAGCAACCCAAGACTCAATAGAAGTCAAGGTCAATTCAGGACGGGAGTGGAAAAAACGCAAAGGTCCAGAAGCAAACTCTCCACGGGTTTCATTTCAGATCACGCCAACAGCTATTTTGCGGAAGACACTGCACAGCGAGTCACAGAAGGTTATCGCGTTAGTTGCCATGAATCCACCGTCCTTTTCAGAGAGCATTCCATGGCTACGAGGAGTTTCACCATGGTTGGTCTACTGTGCCGGAGGAACTCTCGACTCTGATCTAAGCAATGGCACAAGATTTCACTTCCAGAGGCTCGCTATCCTAGAACTTGATAATGTCGTACTGGCGCAAGTCATGCTATCACCTACAACCACTGGGTTAAGGTAAGAACCCTGGGTCGATATCTTCCCGGACGAGTCAGTTCAGCCGCATCAGTTACGTTCCTGCGGCCAGTCAATAGCCGGACAGTGTTTCGCTTCCAAGAACGCGGGTCAGTTAAACGCTAGCGCGAACGGAAGACTACAAGGCAACCCTTCGCCGATGGAAAGGGAATAGCCTAAGTGTATTGGGGCTGAAGGTTGGACTGGACATGGAGAGGGGCGGGGAACGGACAACGGCAACCGTTGGTGGAACCGCGATCATGACTCGCCTTAAGTCCAGGCTAGGTTGACTTGTTTGTCGAGTGAATCTCCGCTAACTTTTGCGGTGCTCTAAATCGACGTAGAAATTCACTCGAGGGCAACAGATAGCTTTCCTTCACGAGTTTGAGCGTTTCTACCGTCGACTGATACCCCGGGACATAGGCGTGAGGAAAGAAGTCATACCATATCAAAATTTTCTTCCCCTTAAACTCATTCGATATTGAGAATTGAACCTTTTGATTTTTGCGGACCCAAAATTCCGCGATGCGTCTTTTTCGTTCGTCCGCGAATACGATTCTGAAAGATTGGTCTCCAGGGGAATTACGTCTCACTTTGAACGTAAAATTAAATGACTCATCAGCCGCCGTGAGTTGCTCGATAAGCGTTGGCTCGTCCCAAAACCTTGAGAATTCCTGCGAGAGGAATTGGCTCGGCTCAAGGAACTGCTTTCTCCGACACTCTTTAAACCATTTGTGAAACGTTTTCGGACACGAATCTAGCAGTGTGAAGAATACCTCACCTGTCCAGCTTAGGATTTTGTAGTCCGCCGAATGGGAGTCGATCAGATGCCGAAGATCATTCGATAGCATCGCATTGGACATAATTACGAAACAATAGAGTCGATTTTGAGTGTCTGCCCACACAAGCTTGCTGGAAACCTCCTTTACAGGTAATCTTGACGAGAATTTCTTACATTCGAAGACCCAATGCTGAAGTTTGCCGTTTTTCAACCGGTCCGCGGCAATATCGTAGCCAAACTGCGTCCCGCTCGTTTGGCGGATTAAATTGACAAATCCCAGTTCGTCTAAGGAGTCAAAACACAATGATTCAAACTGTGCCCCCTTTAGTGCCAGGATTCGCTTTTCAACGCATGAAGGCTTCACCATGGAAGGTCGTCCTGTCGCAGATCACAAATTGGAGGGTTTGATTCTATTAATGAGTAATGCGACTTAAAGAACGAACCCTCATTTCACAGCTTGCAGGCACATGCTCCGACTCGTACCTCCGAAAGGATTCTTCTACACGTCCTGCTCTGTCTATGAGATATTCCACCATCGAACGTTTCGAGGACTTATCTTCGCGGGGACCTTCGATAAGTCTGGGTTTCCCCATTCTTTGGGTCTTGCTATTCGTTGCTCAGATACGAGAATGAGACTGTTGGGATCTTTGCCAGTCCTCACGTGTAATGCTGAACGATCGGGTGTCCCGCCAGCGACCGTTGACAAAGTAGTAGTGTCGCAGTTTTCCCTCGTCGATGAATCCGCATTTCTGAAAGATTTTCGTGGATGCCACGTTGGCTGAGTCCGGAGTGGCTTGAATCCTCTCAACAGGAGACGATCTGAAAAGATAGTCCACGATAAGACGCACTGCTCTGGTGGCGAAATGATTGCCTCTATAATCTGGGATTACTGCATACCCACTTCAACATCTTCGACCATTGTATGCGCCCAATAGGCGTCAATTATCCCCACGGGTAAATTTCCCTCCTTTCTGACAATTACGAAATGCTTAGCTTTCTTGGGGCCAGTTGCGGACTGTTGTAAATTCGCTTCGAAAGTTGCAAAGTCACCAGTGGTGAACGGCTCGTACTTGCCGATGACCTCAGTATTAGTAACACATCGAAAATAGAACAGCTGGTATCCAGGCTCTCGATAGGGCGAAGAATTATGATCTAGTCTTCCAGAAACGACATGGTCGCTCTCGGCAAATCTCTTGTACAGGAATTATTTCAGATTTTGAGTTTCATTGTAGTCGAAGCCAAAACTGGACTAACTCACTCACATATCAAGGGGAGGGACCGGTGTTGAAGAATTGAGGAAGTTTCCCATTCTCGAACTCGCCAACCAGGAGGCGAAGCCGCGGGTAATGATTGACGAACGAAGCCTATCGAAGCAAGTCGCTGAAGCCCTTGGATGGATATCCGTTAGGTATGATGTACCAACACCTAGGGTCTCGGCCGTCAATGCAATGCTAAGCGTCAATGGAACCATAATGGACGGAGTGTTCATAGTTGGAGCGACCGAGAAGGCAAAGGAAGGAGAACCGATAATTCTACTCTCGAGACGCCCTGGAAAGCAAGTCGTCTGGGTCCTCTTTCACGAGTTTTATCATTACAGGCATTATTTGAAAACGGGAGTACTCCCCAACTTCATCGCAATTAACTCCCTGGAGGAGAGGGAGGCTGACCGCTTTGCAACAATTGATTTCAGAGCATATAATTCGAAGCTAAAGTGAACTCTTGGGCGAGCCTGATGTTCCGAAGTCACTTCTCTGAGGAACTCCGGCCCAGTAGGTCCTTTAGTTTCTCAGAGAACTCGTAGAGGCTCTTCTGTGCCCATTTGAGCCTCTCTTCTTGCCATTTGTTTAGATTCCCACGCTCAGAAAGTTCCCGGGCATATCTTTCATACATTTCAATTGAACTTCGTGTAACTGCAATTTCTTTGTTCATCTGCTCCATCCTAATTCGCTCGATCTCAAGTTGAACTTCTGGCTTGGTCATCACTCTTGCCATTGCGCCTAGCTGATTCACTACAACTTCCACATCAGTATGAGAATCACTTGGAATCTTCAGAGTCGTCGAGCCAATCTTGATCTGGATGCCCTCTCTGCCCTTTTTTCTATCTTGAGCGATTTGTAGAAGAATCTTGACGACTGCCACGATATCGCGAGCATTCACCGCGAGAACAATCAGCGTCGGAACGAAAGGATCCAAAGCAATTGCGTACCGGAACCTTGGATTCAACGCGGGCTGCGGCTCTGGAGCTACGACTACCGGGAGTTCCGTCAAATCTTCTAACCGTTCTAGTAGACGAACCCTTTCCTTTGAGTTCAAGGAAAGCTCGAAATTCAAAATCTTGCTTGTCTGATCAATCCTGGGAATTGACAAGGACTCTGTTTTTCTCACATCTAACAGGTACTCTTGACCTTTTCGAGCAAATCGCTGACCCCAATTAAGTGTGTCGGCAGTACGTGCCGACGATTCGCTAGCGCTTTTGGCAAAAGTCAGATCATTCATGAAAACAGAACGAGAACCCCGTCAACGGGACGGCAAGAACCTAGACGACAGGTACTCGAACAAGAGTCGTAGACCAGTTGTGTGAGGACATCCTGAACGCTTTGGAAAAGGATGTTTCCTCTTGAAGATTTGTCATTGGCAACAATCCCCTTCAACGGATCGACAGTTCAAAGCATCCACAAAAATTGATCAATGTTTGTCCAGCAGGGAATCTGTAGGCTGGAGGGAAACAATGAAGATAAATGGTTCATTCAACAAAAGCGCCTGATCCTCTCCAATCGCGATAGACCCGATGTTTTCGAGAGATGTTTTCCAAAATTTCATTGCGTTCCAGTCGTCGGTTTAACGTAAGCAAGGCTAGAATTTTTGTCATGTAAATAACGGCGTCTGCGGGGATCAACTTCCCATAGTTGTCTCGGAGCGAACCAACAGACATCTCGACCATTGATTCAGTGCTCGAAGGATGAATCCATGTTGATTCATGCTCGAAGTCGTTCATGAGAAAACGCGCGTATTCTGGAAGGATAGCATCTCTCTCGCGGTCTAACGTTCTGTTGTCCATCTGAAAAAATTGCCTTAGAACTGAAGAAAGACGGACCTTTTCCTCTTGACAAAGATAATCGAAGTCTACGAATTTCAGATCTAAGATCCATTGGAGTCGTGCCTCAAGTTGATGCCTAAAGCCAGCAGTGGGAGGCTGACCACTCTTCAGCAATTGAAGATTCTTTTCAAAGAAGTCCACCCTATTGCTAGCCGTAGAGGCGTCGAAATCCCTTTTTGGTGACTCCAACCGCCTAAGCATGTTGCGAATGACGTTACTCGCGTAATCCGGCCCTATTTGGGACCCCAGTTTTTCGATCTTAAGGCCACTTTCTTCCAACTTGCTGATAGACGAGAGCACTGCTCCGGTCATTTCCCAATCGTTTGTGACCAATTGCTGGGCCATCAGTAACTTGAAAGGAACAGGCAGTTCGAAGCTGAGCCCATGATAGTTAAAAATTTGACCGAGGGCTTGAGTAACTACAGTCAGCCAATTGGCTTTGAAGGTAACTTCTCTTGCATGTCTCTCCCATATTATCAATCCGAGACCATGCGCTCCCCTCCCGTAACTGACGAAACTTCCTAAGGAATCTGGCTTGGGCAAACCGGTTTGCACGAACCGGCGAGTCTGCGTTGATGAGCAACCATCTCTGTAGTGCTGGAGAGCGGTCTCAAGTATCGGATGATCGTCGCGAAATTTTTGTAACAATTCGGTGGCGGATTCGAGTAAATGAGTTCTGAGCGCTAAGTAGGCAAACAGCGACAGTCTTCTTGGTTCGCCGAAGGTTACGGGCAGGGCCATGTGCGCGTTCCTGTGTGGTTTACGTATGCTGGGCGTCGAAGGATCTTAGGGGCCTTTCTTACTATTTTCCAATTGCTCCAGGATTCTTTCCTCCGCTGAATGGATCTGCTTGAGAAGTGGGTCACCCACCATTTCTTTCATTGATCCCCAAAATTCGCTCTTCTCAAGATCGATAAATTCGATTCCTATTTCCTGAAACTCTTTCTTCGATTCTATTGCGCTAAGCAAGTGATCGATGCTTTCCTCAAACTTTCTGTGCTCCATAAAATCACCAAGTGGGTACGCCGTTACGGTACAAGTGACAGGAATCAGAAGACTGTTACCTATGTTACTGGAAAAGTCAAGCCGAAAGGCGACTCTACTCCAGAACAATCTTCCCTTCCTTGCGGTAACCCTGTTCGATTTTTTTTCCGTCGAAGCCTTGACATGAAATCGCTCATCTTTAAAGACGAGTTTCATGTTCCCCTCACAGACTTCGGAGATTTTGACCGGAACTGATTGTAGTGTGTTAAGCATGGCTATTAGTTTAGCCAGCATTCCTTGGATTGTCGTATCCTGACTGTGCCAGGCGAGCTCCTTCTTCACTAGTTCCCGGTGCAAATTTCGTAACGCTTGGATGTTCGCAGTGAGTAGCACGGCCTTGGATCCCATAACACTCATAACGCTGGTCAATTTCTCTTGCAATTCTTTGGCGTCATCGTCACGGCGCTTTTGTAATGCCATCAAAGCCGGTGTTACAACTGCAGCGAAAGAATCAGCACCTATCACCAACTGGTACACTTTTGTAGTCATTTCAAGACCCGCCGAGAATTTGACAGCCACGTAGACAAGCACTCCCGCTACAAGTGGAGCTACCAAGAATGGACCGTACACATCAAATGGAGGTTGCAAGGTATTGCTGAAAATCCGTCCAAGCGTGCCACCGAGCAACGAGCCAGCAGCTATTCCAAACACGAGACTAGCTACGAAATTCCAGTATCCTCTTCTTCTTTCGAAATATTCAGAGGGTGACGTCAACTGATCGTCACCGAGGCGGGTAGCGCTCTATTCACAAAACTAGCGTCTATCTGTGAGACTCCGTGGAAGGCAGCTCTCCAGAAGAGTTGTTTTCCCGCCTTTATCACTTTTCGCCGAGTGAACAGTCCTTTAGCAGTCTCTTCCCCGGCCTGCACCTCAGACTTGGACCCGGCCACGAACGCCGTTACAGCTTCCTCATCCTTGAATGGCTTTGGAATTAATGAATCATCATTTGATTCTCTCGCCCATTGAAAAAGTTCCTTTACGAAGGATATCACCTCGCTCTCTTTGAGGGGTTCGATCGCTAGGCGTTCATCTATTCGATCATCGAGAGCTGTTCCCAAGAATTCTCGTATTTCGAAAACGTATCGTATAGTTGCAGATGTGATGATTGCAACACTTCCCTTTCGGGTTCCGTACGAGAGTTTGTCGTACAGATTTCTGAATCCTTCACGAATCGATTTTACTGTTCGAGAAACTCCTACCAAGTTTTCAAGTTCATCTATCAGGACAGCTACGAATCGCTTGGATGGAACTAAATAATCGAGCAATTCAGCGATAATATTCAGTTCAAAACTTTCGTCCCTGGTTGAAGAGACGAAACCTAGCGAACGTTGTTGGTGAATTGTTGCCTCGCCAAGCAACCAACTCCATGTTAGAGCAAAATCTTGGTCGAAAACCAGGTTAGCCAGTGCATGCCGAAGATCATCGGTTTGAATCGATTGTTCAAGGAACTCGAGAAAAGCTTCCTTGGTTGTGAGTTTGTTGGCGTCAAGAATCAACTTCCCAACGTCTCTAATGGTATTAACGCCCACTCCAGAGATGATTTCCCGATAGACGTCTCTGAACCCCTTAAGATCCTGCTTTGATGGAATCTGGAAATAGATTGCGAGTCCACCAAGGGAGTTCTCAACATACGCTTGGAGTGACTTCAAAGTGTAGGTCTTTCCTGTTCCATATTCTCCCTGCAGGAAAATGTTCAGGATCGATCCTTCAGTCTTTGCTTTGTTGCTCAAGAGGAACTTGAGGTATGAAATTTGTTCCTCCGGACCAGCCCAGAAACCTGTTTGGTATGGATAGGATTCACCGAATGGATCACGCTTGAAGTCCCACCTTTCGAGGTATTGTTCGATAGTTTGGCCTGAAGTCGCCATGTTCAAGCGACGATTCCATATCGGCAAAAAGCTTTGCTGCCTTGGAATACGAATGTTGATGACGATGAAGCGAAGCTCCGGTATAATCGTTCTGATCTCGCTGGAAATGAATAGGGAAGCGTTCTCCTAGTGACGGGAGAAGTACATCGACAAATTGGCGAAGCTTAATTTTTGCTCTCAAAGACAGATTCGCAGGGTCCAAGCAAACTGGTATGATAGCTTACTTAGATCAGATGGTCCTTGCCACCTTAGACAGTTCGAGTGTTTCGAAACGAGTACGGGGAATTTTGCCTGAGCGCCGCAATTGTTCGGTCGTCTCCTGGGTCCACTTGATCGCCTGGATAATCTGACCGAGAGGATCTCGAAGGACTTCTCAGGTTGTATTTTTCGAGTAGTTTCTTAACTCTCTTCGGTCTGCTTCGAGCCAAGGCTGGGTGTGGGGCGGCTCATAGCAGGTTACCTCTCATTCTCGCGATGTTGGAACAACTCCGGTTCTGGGATTTGTCTCGACCTTCACCGCCGATGCCCTTAATTCGGACGTCACTAATTTTAGTGTCAGACGGCGATGATTGGTCAAAGTTACTCGGACCATAGATGAGCGAGAAGGCATTTGCCTGAGCCGTCGAAGAACAATCCACTGGTCAGCCCAGTTTCGACTGGGAGATTTCTCGGACAAGGTTTCTGAGCGTTTTCCACGATCTCCTTACGATCGGTGGAAAGTCTCGATTTGCCAAATAGTACTCGCTAAGAAACCGGACAGTTATGGGATCGTGCGCGTACCCTGATCCAATATCACCATACTCCTTCTTCAGCTCCTCAATTCTAGAATCTCTTCGGACCTTCGCCAGGATGCTCGCGGCCGAGACAGGCGGATATTTTTCGTCTGCGTGATGTTCGGAGACCAGTTGGGGTTTGAAGCTTAGGCGTTCCAGAATGTTGTTCTTGAATCGTTCGGGTCTAGTATCCGAGGCATCGACATATGCAATGTTAGGCTTTAGTTTCTCGATCACATCCGCCATCGCTTTCGCTTCTAGCAAGTTTAGTCCTTGGAATTTTGGAGAACGGTTCACTACCAGGTCCAGATGACCTGCTTCCAACTCGACAATGTGATACTCATCGACAATCTTCGGAATCTCGATGGAAAGTTCCATTCTGGCTTCCGGCGACAGTTTCTTCGAATCCTTAACGCCAAGCGATCTAAGCTGGTCGAGTCTCTCCTCCTCGATTCTGATACCCGCAATGACTAGAGGACCGATCACGGGACCACGCCCGGCATCATCCACGCCGCAAACTCGCAAGAAACGCTAGCCTCGTTCCGTCCACGCGTCAACGATCGAGAGTATCCTCCGCATCATTTCCTCACGGTTATCACGGGAAATTTCGAGACGCACTGCCTCAGCAAACCCTGGCGACCTCTCAATCTCGGGGTAATGTGAGCCATACTTGACCGTTGCAATCACATTTCGCCCAGTTGACAAGAGTTTGGCTAAAGTATCTCTGAAAGCGCTACTAGTCATTTCCATGGGTCCGATCTCATCAACGAGAACGAGATCAGCGGACCGTTCTGTAGCTCTTTTCAACGAACCAACACCGATCTCTTCAAGGTCATCTGAATCGACATTGTATTTGCCTATTCTAGGGCCAACGCTGTCTTCCAGTCTGGCGAGCCAACCTTCAGCGCCTGAAGAAAGGTCGGTTATCTTAAACCCGATGCGCTCGTCGCCTTTTCTCACCTCGCGTGTAACCATGCCATCAACTCTGAGCCCTTTGTTCTCGTAATGATCGTGGATTCGCTGCATGAGGGTCGTCTTTCCAACTCCCGGAGCACCAGTCACGAACACTATTCTAGAATGTTCACGGTTTTGGCTCAGGAGGAATCCACCTCATTTTGAAATTAAGACCGAGGTAGTATACTTCCGAAGCTTCTGGGCGGCTCGCTTTCGGTTTCAATAGCTTAGTCTTTTCGAAGAACTCGTCAGCTTCGTCCTGGAACTTTCTGAGCTCTGGTCCGTGGAAGAGTTTGATGAACGCGTTTCCCCCTTGCTTGAGAACCTCCTGCACTATTCTAAGTGCCGCTCTTGCAAGATCTACTTGTCTAGCGTGATCCAC
>WNGG01009052.1_pt1 | contig 10906 bp, 10 predicted proteins | sample 5400661 | NCBI WGS metagenome assembly WNGG01 (sample SAMN13153372, study PRJNA577476) | soil metagenome | isolation source: 100 cm soil or saprolite under Garry oak tree replicate 1 | place: USA:California | collected 2016-06-15 | reverse complement strand
ACTTTAAAGAGCGGCGGATGGTAAACGAGAAGACCTGTGCGGGAAACAGGAAGATCGAGCGCTGGCAAAGCCAGTTTGAATTCGCCTTTGTCACTCCAGGCGGTGCTGCGGATCAAGTAAACCACTTCCACGGCGAATTCCGGGGCGTCTTCGCTGGCGCGCGCCTTGTCGAGCGGCAAGAGGAGACCGCCATCCGACGATTGCCCCGGCCGCACCGCCTTGCCCGCCAGGGATGCGCTCCAAAGCGTGGCGCCAGGCGGTAGGGTGATTTTGAGGAAATTGCGCTGGTTGTTGCGAACAGCGTAGCGCGCCTGAACGAATGTTTTGCCTTCGCGGCTGATCAGGACCTGATAGCGGGCTTCGGAAACGTTGGCCATCAGAACCGCCTGAGGGGTGTAGCGAGCTACGTCCAGGCTGAGCGAACGCGCCAGCTTTGGATCGCCAGCGCGAAACCGGAACGCTGCGAGCGACGGAGACTGGCGGCTCGAAACCAATTCGCCGAGGTCCGTGGCATCCGCGCTTTCGAGCCCTTCGGATTTGAGATCCTTGATCTCTCCGGCGCCGAGGACTTCCACGGCGACGCCGCCGGTTTCGCGCTCGGCGTTCAGAAGGCGAAGCAGTGGAATGTCAATTTGTCCTTCACGCGGGCTGCGAGTCTCCCCGGTGACGACGAATCTTGCGGATTGCTCGACCGGCTCGAGGAATTTAACGGAGAGTTCATTCGACTTTACTTCCCAGTCGGCAACCATGGCGCCCAGGACTTGATTGATGGTGACGTTGGCGGGGACCTGGATTTTGACTTCGCGCGCGGCGCCTTGAGTGACTTCCAGATTTACTTCGGCGTTGATGGAGGTTGCGTCCTCGCCAAGTCCCAGGAGCTGCGTCAGCGAGCCGCGCAGACGCAAAGGCTGAGTACCGCGATGATCCTCGGTCTTTCTTCGCCACGCAAAGGTGAGTGCTTCGCCGCCGCGTCCGAAAGCAATCCACTTGCTTTCCGATGCGGATTCGGACTTCTCGGAGAGGAGGCCTCCGGTGAGCCGGACGTCCACACCCTGACGAGGAAGTTGCACGGAAGCGCGCGTAACGCCGGAAGCAGTCAGGGGCAGAGTGATGCTCTCTTCGCCTGCGGAGGATGCGACCGGAAGAGCGATTTCGAGTAACAGAACAGCACGCCCGGGATGGGAGAGGAGCGCGGAGAGTTGGCTGCCGGCTTTGCCGGCGGGGCCGGGCACGAGAGAGACAAGCTTTCCGTCAAGCCTGGCTTCACGAACAAGCAGACCGGCGGGAACGGGGACGCGTACCCAGCCGTCTTTGAGGACGTCGACGGTCAGACTGGCGCGGCCCGAAGCAAGTTCGCCGTCGATGCAAAGGTCGTAGTCCACGCGCGTAAGGGTGGCTTCGACAGGGGGCGGTTCCGGGTCGCGCTCGAGGGGAAAAGCCCTGATGCGAAGCGTGCGATATTCCTCGACGGGCAGAACAACCCAGCCGGGGGAATGCGCGGCGGTCTGAGCAAGAGAGCTGATCGCAGAAACGAATAACACTGCGAACAGCGAAGCACAGCAGAGTGAAAATGCTGGCCTTTTTTTCGGTCCGGGAGTTGCTGCAAGTGGTGCGGGCATAGATGTAGCCTCCTGATCATCAAGATGAACGTGCGGGTGAATTTGATGGGCGACCCGGGGACGGAGTGTGCTGTTGAGTGGATAGGATGGCGCGCCAGGGGAAGATGGTTGTTCCATGAAAGTTTTTCCTTCGCAAAAAAAAGCGAACGGCTAAGGCGTACGGCTACCGGTACTCTTGTTAGAACGGTGGGAGGAGGATTTCTTGCAAGACTTGTCCTAGGAAGATGGTTTGCAGGGATTGTGCGACGGGGGACTTAGGATGGACCGACCGCTAAGGGCTAAGAAGAATCCTTCAACAGGGCTGCCAGAACTTCGGGCGAGACGTAGAAACTGGTCATCTGGAGGCGTTGAATGGCGTCATGGATGTCCAACAGACCGAGGGCGGCAGCCTCCCGCAAGACGCCCAGTGTCCCGATGACAGGGATTCCGCGCCGCTCGGCCGCGCGTCGTCCTTCTCGTTCGTCAACGATCAATTGATCGGCGTGAAGTTCCATTGCGAGCATGATCGCATCGCGTTCCCCGGCATCGAGAGCCCCCAGCGATGCATCTGGGGCGCCAACTGGTGTACGAATTTCAAGCCACGCGGGCGGATCGTCTATCCAAGCGCGGACTAACCCTGGCGCTGGGGCGCACTGAAGCTCCACTCGCACAGCCTTAGGGATAACAATAGTGCCGTACACCTGTGGGAGAACATCGATTTCTCTTATGAGAACTAGATAATTGACCGGGGAAGTGTCGGCGACAACGATCATTCCAAATGGTGTTCGCCAGAAGACTTTGGATTTCCATGCTTTTCGCGAGTTTGGCGAGCCGTCATCCGATCGTGCTCCAAATCGGAAACGCTATATTGAAGGTAAACTCCGTGCTGCTTTAGAAACTCGTGCACTTGGATACGAGTCTCGAAGCCGAGCATTCTGCGAATTGCGGACTCTGACAGCCGCTCCATGCGATATCCCTCAAGGGCCAACGCTTCCAGGGCGACCCGCGCGGGGTCCCTGCCTTCAGGAGCAACCTGGCGCGCTAAGTCGTCGGGAATATTGAGGGTAATTTCCATGGCTCAAGAATAGCATAACTACCGAGAGCGGGATTTCAACCGCCGCCACGAAGGGATGCCGTAAACCGAGGCGTCTGACTCCTCACCAAACTGGCATCCTAAGGCGAGACGAGCTGGAATTTCACCTTCTTGGTTACTACTGACCGTCAGGCCAGTAGACGCCGCAGAAGTGCTCCGTCTAAGTTAGTAGATGGTTGAAAGCCGCTACTCAAGGACTTCCATGAACATCGTATCCGCCACGGAGAGAACCACGGGCACCGCTGAGATCGATCCTGTCGTGGAGTTTAAGAAGGGTGTCGAGCTGCTTAGGAACGAATACCCGCAGAAGGCCCTGGTGAGATTGCAACGCGCCTTCGAAAGCGACAAGCATAACCCTTACTACATTTCGTTTTTGGGATTGTCGATCGCCCGCGCGCAACGAAAGTGGGATCAGGCGTGCGAACTCTGCGAAATAGCGGTGCAACTAAAACCCAAAGAGCTGCAGTTCTATCTGAATCTGGGAGAGGTGTATGCGTCCGCGGGCCTGCGCGAGAAGGCCTTAGACAAGCTGGACGAGGCCTTGGAACTATTCGGCAACGATGAGCGGTTGAAGCGGGCGCGCGGCAGGGTGGACAAGCGCCGTAAGCCCCTGCTGCCTTTCATGGCACGGGACCATTTCTTGAATCGAGAACTCGGCAAATTGCGCCACCGCGCGTTGAAGCGCCTAGAAAAATAGCGGCATTTGTGAAGCACGAGGCGGGGCAAGTGTGTCAGATCTGCGATGAATTAAATATCCAAAATTGAATCAATTAGAGAATTATGAATAGGCCTGGTGCTGGGCTGTTGGAATCGGCCGCCGTGAAAAATCTTCGTGGAGACCGCAGGGCGCGCCGAAGTAGAAAACCTGGACTGACAGTTCGGCCACAGATTGTCCACATCAATGGGCAAGCGATTCCCAGGAACGAGGTGTGGTAACCGGAATCTCATTCGTACGATTCACGAAGCCATAAGTTTCTAGAGGACGCTGCGCGGGCTTCCCGGCGCGGCGTCACGCATTCCAGGTTGAGACCTTCCCGCAGGAGTTCGCGGAGCTTTCTGCGAGACCGGTGAAGCTGGGCCTTCGAGTTGCCAACGGACCAGGAGAGGATTTTGGCGATTTCCCTGTGCTTATAGCCCTGGACGTCATGCAGCACGAAAACCAATCGGTGGCACGGCGTCAACTGCTGGATGGCGCGTTCCAAATTCACGCGGTCAATCGATCCGGCCAAGCGCAAATCGGGGCCGCCGAGTTCGCCGGTTGGCCCACCACCATCTTCGTTCCGCTCTCTGTTTTTCTCAGGCGCGGTTTCCTGCAAGGGTTTCTTGCGAAGGCGCATCAGCACGAGGTTTACGGCGATGCGGTGCAACCAGGTGGAAAAAGCGGAGTCGCCGCGAAACATCTTGATCTTGCGCAATACCGTAAGGAAGGCCTCTTGTGTGAGGTCCTCGGCCTCCGTGGGATTTCCCGCCATGCGCAAGCAGAGGGCGTAGACACGGCGTGAATGTAACTTGTAAATGCGCTCAAAGGCATCCGGGTCTCCAGCCTGAGCCCGTCGTATGGTTTCACCTTCCGGCAAAGCGGCCCAAGCTGGGGTGGAGTGTTCCGTGACTGCTGCCGGGTCGAAGAATGCCCGTTGGTCGTTAGCATAGGAAGTGATCATCTTGCTCCCCCAAATGAGAGTTTGAACATGAGCCCCGCGAGATGTAGTGGCTGAGTAGGGAAAGCTAGCCTATTGTAACTCCTTTGTTAAACCTTATGAGCCTTGAAACTGGCGGCCGTAAACCACCTCCTCGACGGATGCGGCCACCAAAATCTCTTTAACGCCCAAACATGGAATACGCTACACCCTGAGAATCTCGTTGCAGGGGCGACGAGAACTGATGTTGACGCGCAGCCTCCACAATGCTGCGATCGGCCGCCTGATTGGCGATACGATCGAGAGCGTCGGCGATACGCGACAGCTCGTATGCAACTTGGTCGGTTCCACTCGACCTCTTCAGCACGATGACGCGTTTGCGGCTAAAGTACAGAGCTGTCCAGAACACAAGCCCGAGCGCAATAGAGACAAAGGTCATGAAAATGTCGTGACCCGTGAGGGTGAAGCTTCTACCTGCGATGTGAAGCAATTGATCCGAGAACAATGTTTCCTCCTCCGAGCTGGAACTTCTGGATTGCTTAACCGACCTCTTTGGCGGTCGCTGGGCGATCTCAAGTATTGGTAAGTGCGGCCGTTCGCCATTACGACCACACCCTGGAAGAATCCCTTGCTTGGACGGCGAAAAGTCCGTCCAAGCTCCACGGAAATGTGTTACCGCTTGAGCTGCGGGGATGTCTTTTGTAGAGCTGAGATCAGGTCGTGGGCCGCCGCCGGAGCGATAAGCTCCGATTCAGTGATGATCTTTGCGGCATTCGCGGATTCACCGTACACCTTGCGGTTGGCTTCCTGGTCGGGCCGAAGCGTCGAGCCATCAAGGGAGATTCCGGCGAATACGCCCCTGGCGCGGGAGTAACTGAGAATCTCGGCGCGCATATAGGCATCCGTTTCGGCAGAGGCAGATCGTCCCTTCGGTCCAGCCGCAGCAGTCGCATCGGCTCCCAGCTTCACTTTGGAGTGCAACAAACTGCCTGCTCCACGGTCGTTCATGACCAGCAGGACAAAGTCGGTGGCCTCTCCGCCAGCTTGCAAACCGACGCTTCCGCCCTCAAGCGCATACATGGCAGGGGCGCCCCAAGGACCCCGGAAGTCCTTGCCGGTGCGGCAGACCATCGTGCCGCGCCCGTAGCTACCCCCGACGATAAAACCAACTTTTACAACCGAAGGCAACACCACTACACAACGGGCCTTGTCCATTAGATCTTGGGGAATGTCTTCAGGAACATCGAGAATTTCCTTCATGACTTTTCCAGCGTTCTGAAGACGTTCCTCCTCAGCCCTGGCTTCTCGCGGATTTCTTGCAGAAAGGAAAGGTGCCAAAGCAAGCATGCTGGCCATCGATGCGAGGCAATACTTTGTGTATTTCATTCGCGGCGCCTCCTTCGCGCTTTTGCAGTTCAGGCGGGCTGATCCCCTGAGGCCGCTTAGTTTCGCTATTTAAGAGGGCAAGTTCAATTCCAGACGGAAACTTAGTTTGATAAAGGTCTGGAGATTCAACCGGATAGAGCGCGCGTGGGAATCAAGTGACAGTGTGTGTTGAATCGCTAAACGTGTAGATTTTTCCGGAGTAACGGATTTCTTGCCCGAGGTGAAGTTCAAACGAGAGTGCGTCTACAAACTTGTTGAGTAATCTCAGCCAGTCAACGTTATGGTAGTACTAGACGAAAATCTACTTTTAACAGGAGGAGGTGCGAGGATGGCGCAAGGCCTGATTGAAAGTCGGGAAGCTTTGGAGCGGGCGACGGGAATCGAACCCGTGTCCGAAGCTTGGGAAGCTTCTATACTGCCATTGTACGACGCCCGCTCGTTTCTCTAGCTTGTTGATTATACATAACTAAACGATTGCGAGTACAGGCCCGCCATTTTCCATATTTCCAATTTGATGCCGGAAAAATGCTGCCCGCTTCGCGATCTAGACCCGCATGCGATCGGCGATTCGCTCCGCAAGGGCGCTGATGGTGCGCGAGGGGTTTACACCCAGCGGTCTGGGAATAATCGCTCCATCCGCGACGTACAAATTCTTGTACCCAAAGACCTCGCCTTCGTGATTGACAACACCGTCGTTGGGCGTCGCCGCCATGTTGCAGCCTCCCAAAGGATGCGGAGTAATCAGCTCGTGTGAAAGGGCCCAGGTTGGCAAGGGAAACGGATGGCCGTCCGTAGCCTCCGCAAGTGTGTGATGCCGCTTTTCGATGGTTTCAAACAACGGCAGCGAACGCGCGATGTCCCACTTCAAATCCAAGGTTCCGTTAGTTAGCGATAATTCGCCGTCGCCAGCATCGACACCTTGAGCGAACCAGGGCATGATGTGCTTGAAAACGTCGAAATTGGCGGCAAATAGAGTCAAATGCTGGAGCAGGGACTTCATGTTGAACCCTTCGAGAAGATGGCGTTCACTGGGTTGCTTTCGTACGCGGTTGAACAAAGCTTCAAAATATTTATTCATGACGTTGGGGGTGCCGCCGTCTTGAATCCAGTAACTCTTCCCGTTGTCGCTGGCATCGAGATAATCGATGACCGCACCAATGGTTGTTCCGCGATCGGGCCACAGGATACGATGCAAATACATAGCGGGCGTAAGAAAATCGCCGTTGCTGCTCCAGTGTTTGCCCAAAGCAGGACTCAGATTTGGCAGGGTACAGTGAACGTCCCTGCATTGCAGCAGGAGTTCCGTGGAACCCATCGAGCCAGCGGCGAGGATTACGCGCTCAGCACTGGTGGAACCCGGAATGGAGCCGCCATTCTTGAATTCGGTGTGGTTGACGCAGTAACCGCCGGTGATGGCCTCAATTTTGGTGACCAGATGCAAGGGGCGAATCTCTGCGCCATTTTTTTCGGCAATATGCAGATAATTCTTGTCTAAAGTGTTTTTTGCATCGGCTCGGCAGCCAATGTCGCACTCTCCCAAATGGGCGCAAGTTCCCTGCTCCACGCCGTGCTTGTTGATGAAGCGCTTGCTGTTCTTGAGGTCGGGCTCGGTATCGAAGTCATAGACGAGATCGTTGTCAAATGAAACGGCAAGCTTTGCGGGGCGGAAACGCTGGCTCTGCCCCAGTTTGTCTGCCGCGTCCTTCATCAAGTGAACGCGAGGGCTCCACTGATTCTGCGGAACTTCATGAATGTCCAAAACGTCCGCGACAGTCGCGTAGTAAGGCTGAAGGCCTGCGAAGGTGATCTCCCGAGGCCAGCCAGATGCAAATACAGACTCTGGTGGAATAGCGGAAACGTTAGCGTAGATCAGGGATCCACCGCCAACACCAGCTCCGGCAATCACTGCCATACCTTTGAAGCGACGCAAATCCGTCCAGCCGTGGTATTGCTCGGGGTCCACGTGGCTCCAAATCCACTCGTCTTCCGGTTCTCGAGGGTAGGTGGCGCGGTCCCATTTCTTGCCGCGCTCCAGCACCAAGACCTTCTTGCCCTTTTCGGCCAGACGGCACGAAGTAATAGCTCCGCCGAAACCACTGCCAATCACGATTACGTCAAAATCCATCTGGCCACCTCCGCGGAAATGGATGGAAGGCAAAGTCCTGAGTATATGGTGGAGCAAAATCTGCTGCTTCTTTTTTCATCGGCCAGCTTCAAGCACACGAATAGGGTATGCAGTGCAGCGACACGAGCTGCGGCTATCTAACTACCCGGTTAAATGGTGAACAGGATGGAAAAATCGTGACACGGGAAAAGTGAGTACATTAATGATTTTTGACTTGACAAAAAGAGAACGACGAATAGACTCGCACTCTAACCCATGCCGGTAGTTGGTCCTCAATGAGCCCAGCATCTGTCAGTCACAAGTTGTTTCTCAAAACTTCGGAGTCTCGAGAAGGCGCGAATCCTTAGTCTTCGTGTGGATTTACGGGTTTCCCGATCGCTCCCTGTAAATGGAGGTCACTCAATGAGTCATAAACACGGTACACCGCTCCGCGGATTGATGTCCGCCAAGAACTCGCCCTTGTTTCAAGGGCGGTTCGGAAGAATGTTTCGATCCCTTCCCGGCGCAAAATTCGGAGCCACCGACGCGGAGAATGTCGCCAACCTAACAAAACTGGGGCAGGAGATGTCTGCCGGCTTCGATCCTCCGAAGGACGGTAAGGACGAAGAAGAAAGCGGTATCCCCGCCCTCTATACCTATTTCGGACAGTTCATCGACCATGATCTAACTTTCGATCCTGCCAGCAGCTTGCAGAAGCAAGACGATCCTGACGCATTGACAGACTTTCGCACGCCTGCGTTTGATCTCGACAATGTCTACGGACGCGGCCCCGACGATCAGCCCTATCTGTACGACGGCGGAAATACGTTCCTCAAGGGAAATCCCATCAAAGGCGGAAGTGATCCGAATGCCACGGATTTGCCGCGTAACAATGCCACTCCCAGCAGAGCATTGATTGGTGACCCGCGAAACGACGAGAACGCCATTGTTTCTCAGCTTCAGGGCTTGTTTCTGCGTTTTCACAACCGTACGGTCGCGGATAATCCGAACTTAACGTTTCCGGAAATTCAAAAATTGGTTCGCTTTCACTATCAATATGTGATCCTCAACGATTTTCTGCCCCGCATCATTCATTCGTCCGTTCTCGCGGACCTGAAAACAAACGGCCATTTCGACCAGCACAAGTTGAAGTTCTTTCACTGGCAACATGAGCCGTTCATGCCAGTGGAATTCTCGGTTGCGGGGTATCGCATGGGCCACTCGATGATCCGGCCTGATTATCGCCTGAATGATGCTGTGCTGCTGCCCATCTTCCCTGTTGCTGCTCCACCTGCGCCTCCACCAGGGCTACCCGAAGGGCTCACTGGCTTCCGCGCAATGAATCCCCATTGGGGTATCGATTGGGGACGCTTCATTGATATCGATGTGCGCACATATGACGGGAGCGCCGATGAAAACAAGAAGAGATTGCAATTCGCCTACAGGATCGACACTTCGGTGGTGAACCCGCTGTCGAATCTTCCCCCCTCCGTTGCGAGCAACCCTTCTTCCCTGCCCGCCAGAAATCTTTTGCGTGGCTGGCACATGGGGCTGCCGTCGGCGCAACAGGTTGCCGAAGCGATGGGGGTAGAACCTCTGAAGGACAAGGACATCCTCATTGGCAAGGGAGTGGACGAACCAGCCAAAGGCGAGGAACCTAAGAGCATTACAACGATAAATGAAGTGTTTGCGAAAAACTGTCCGCTGTGGACTTATATTTTGGCCGAGGCCATGGCCATGCAAGAAACGGTCAAAATTCCGGTGAAAGAGAGTGTCTCCATCACCACACCCAGACTTGGACCGGTTGGTGGCCGCATCGTGGCCGAGGTATTCCTCGGCCTCATGTTTGGTGACAATCATTCGCTGTTAAGTCTGTCGCCACACTGGCAGCCAGAGGGTGCCCCGAAATACGCATTGAAAGACTTCGTGAAATATGCGTTGGGAGGGCAGGCTGCACCGCAAGTGCTTAGACAGGCCGGGTAGCCGGAAGCGAGCCGGCAGGCTGAATGCGGCTTGGGTGTAGCTCATCCCATCTACCACCGGGTTTCTGAGGTTCCGGGACGCTAAAGAACCGTCGGACCTCAGAAACTTCCGTGCTGCGTCCACAGCCTGCGCGTATTCATCTGCGCGAGACAAGACAACCCAGGAGTGTTCGTCATGCTAAGCCTTTCGGGATACTTGCTTCTGTTAGGCGCAGATAGCGCCTGCGCTTCGGGGGCAATTGGGATTCACATGCGCGATAGGAGCATTAAGTGGCAACTGCCTCTCGCCTTCGCTGTGTGTGATGGCATTGGTTCATTCCTGGGGCCCGTTGCACAGGTCAGCAGAGTTGTCGACCGGAATGCCGCGCAGGCAATTACTTTGGCGGCCTACATTGTAGCGGTCGTCGCTCTGCTGATCATCGCGAAGGGACCAACGGGCAGACCGGATTCGTGCCTTCTTTGCCGGATAGCGCTTATCGCGGTTCCCCTGTTGCTGAGTGCTGACAATTTCTTTACTCCGAGGGTATTGCCTATGGGCTGGACGTCCGGGATTCTTGCAACCATGACCGCGGCAAGCAGCTACTTGATGGCTCTTTTCGGTTTGGCCGTTGGCAACGCAATACGCTTGCGTCAAGGAAGATTGGTTTGGGCTACGCTGGCTTCGCTTGCCTTGTTCGCGACTGCCTGGGTCGCGGCCTAGTCTCTCTTGAACATTTCCAAACACTCGGCAAAAACAATTCACAGTTGTAGGGAGTTCTTAGCGGAAGTCTTGTTATTTATGCCGGCGCATGGCACTTGGCCTCCGCTCATGGACGGAACGATTCGTTTTCAGCAAAAGGTGCTTACACGATGAGAGTTACAACACGTTCTTACAACCCGGCGCGGACCTGCTCAAATAGCGAAGAGAGCATTCTGACGCCTCAAGTACTCGGCAACAATTTCATGGTGAAACATCTTAGTTTGCACGTGGACGACGATCCACGAATTGAGGCGCAGCCTCTGTATATGCCGGGAGTGAAGATGAATGACGGCAAGCTACACGACGTCATTTACGTGTGTACCATGGCGAACAATATATGGGCCTTTGACGCCAACGATGGCAAACC
>WNGG01009050.1_pt1 | contig 10907 bp, 10 predicted proteins | sample 5400661 | NCBI WGS metagenome assembly WNGG01 (sample SAMN13153372, study PRJNA577476) | soil metagenome | isolation source: 100 cm soil or saprolite under Garry oak tree replicate 1 | place: USA:California | collected 2016-06-15 | reverse complement strand
TTCGGCGACGTTTGGGTGCATCGCAAGGGAGCGACTCGAGCGTTTCCTGCGGGGCATCCTGCGCTTGAAGGGACGATGTGGGAGGACGCGGGACATCCGGTGTTGATACCCGGTTCGAATAAGGATTGGAGCTACGTGCTGCGGCCTGAAGCGGGCGCGGTGCGAAGCGGCTATTCAGTTAATCACGGCGCGGGCCGCCGGATGTCACGAGGCGAGGCGTCGAGGAGTTTGAGTCAGAGAAAGATCGACGACGAATACGCGGCTGCTGGAATTCTGGTGAACGTGGACGGCCACGTACCGATCGATGAAGCAGCGCCGTGTTACAAGCGCAGCAAGGAAGTAGTGAGTGCGGTCGTCGGCGCAGGGCTTGCGCGAGTCGAATACACTTTGTGGCCGCTCGCGTCGCTGAAGGGAACTGAAGGCGGTGGAAGGCGCGGCAAGCGTTCGCGGCGGAAGTCCAGCAAACATTACTAGCCACGAACACGGAAGACGCAAATGGAACTTATCGCGAAGATCAACGTAAGAGATACTTCGAAAAAAAAGTTGTTGGAATTTTTGCGAGACTCGTTTATAGTTTCATTCTCGCTTAGGAGAATTAGTTTGATGATGCACAAAGGACAAAACACAAGATCGATGGCACGCGTCGCGACGTGGCAGCGGTGTGCGTCCTTTGGGCTCGCCTGCCCGAGCGCGCCAACATTAGGCGTCAATTTGCTCGGCTACGTGAACATAGGCAACACCAAATCGGCGGAACACAGTTTCTCCGATTATTCACGTCGCCTGAGCTGATCCAGCGGGAGCGGATTCTCCCGCTCCCGAAATCTCAAAACAAGCAGTTCCGAAAGAGAGACAAAAGGAGCGGGTCGCTTTTGCGCTTTGTGTGCAGGAGAAACTAGCTCCTTTTGTTATTTGACAACTGAATTCTGCTTTTCGTGCCGGCGTCGCATAGCGGCAATTGCTCGTGGCTGTAGCCCACGCGGTCTCTGAGACCTTCGGAAGTTCGAGTCTTCCCGCCGGCATTCGGGAGAGTTCGTTAATGGCAAGCGGCTGATCCTACGAGGACTGCGAGTCTCCAAAACCAGTGCTCCGAGTTCAAGTCTCGGCTCTCCCGCTTTCGGAGACGATCCGGCTGGATGAGGGGCTCGGTTCGAGGCCGAGTAACGGCATCGTCCGTTGTGAGTTCGAGTCTCACCGTCTCCGCTTTTTTGGTGAGGTGGCCGAGTGGGTTAAGGCGGCGCTCTGCTAAGGCGTTTCGGCTCAGTCCGACGCGGGTTCGAATCCCGCCCTCACCGTTTGGAGGCGATCTGGCTGGATGAAGAGCACGGCCTGAACCCGTGTAACGGCGTCGTCCGTTGTGAGTTCGAGTCTCACCGCCTCCTCTTTGAGTTTGCAGGCTTGTAGGGGCGGTCCTCCGTGGCCGCCCCTTTGTCAAACCTAACGAGCGCCGGGTCGAGGGGCGGCCACGGAGGACCGCCCCTACAAGCTAATGATTTAATGCCCTCGTAGACCAACTGGTAGGAGTCGCCAGTCTTAGAAACTGGACAGTGGTGAGTTCGAATCTCCCCGAGGGTACTGAGAAGCGTGAATATCGAATTGCGATTGCGAATCTCAAACCTCGCAGCATCCGCAAATCGAGATCGAGATTAGGTATTTGTTGCTGGCGTAGCCCAACCGGCAGAGGCAACTGGCTCAAACCCAGTTTCGTGAAGGTTCGACTCCTTCCGCCAGCACCAAGATGGGTGATTCGTAATGCGAGATGCGCAATTTCTTATTAAGCCTCACGGATCACGCATCACTCCGGGCTTCGTTGGTCTAGAGGCATGACGCTGCGTTGCCAGCGCGGAGGCGCGGGTTCGATTCCCGCACGAAGCTCCAAAGTTCGCACGCGTAGCCAAGACGGTTAAGGCGCCGGACCTACGAGGTCTGCGGGTCCGCAAAACCGGTCATCGTGGGTTCGACTCTCACCGCGTGCTCTTGATGCGGAGATGGAGCAGGAACCAGGCTCGGCTGGCTCATAACCAGCAAATCATCCGGTGAGACTCCGGACTCCGCTACCAGAAATGATGCGTGAGACGTGATTCGTGAAATTGGTTGCGGGAGTGATGCAACAGGCAGACATCGCTCGCTTAAACCGAGCGTCTTAGGAGTTCGATTCTCCTCTCCCGCATCAGAGTCCGACAAGCTTCAGTTTGTCGATGGTCTTGAAATGTTCCGAAGCAGAGAAGTGACAAACTGAAGTTTGTCCGACTATACGGGGATGAATGCAAAGCGGTCGAGCGACAGGCCCTTCAAGCCTGGCTTAGAGAGTTCGAGTCTCTCCATCCCTGCTCGAGCGGGCGTGGTGCAACCGGCTAGCACACGAGATTGTGGATCTCGCGATGTGGGTTCGAATCCCACCGCTCGTACCATTTCGAGGTGGTGTAACTGGAAACACGCCGACCCTGCGAGGGCTGCGAGGCTCTGAACTCGGAGAATGAAGGTTCGACCCCTTCCCTCGAAGCTAGTTGGGAGCATAGGCAGCTTGCCTTGTGATTCTCGGATCGATGACCGAGCAGGCAAGATGGCTGCGCTCCCAGGATAAGCCGGCTTGGTGTAATTGGGAACACGTCCGCCCGATTAGCGGAAGATTCCGGGTTCAACTCCTGGAGCCGGCACTTATGGCGCGTTGGGCAAGAGGCTAAGCCGGCAGTTTCTCAAGCTGCAGATCGTGAGTTCGAATCTCACACGCGCTACCACGGGCCATTGGAGCAGCTTGGAGTGCTCGCTTGGTTGTCAACCAAGAGGCCGCGGGTTCAAATCCCGCATGGCCCGCTTTATTGCTCCCGTACCGGCCTCGCCTTCTAAGCGAGTAAGCCGTAACTGGAACGATGCGAGTTCGACTCTCGCCGGGAGCGTTTGAGCGCCCGAAGCTTTGATGGCGAAGCACAGGTCTCTTAAATCTGGGAGGAGGGTTCGAGTCCCTACGGGCGCACCAGATGTTTGAAGTCATGCTCCCGTAGCTCAATTGGAAGAGCGGCAGGTTTATACCCTGCGAGCGCCAGATCAGCGCGTGATCCGGGTTCGAATCCTGGCGGGAGTACGGGCCGCAAGCTCATCAGGATGAGTTCCCGACTTTTAATCGGGAGGTAGTGGGTTCGACTCCCACGCGGCCCATCGGTCGGCAAGGTGTTGCAGGCGGCACGCTGCCTTGGTAAGGCAGAAGGTCGGGTTCAAATCCCGGTGTCGGCTCATTGACAATGTATTCCAGGGTAGCCAAGAAAGGCACTCGCCTGTTAAGCGAGCTATGCGCAGGTTCGACTCCTGCCCCTGGAGCCAGATTTTGCCCGCGAAGCTCTGACGGCGGAGCACTCGATTCGTAATCGAGAGGTGGCGAGTTCGATTCTCGCGGCGGGCTTTGAGATAAAAGTTATGGCTAAGATTTTGCCGATCATCACCAAGACTCGGAGCGAGCGCTACATCGCGTGGCGCAAGCATGCGCTTGTGCGCAAGCTCACGATGATCAGGCGGACTCGTCGCGGCTCGATAGCTCAGACGGCAGAGCGCAGGTCTCATAAGCCTGATGCCGGCGGTTCGACTCCGCCTCGAGCCATTTGATTTTGGGGTGTGGTGTTAATGGCAACACGCTCGGTTGTTACCCGAGAGATTGGGAGTTCGACCCTCCCCGCCCCAGCCAGTTTCGGGGTCAAGGCTTGATGGAAAGCCGCCTGCCTTGGGAGCAGGAGAGTCCGAGTTCGACTCTCGGGACCCCGACTTGAATTGGGACCGTGGTCTAACGGAATGACGTCGGTCTTGCAAACCGAAAGTGAGGGTTCAATTCCCTCCGGCTCCATTTGGCTGCCGTGGCCGAGCGGATCAGGCGCGAGTTTCCTAAACTCGTCCAGGCAGGTTCGACTCCTGCCGGCAGCTTCGGTCGGATAGCTGAGACGGCTTAGCGCTTGTCTGAAGAGCAAGAGACGCCCGTTCGATTCGGGCTCCGACCACCATTGCGAAGTGGTGTAATTGGCAACACGCTCGGCTTTGAACCGAGAGAGCCAGGTTCGACCCCTGGCTTCGCAACTTTGCGGACGTGGCCGAATGGAATTTAGGCGCTTGTCTTCGAAACAAGTCTACGCGGGTTCGAGTCCTGCCGTCCGCACTTGAAAATTGAATAGGCCCAGTAGCTCAGATGGAACAAGAGCGTCTGTCTACGAAACAGGAGGTCGCAGGTTCGAGTCCTGCCTGGGTCACTAGAGCAGCGTAAGATTGAATTGTTAGCATGTACGGGCGGCTCTCCGTGGCCGCCCCTTCTTAGCAAGCAACTTCGTCGCAACGAGGGGCGGGCACGGAGAGCCGCCCGTACAGGGCTGTGGGCTTCGTTGGTCTAGCTGGTTATGACTCCGGTCCTGTAAACCGGAAGCGCTGGTTCGAATCCAGCACGAAGCTTTCGCCTCGTTGGTCTAGCGGCTATGACTTCGGTCTTCCAAACCGACAGCGTGAGTTCGACTCTCACACGAGGCTCTTTGGTCGGGTGGCCTAACGGTAGGGCGCCGGTCCTACAAACCGGACGTGAGAGTTCGAGTCTCTCCCTGACCATTTATCTTTTTTATGGCACTGACTCGAAAAGTTCTATTGTTGAATGCTTCGTACGAAGCGCTTGGCATCGTCAACATTCCTCGCTCGGTTCGGCTGGTGTGGAAGGGCTCGGCTGAAACGGTCGAGCTTGACGGCGATCGGGTGCTTCGCTCGCAGCGCTTCGTGTTTCCAGCGCCTTCGGTGATTCGACTGATCGAGTACATCGACGTGCGAGGGCGACAAGGGCGCTCGAGCGCCAAGCGTTCGCGAATCCTCGCTCGTGACCGACACCGCTGCCAGTACTGCGGAATGAAGGGCGGCCCATTCGAGCTGACGATCGATCACATCATTCCTCGTTCGCGTGGCGGAAGGACGGCGGCTGAGAACCTGTGCGCGGCTTGCTTTACGTGCAACCAGCGCAAGGGCGACCGCACGCCCGAGGAAGCGCGAATGCCGCTGCTGTCGAACCCGGCGGCGCTGACTTACGGCATGGATCGAGCCGTCATGCGTCACGCAGCCGAGTTGCGCCCCGAGTGGAGAAAGTATCTTTTCATGTCGGACGCTGAATCTGCAGTCGCTTAACTTTGGAGCGCTGGGGCGAGTCGAGACTATTTCTCTCACGTAGTGGCGAATTCATTCGCCTTTTGCCGCTCACGGAACGAATAAATTCGTCACTACCTGAAAAGGGGCGGGGTCTCGAACCCCACACTTTAAAAAAGTCGTGCATTCAGCTTGCCCTGGGGTGTAACATGACAATGCGGATGCTCGAGCCAAGTTCCTCCAAGGAGGCATATGGCAACCACCATAAATCATCCACCTCACACAACCAGGACTCATGATGAATGGGTCATAAGCTACACGCAGAGAGACGTCGACACTATCAGGGAACAGATCCAACAAACCGAGTCTATGAAGCGCCGCTGGCTGGTGTTGGCCTTGATCATAGTGATCGCCGCGCTGGCAGGCGCCATCGCGCTGTTGTCCACTAACTACGCGCTGTATTCGTCAAGCCAGTCGAGCAAGAAGGCGCTTCAAGTCGAGAATGCCGCGCTCAAGTCGCGCGCGGATCAGGCCCAGCAACAGCTCGACGCCAAGAACCAAAAGGAAGCGAAGGACTCGCAGACCGGGGCCGAGGCTCAAGCGAAACTGAACAGCCTGTTGCCGGCAGTGCTCAGCGAGAGGGCGAGCGGCGGCGAGGTCGCCAGCTTCGCCAGGATGGTCTACAACCTTCCCGGCAGCCGGATCCAGTTAGACAGAAAGCCTCCCGATAAACTCTTTCGAAATTGGAGAGTTACCAATGGTTCGGCGGCAGAGGTGTACACGTTGGTTGGCGGAACTGTTGACGGCAAATGGGTGGTGTACTCAAATCTCGTAGCGAGGAAGTAGGATCGGACGCGCCACCGTCTCTAGCCTCTTGCTACTTCAATCGCCTGCAGCATCGCGCGAGCCTTGTTGACTGTCTCAACATACTCACTCTCCGGCACTGAGTCGGCGACGATACCTGCTCCCGCTTGAAAGTAAGCGCGGCCGTTCTTGGTCACGATCGTTCGAATCGCGATGCAGGAATCGAGATTACCGGAGTAGTCCAGATACATGACGGCCCCGGCGTAAACTCCTCTACGCGTAGGCTCGAGCTCATCGATGATTTCCATCGCTCGAATCTTTGGCGCGCCTGAAACCGTTCCCGCCGGAAAGCAGGCCGCAAGCGCGTCGAAGCGATCCATCCCCGACCGAAGCCGGGCCTTGATAGCAGAGACCAAATGCATCACGTGCGAATAGCGCTCGACGATCATCAATTCGGTGACCTCAACCGAACCATAATCTGCAACGCGGCCCAAATCGTTGCGGCCCAAATCGACCAACATCACGTGCTCGGCTACTTCCTTTTCGTCGGCGCGCATTTCCTCGCCAAGCAGCAAGTCTTCAGTCTCGGTTGCGCCGCGAGGTCTTGTTCCGGCGATCGGGCGATACTCGATTCGGCGGCCCGTCGCGCGGACCAACATCTCGGGCGACGCGCCGATGATCGATTGATCTCCGATTTTCAGAAAGAACATATAAGGCGAAGGGTTCACCACGCGAAGCGCGCGATAAACTTCGAATGGATGGGCGCTCAAGTCGACTTCGAATCGCTGCGAGAGCACGACCTGAAAGATGTCGCCGGCGGCGATGTATTCCTTGGCGGCCACGACCGCTTGCTCGAACTGTTCTTTCTTCATGTTCGAGCGCACCTTCGTGTCCGACCGGCCTTGTTGCCGAGAGAGTGGCTCGATCGGATCTTCCAATCGCGCTTCCATCGCTTCAATGTCATCGAGCGCTTTTTGATATTCAGCTTCGAGGCCATCGGTCCTCCCGTCAGTGAACACGTTAGCAATCACGTGAATCTGATGCCGCACGTGATCGAATACCAGCAGCCGGGAGAAGAACATCATCACCGCATCGTCGATCCCGACATCATCGCGGTGAGCGTCTGGGATCTTCTCGAACCAACGAACCGCGTCGTAGCTCCAGTAGCCGACCGCGCCGCACACGAAGGGCGGCAGATCGGGCAGCCTCACGGGAACATGCCGCCCCGAAACGCGACGGAGCACGTCGAGGTGCGGCTCGTGAGTCTCTTCTATACTGGAGGCGGTCTCAATTGCAGTTTTTCTGCCTTGACTGCGCACGATGGTTTCGGGGGCGAAGCCGATGAACGAGTAGCGAGCGACCTTCTCACCGCCCTCGACTGATTCAAGCAGGAATGAATTAGGGCTGAGTCGTTCGATCTTCAAATAGGCCGCGACTGGCGTGAGAAGATCAGCCATCACGCGCTTGACTACCGGGACAACCGTGCCTTCACGCGCAAGCGAGAGGAAGTCTTCGTAGGTCTGAGGGGAAAGGACGCTCATTGGAATGGAAAGCGATAATTCTAAACTTCAAATCAGCCCGGAATCAGACCACGGGTAAGGACCAAGCGAGCACAGCACGCGCCGCCGGATTATATTGAAGGCTAGACTCTAAAGATGTCCTTTACCTTACACCGAAAACCGGGCAACAAGTCTGAAGTCAACTCATCACCCTCACCGTAAGCCGCATGCAGCCCGAAGAGGCCGCTTTCAAGAACATACGCTTCAATCGTGCGTGCCTCCGGGTCGACCAGCCAATATTCCTTTACTCCATACTTTGCGTAGAGCTGTTTCTTGACAAGACGATCACGCCTCACATCCATTTACACAGTGGGGTGAGCTAACTCGAGAATACTATTCGCCGGTCTGTTCGTCCGCAACTACCGCTTTGCTTGTCTCTACCTCCTCGACGACATCTGTCCCGCCGGCAGCGGCTGCGGCTACCGCTACCGCGCGCTCGCCGCGGGTATCACGCTCGCGAATGCGAGCCGCTTTGCCGCGCAGCTTTCGCAAGTAGTAAAGCTTCGCGCGGCGCACGCGTCCGTGGCGCACCAGCTCGATTCTCTCGATCACGCTGGCGTGAATTGGAAAGATTCGTTCGACCCCGACGCCAAAGCTTGTCTTGCGCACAGTAATGGTTTCACGAACACCCGCGTGCTTTCGCGCGATCACCACTCCCTCAAAAGCTTGAAGCCGCTCCTTGTCGCCTTCCTTGATCTTCACCAGTACGCGAACAGTGTCGCCCGGCCCGAACGCCGGAATATCATTGCGTAGCTGTGGTGTTTCGACAGCCTGGATTGTTGGATTCATAATAGTTCTTCTCCCAATGGCGGGCGCAGCCCGCGTCTAAACTCTAACTCTCTTCTATCTCGCGTCGCTCGTTGCCGATCAAGTCAGGCCGGCGGCGCAGCGTCTTCTTTAGCGCCTCGTCTCGTCGCCAGCGGTCGATCTCTGCGTGATTGCCGCTGAGCAGCACCTCTGGAACCTTCATTCCGCGATAATCTGCCGGGCGCGTGTAGTGCGGATAATCAAGCAAGCCATCGGCGAACGACTCGCGCTCTGCGGATTCTCCGCAACCCAGCGCGCCGGGGATAAGCCGCGTCACAGCATCGACCACAACCATTGCTGGAATCTCGCCCCCCGACAGCACATAATCCCCAATCGATAATTCGTCCGTGCTCAAATGCTCGACTACTCGCTCGTCGACTCCTTCGTAGCGCCCGCAGATCAAGACGAGACGTTGCTTTCGCGAATACTCTTCGGCAACCCGCTGATCGAACAAGCGGCCTTGCGGCGAAAGCAACACGACGCTCACATCAGACTCCTGGTTCGTTATCGCTTCCACGGCGCTAAACAAGGGCTCGGGCTTCATTACCATCCCGGCGCCTCCACCAAAGGGACGGTCGTCCACTTGGCGATGACGGTCGAGCGTGTAGTCGCGCAAGTCGTGAACGTGAATCTCGATCAGCCCTGCTTCGACCGCGCGGCGAATTATTCCAAAGTCAAAGACCCCGCTGAAAATCTCCGGAAAGATCGTTATTACGTCGAAACGCATATTTCGATTTTAGATTTTAGATTTTGGATTTTGGATTTTAGATTTTAGATTCCAGTGTTGCTTACGCAATCCAAACTCCAATCGAAATCCAAAATCTAAAATCCAGAATCCAAAATCGCTTTACAATTCCAACAGCCCTTCCGGCGGACTGATCGTGATGCGCTTGCCCTTCACATCCACGTCGCAAATACCATCGGCAAACGGGATCAGTCGCTCGCGACCATCTTCGTCACTTACGACCAGCAAATCGGTTCCGCCCGTTCGCATAAGTCGGGTCACCTGTCCGAGGTTTCGTCCGTCAGAAGTCACCGCTTCCGATCCTATGACTTGATGTTCAAAGAACTCGCCCTCTGCGGGCGGCTCCAAATCGGCTTCAGCGATCACCACACGGCCGCCCACCAGATTCTGCGCCGCCGTCATCGTGTCATATCCTTCAAACTTCAAAATCACCTGTCCCTTGTGGAACCAGTGATCTTCGAGCCTCAGCGCGCGGCGCGAGTCGTCGGGCATCCAAACCGTCACTTCCTCCAGCGAAGAGAACCTGTCGGGGAAGTCAGTCTCAACCGTGCTTGCGACCTCTCCGCGAATGCCGCGAGCCTTGACGATCCGCGCGATGACAACGTCGGAGGTTTTGTCAGGAGCGGTGCTCACTCGAGGATCTCAAGCGCGTATCGCCGCCGCGACTTCATACCGGCCGCTCGCAGCAAGGTCCGCATCGCGCGCGCGGTCCGTCCTTGCTTGCCGATCACCTTGCCGAGGTCCTGAGGCGCCACCTTGAGTTCAATCACGGTAGTGCCTTGCTCGTCGAACTCTCGCACGTCAACCTCGTCAGGATAATCGACGAGCGCCTTGGCGATAGTCTCGATGGCTTCCGTTAATGAGCTCTCGTTCATCGGGCATCTCGCTCGGCGCGACCAAAATTACGCGCCGGCGTCGGCGCTCGCAGCCTTAGCCTTTCGCTTGATAAGGCTGCGCACGGTGTCAGAGGGCTGCGCTCCGCGTTGTATCCAATAATCCACCCGCTCGCGGTCCACCTTCACCTCGGCAGGATTGCGGGTCGGATCGTAGTAGCCGAGGGATTCGACGACGCGCCCGTCGCGCTTCGACCGCTTTTCAGCGACTACAATTCGATAGAAAGGCTTCTTCTTCGCGCCTTTCCTGGTCAATCTAATTGATAGCAATACTCACCTCCCGACGTTTTTGGATTTTAGATTTTGGATTTTGGATTCACCTCGAAAATCCAAATCTAAAATCCAAAATCGTTTTACCTCTTCTTCTTCTTGCGTCTCTTTGTGGCCTTGCGACGAGCGCCCCCGCCGAAACCGGAAAGGCCGCCGCCCATCAGCCCACCCATCATTCCGCCGAGCCCACCCGAAGTCACCATCCTCATCATCTTTCGCATCTCGGTGTACTCGTTGATCATCTGGTTGACCTCTTGAACGGCGGTCCCGCTGCCTCGCGCGATTCGTTTCCGACGCGAGCCGTTGAGCAACTTGTGATCGCGCCGCTCTTTGGGAGTCATCGAATTGATGATCGCTTCGGTGATCTTGAGCTTGTGTTCCATCTCGGCGGTTTGCTCGGGCGTAACTCTGAATCCACCGAGCAGATTCGAAGGCAACATATCCAAGAGTTTGTCGAGCGAGCCCAGCCGCTTCATCTGGCGGAGCTGATCCCGGAAGTCCTCGAGCGAAAACTTGTCTCGCGCCAGCTTCTGCTGAAGCTCGATCGCTTTTTCCTGATCGACTTCCTGCTGCACCTTCTCGATGAGCGTAAGCACGTCGCCCATGCCCAGGATTCGTTGCGCGATTCGGTCGGGATAGAAAGGCTCGATCGCATCGTAGCGCTCGCCCACGCCGATGAACTTGATCGGCTGGCCGGTCACTTCCTTGATCGAAAGAGCGGCGCCTCCGCGCGAGTCG
>WNGG01015836.1_pt1 | contig 10910 bp, 12 predicted proteins | sample 5400661 | NCBI WGS metagenome assembly WNGG01 (sample SAMN13153372, study PRJNA577476) | soil metagenome | isolation source: 100 cm soil or saprolite under Garry oak tree replicate 1 | place: USA:California | collected 2016-06-15 | reverse complement strand
ACTGCTCAGCACCGACACCGAGGTGCCCGCCGGGACCGCCGCCCAGCCCGCCGGGACCGCCGCCCAGGCGGCTGACGACACTGCCGCGCGCGCCACCGAGCCCGCCGCGCGCGGCGACAAGACTGCGGAACGCGCCGACGTGGCCGTTGAGCCCGCCGATGCCGACTCGGCGGGCGGGCCCGCGGAAGGGAGTGCGCGGCTCGTGGTTGTGCCGGTAACGCTGGCCAAGGGCCTGGAGTTCGATCATGTGATCGTCGTGGAGCCGGCTCGAATTAGCCGCGGCGAACAAGTAGGCCTGCGGCGTCTTTATGTGGCGCTCACCCGGGCTGTCTCCCGGCTGAGCGTGCTGCACGCCGAACCCTTGCCCCAGCCGCTGCGTTGATCATGGGTGAACCGGCGGACGGCGCACTCGGCGACAGCACGTCGGGCGACGGCGCATTGCCCGATAGCGCGTGGGACGACAGCGCGTGGGACGACAGCGCATTCGTGGGCGCCGCCCTGGTCGATCATCATTGCCACGGGGTCGTGACCGGTGACCTCGACCTGCACGATTTCGAGCTCCTCATCACCGAGTCGAGCGACCCGGCGCCGCCTGGCACCAGCTTTTTCGACAGCCAGCTCGGCTTGAGCCTTCGAAGGTGGTGCCCGCCGCTGCTCGACCTCGCGCCGCACGCCGAGCCGGAGGCGTACCTTGAACGTCGGCGCAAGCTCGGCGTGGCTGAGGTGAGCAGCCGGCTGCTACGGGCCGCGGGCGTTAGCGATTTCCTCGTCGACACCGGCTACCAGCCCGCAGAGCTCACAAGCCCGGCCGAGCTTGCAGCAGCGGCGGACGCCCGTGCGCATTCTGTGGTGCGGCTGGAGCAGGTGGCGGAGAATTTCGCCGCCTCTGGCGCAGGCGCGGGGGAGTTCGCCGCCCATTACGCCGAGGTGCTCGCCACGGCCGCGGCGAGCGCGGTCGCGGTCAAGTCGATCGCTGCCTACCGGCACGGGCTCGACCTCGATCCCGAACGCCCGGGCCATGCAGAGGTGGCCCGCGCGGCAGGGTTCTGGCTTCGCGAGGCAGCCGATGGCGGGACCGGCGAGGTTCCGGCCCGGCTTCGCTCACCTGTGCTGCTGCGGTTCCTGCTCTGGTCCGCGATCGATCTCGGCTTGCCGATCCAGATTCATACCGGATTTGGTGACCGCGACCTCGCCCTGCAGCGCAGCAACCCGCTGCTGCTGACCGGCTTCATCCGCGCTGCGCAGTCGGCCCGCGTGCCGCTGCTGCTACTGCACTGCTACCCGTATCACCGGGAGGCAGGTTATCTCACCCAGATCTACCCGCACGTGTACTGCGACGTGGGGCTCGCACTGAACTTCACCGGCGCCCGCGCGCATGCGGTGCTCGCCGAGAGCCTGGAGCTCGCGCCGTTTGCAAAGATGCTGTATTCGTCGGACGCCTTCGGCCTGCCCGAGCTGCATTACCTCGGCGCGGTGGTGTTCCGCCGTGCGATGGCCCGGGTCGTCGGCGCATGGGTGCGGGACGGGATGCTCACGGCGCACGACGCGCGGCGGATCGGCGCAGCGATCGGCGCGGAAAACGCCCGCCGAGTCTATGGGATCGCAGCGGGTCGGCAAGCGGACTGAAGCGCCCGCAGGGCCGGGTCCCATTTCTCCAGAACGGCTGCCGCCGCGTGTCACCGCGAGTGAGTTCGCGGGGGGGATCCCGGGGGGGCGTCCCCCCGGGGATGCACAGCCAGAACGGCTGCCGCTACTTGTCACCGCGAGTGAGTTCGCGGGGGGATCCCGGGGGTCGTCCCCCCGGGGATGCACGGCCAGAACGGCTGCCGCTGCGTGTCACCGCGAGTGAGTTCGCGGGGAAATACCGGGGCGCGACCCGGAACGGCCCGCACTGCGGAACGGCCTCACCTTGTGTCACGCGTGCACGAAACGTCGTTGGCGCGCAGCGCAGTACGGTCGGGCACATGGAGTTTCAGGATGTGGTGCGGCGGCGCCGGATGATCCGGCGGTTCTCCACTGAACCTGTGCCGGAAGACAGCCTGCAGAGACTGCTGCGCAATGCGGTCCGGGGCCCGTCGGCCGGCTTCTCGCAAGGCCAAGACTTCCTGGTCCTGCGTGGTGCCGAACTCGCGCGTTTTTGGGCTGTGGCCGGTGACGTTTCCTTCCGGTCTGTGAAGGCGGCGCCACTGGTCATCGTCCCGTTCGCGTGTAAGCGCGCTTACCTGGACAGATACGCACGGCCCGACAAGGGCTGGACCGACAGGGACGAGGCCCGCTGGCCGATGCCGTTCTGGTACATCGACACGGGCATGGCGGCACTGCTGATCTTGCAGACGGCCGTGGACGAAGGGCTCGGCGCGCTCTACTTCGGAATCGTGCCGGAGGCGGTGGAACCGTTCCGTGCGGCTTTCGGCGTCCCGCCCGACCACGACCCGATCGGCGCGATCGCGATCGGGTACGGTGCGGAGACTGAGCCGGTAAATAGCTCGGCGCGTCGTGTGCCACGGCGCCCGCTTGAGGATGTCATCCACTACGGCCGCTGGTGAACCATGCTACTGACAGCGGTCACCACTGATCCGCATCTCATGATCACGGAACCTTTTCCCGGAATGCACGGGAAAAGGTTCCGTGATCATGAGAGCAGACTCGCGGCGGCGATATGTTTTGAAAAATTGCGCGATTAGGGATCATCGCCACCCTGCTGATGTCAGCCCTGGCGAACGGCGGGCTAACCTGCGGGCTGGGAGGCGGTCGCGTTGCGGCGCAGGGCGTCCTTGTCGACGTCACCGTTTGCGTTCACCGGCAGCGAGTCGACGGCGATAACGCGACGCGGCACCTGGTGGTTCGACATGTTCCTGCGGGCCCAGGAGATCAACGCGGCGGCATCGGTGGCCGAGCCTGGACGCGGCACGACGAAGGCCCAGCCAACCTCACCGAGCACCGCATCGGGCACACCGATCACGGCCACTTGAGCAAGACCGCCGCTGAGCTTCAGCAGCGCCTCGATTTCTGCGGGGCAGGCGTACAAGCCGCCGACGATGAAGATGTCCCGCTTGCGGTCCACGATCGTGAGATTGCCGTGATCATCTAGCATCCCGATGTCCCCGGTGTGCAGAGATCCACCGGCATCCACCGCGCGGGCCGTTTTCTCCGCGTCCTGCCAGTAGCCGCGCATCACGCCGTAACCGCCAACCAGGATCTCGCCGAGCATGCCAGCGGGAACCTCCGCGCCCGCAGGATCGACGATCTTGATGATCATGCCTGGTACGGCGCGCCCGGAGGTCGTGGCGATCACATCGATTGGGTCGCCGGCCCGCGTCATGGCCACCACAGGGCTCTCGATCAGCCCGTAGGTGTTGATCACCCGCCGCACGCCCGTCTCTGCCAGCAACCGCCCGATTAGCTCCGGCGGCACGGCCGAGGCCCCGCACGCCGCCACTCGCAGCGACGACAGATAACGCGGCGCGCCAGTCGGCCGGTCGAGCAGCCGATAGAAAAGGCTCGGCGGGCCGGCCAGCAGGCTCGCCCGCTCTCGGCCGATCAGATCCGGCAGCGCCGCTTCGTCGAACATGGCGACCGGGAGCATGGTCGCGGCTCTCAGCACGCACGCGAGCAGCCCGGCATTTAACCCGAACCAATCGGAGAACGGGGCGATCACCGGGAAACGGTCACCCTTGTCAAGGGTGACGATTTCGGCCCAGTCCCAGTACGCACGTAGCAGTTGCGCGTGATCGAGCATGACGCTGCTCAGTGCGCCGTCGGTACCCGATGTGGACAGGATCTCGCAGAGGTCAGCCGGCTGGACGGCGAGCGCGCGCTGCTCAGCCACCCGCGCCGCCACGCTGGCGCCTTGGGCGAGGAAATTGCGCAGCCCCCACATGCCAGGGCGCCGCGCCTGGTGAGTGCCCGGCAGGGTCGCAAGCTCGCCAAGCACTACGACGGTGCGCAAGTCGGGCAGCCCGGCGTAGGGCCGGCCCGCTGTCGGCTCGCCACACGCCTCGGCGAGCACGGAAAGCGGCGAGGTGCCGAGCATGTCATCGCAGGCGAGCAGCACCGACGCTTGGGTCCTCTCGAGCACCTGACGCACCTGCCCGCTGGTGAACCGGGTGGACACGGGGACGATCACCGCGCCTGTGTCCCAGACCGCGAATGCGGAGATGACCCAGCGAAAGCCGTTCGGGATCATGATCGCTACCCGGTCACCGGGCTGGACGCCCATGGCGATCAATGCGCGGGCGCCTTCCGCGGCCTGCCAGCGCAGCTGAATGAGCCTCAGCCGGATGTGACCGTCGGCCACAACGAGCGCATCACCCAGGCGCGCAGCCTGATCGCGCAGCATCCGTGGGATCGTTCCCCACCCTGGTACCTGCCCCATCAGGCCTCCCGGCTGAAGCCTATAGTGGCGCGCGCCGCCAGGCCCAGGTGGTGGCCCCGCTGGTGGCACAACAACACCGGTCGGGTCGGCGCGCCGGGCAGCCATGTGACACGCAGCGCAGCCGTTATGCACCGGCTGCGGCAACCGTGGCGTGAGCGGTGCAGTCGAAGCGGCCGGTGCCGCTTACGGCGGGGGCGGCTTTATCGGGTCGGCGCGCCGGGGCTGCTGCCATAAACTTCGGCCCGTGGCGGTGCAGGCGGTCATCTTCGACTGGGGCGGGACGCTGACGCCCTGGCACACGGTGGACCATGAGGCGATGTGGAGTGCGCTGTGCACGAGCCATTTCGGCGAGCTGGCCTCGGCCAGCCTGGCAGCCGCCATTGTCGCGGCCGAGGCAGAGCTTTGGCAGGCCGCGAATCAGCAGCACAGGGGCGCGACCTTGGCGGATCTGTTCGCCCGGGCGGGAGTGACACCCGCCGAAGCTTTCGTTGCCGACTACTTCGCCGCGTGGGAGCCGCATACCTTCACCGATCCGGGCGCTGCGGGCCTGCTGCGTGAGCTGCGCGCGAGGCAGATCCGAGTTGGCGTGCTGTCGAACACGCTGTGGCCACGCGACCGGCACGAGCAGATCTTCGTCCGCGACGGCATCCTGGACTTGATCGATGGTGCCGTTTATAGCAGCGAGCTTGGCGTGACCAAGCCCCATCAGGAAGCCTTCCGCGCCGCCATGGCCGCGGTCGGAGTCACAAATCCCGCGGCGTGTGTCTTCGTCGGTGACCGGCTGTACGACGACATCTACGGTGCGCAGGGTGTGGGCATGCGGACGGTGCACATTCCGAACGGCGTCGTTCCGCATTTCAGTGGTGCCACGCCTGACGCGGTGATCCACACGCTGGCCGAGCTCACCGAGGTGATTGACACCTGGTGAGGCCGCAGGCTAACTAGAGATCTTCAGCCTGGACAGACGCGAGGACCCGCGTGATGCGGTCTGCCGCGCCCTCGGCGTCGCTTGTCACTGCGATCCGCTCCGCCCACGACCACCAGAACCACCACGTGCCGTCGCGGCCGCACGCCGCGAAGATGTTCTCGGCAAGCACGCTCGCGGCCGGATTCACCACATGCAGGCTCGGGATGCGGCCCGCCGGCGCCTGCAGCCTCGCACACAGGCCGCGCCTGGTCAGCGCCATCGCGAGCACTTCGAGGTAGCCCTGCTGCAGCTCGGTGCCCCCCCGGGCCTGTTGAGCCTCGATCGTCATAAGTAGTCACCTCTAGTAGTTGTCCAACCGCGTAGAGTTGCGACCGGTATAGCATGCCCCCCCGAGAGGTCGACTGCAACATGCATAAGGAAATTCGCTATTTGAGCTTCGCAAATCACCGCGAAGCGGATCGCCAGCGCGGAACTCGCTGGTTAAGCGGGACCGCGTCCAGGTCAGCGGCCAGACCGGCGTCCAGCTTACCGGCCGGACCGGCACCCAGACGGCGTCCAGCTCACCGGCCTTACCGGCGCCCAGACCAGCGTCCACCTCACCGGCCTTACCGGCGCCAAGCTCAACGGCCATACCGACGGAGGGTGACAGATGGGGGATGAGCGAAGCCCCACGGTACGGCGTCGGCGGCTCGCGGCTGAGCTGCGCAGGCTTCGTGAGGCGGCGAGGCTGACGTGCGATGAGGTCGCCGAGCATCTGGAGTGCTCAGCATCCAAGATCAGCAGAGTGGAGACCGGCCGGGTGTCGGTGTCGCCCAGGGACGTCCGCGACATGCTTGGGCTCTACGGGGTCGACGGTCACCAGCGCGAGGGTCTTGTCCAGCTTGCCAGAGACTCACGGCAGAAAGGCTGGTGGCATGCCTACAGCGACACGTTGCAGCCGTGGTTTGCCACATTTGTCGGTTTCGAGGCGGCAGCTTCGGAGATCCGAAATTTCGAGGTCGACCTTATTCCAGGTCTGCTGCAGACTGAGGATTACGCCCGTGCTGTCATCCGTGCAGGAAACGTGAACGCGGCGAATGAGGACACCGAGCGTGGAGTAGCACTCCGAATGGACCGTCAGCCATTGCTCACCCGTGACGGCGCGCCCGAGTTGTGGGCCGTCATAGATGAGGCTGCCCTGCGCCGCGGTGTGGGCGGGCCCGGTCTGATGCGCCTCCAACTAGATCACCTGCTTGAAGTCAGCTCCATGCCCAATGTAACGATTCAAGTACTGCCCTTCGCCGCAGGTGCCCACCCAGCAATGGGAAACCCGTTTGCGATCCTCGGGTTTCCCGAGCGGGCCGACCCCGACGTTGTCTACGTCCATGACCTCACGAGCTGCCTTTATGTCGAGGACGTAGAGGAGGTGGACCGCCATAACCTGATCTTCAATCACCTGCGTGCCACAGCGCTGTCAATCAGCAACACGGCAGCATTCATCACCACTGTTCTCAAGGAGCTGTGACAATCGATCGAGAGGTGCAAAACATGACCGCGTTTGACTTCGTTCGCGCGGCCTGGCGGAAAAGTTCCTACAGCGGTCACGCCAACAGCAACTGCGTCGAAGTTGCTACTGACGGCCGTGTTGTCGCCGTCCGCGACTCCAAGAATCCGGACGACGGCTCCCTGGTCTTTCCGGGCAGTGAGTGGCGAGCATTCCTTCGCCGTGTCAAGGAAGGAACGTTCGACCTTAGCTAAGGTTCTCCAGGCACTCGACTAGGAGTTTCCCGGTCTGTCGCATGCACGGGCTGCCGCGCCATAGCGCTACGCGGCAGCCCGGGGAACTCAACCGTGGCGCCTCGCCATCTGGCGGCGCGCGCTGCCGAGTCCTGCATGGCGAGTGCGCCATATGTCCGTATGCCTGGATCGGGCACGCCGACGATGCCCAAATACGCGCGCGTGACACCATCCTCAATCACTGCAGCCAGCGCTGCCGCCTTCCGAGCCGACGTAACGGGAAACGGCAGCTGGTAGACATCGGCGGCGGCAACCGGCCGTGCCCCCCGCGCGACAAGCATTGCGATCAGCTGGTCACGGCGCGCGCGATGGGCGGTCCATGCCCGAAGCGCGGCGCCTTGACGGTATCCGCGCATACGGGCTCCCGCGGCACCATAGCCATACACCGCGGCATGTTCGGCCGCGAGTGCCGCCTGCAGCGCGTCGATGACGGCCGTGTCCTGTGTCCGGGCAAAACCTCTGCTCACGGCGCGAGTCCGTGCCTGCCAAGCGCGGCGACGTGAGTTACCTCGCAGGCCGCGATGCTTGCAAGCAACTGTGCCAGCGAGGGCGCGGCCGTGCGTAGCTGCCGCACGTGCACCGCTGCGGCCGCGCGCTCGGCCGACCCCAGCGCCGCGAGTGCGGCGCCGCTGTCACTCGGAACTTGCGGCGGGCTGGCCGGCACCCGGTGAAGGCTGTGCGCCCGTCCGTCCGCCGTGCCGCTTGGCTCGATCAGTCGCCGCTGGAGCTCCGCAAGGTGCGCCGCGCTGTCGCTGAGCAGCGGGTCGAGCCGTGTTGAAAGGGTCGGGTGAGCCGCGCGCACGGCGTTATAGAGGGTGGGACGAGCCGCAGCCAGCTATGGCGAAAAGCGGCGCGCTGAAAGGCGCCGCATCCAGGGCCGTGGCCAACGATGCGGTCAGTGATGCGCTCAGCACGCAACGTCGGGTAGCCCCACCCGTCACCGCTGCAGCGCCACGCGGCGGGTCCGACTCGACGCCGTCTGCACAACCTCCAGGCACAGAATGTAAGCATGTCATGGCGCTGCGACCCGGCGAGGGCGACCCCGCCACGCCGGAACCCGATCTAGGCGCCTAGCTCCGGATAGGCTAGATACAGGCAGGGAAATGTGACCGTACGCGCTGGGCGAGGAGGTCGTGATGCGCACTGGCTCCCGTCACATACCAGCGCATCCAGGCCGCGCCGGCGACGAACTCGCAGGGCCGCGCCAACCCGCCCGCCTGGACGCGCTGCACCGGCTTGCCGAGCCCGTCGCCCGCGCGGCGGGTATGGACCTGGAATCGGTTCACCTCAGCTCGGTGGGCAGGCGCCGGCTGCTGCGCGTAGTGGTGGACGCGGTGGGCGGGGTAGGCGTCGATGACATGGCTTTGATCAGCCAGACGCTATCCGCGAAGCTGGACTCGTCAGGTCTCATGGGCGATACGCCCTACACGCTCGAGGTCACATCGCCAGGCGTGGACAGGCCGCTCACCGAGCGGCGGCACTGGCAGCGTGCGGTTGGCCGCATGGTCGGTGTCACCGTCGGCGGGCAGCGTGGACAGGCCGTGCGGGGCCGGATTGCCACCGCCAGCGACCTCGGCGTGGTCATCGATATCGAGGGCGTGCAGCACGAGTTCAGCTTCGGCGAGCTTGGCCCCGGGAAGGTTCAGGTGGAATTCCGCCGCGACGACATGGGGGAGTCTCGTGGACATTGACCTGAGCGCCTTGCGCAGCCTGGAAAGCGAGAAGGATATCTCGATGGACCTTGTGATCAAGGCCATCGAGGATGCTCTGCTTGTGGCTTACCACCGCACCGAGGGCGCGGCGCCTGTCGCACGTGTCGCGCTCGACAGAAAGAGCGGCCACGTGACGGTCTGGGCGGCGCAAACCGGGCCGGATGGGGAGATCATCCGCGAATACGATGACACGCCGAGCGGGTTCGGGCGAATCGCCGCGACTACCGCTCGGCAGGTCATCTTGCAGCGGCTGCGCGATGCGGAAGATGAGCTGACCTTTGGCGAATACGCGGGCCGCGAAGGTGATGTCGTCGCGGGGGTTATCCAGCAAGGCCGTGATCCGCGCAGCGTGCTCGTCGATCTCGGCAAGGTAGAGGGAGTGCTGCCCCCTCAGGAGCAGGTTCCCGGCGAGCGATACGCGCACGGTGAGCGGCTGCGCTGCTATGTACTGCACGTGCGCAAGGGGCACCACGGCCCTTCCGTCACACTGTCACGTACCCATCCCAATCTGGTGAAGAAGCTGTTCGCCCTCGAGGTGCCGGAGATCACCGAGGGCGCAGTGGAGATCGCGGCGATCGCGCGCGAGGCAGGTCACCGGACCAAGATCGCGGTCCGGTCGCACCGGCCGGGCGTCAACGCCAAGGGCGCCTGCATCGGCCCGCTGGGCAGCCGGGTGCGAAACATGATGACAGGCCTGCACGGTGAAAAGATCGACATCGTCGACTATTCAGAAGACCCGGCCGAGTTCGTCGCGAACGCGCTGTCTCCGGCCCGCGTCACCCGGGTGGAAATCGTCGATCCTGAAGCCCGGGTCGCGCGGGTAACTGTGCCCGACTACCAGCTGTCGCTTGCGATCGGCAAGGAGGGCCAGAACGCGCGCCTGGCCGCTCGTCTCACCGGCTGGCGCATCGATATCCGCCCGGACACGCCGCAGGCTGGCGCGGTGGGGCAAGGTAACGATGCCACCGGCCCTGGCAACGATTCCGTGCGGGGCGACGATGCCGCAGGCGGGGGGCGTGCAGCCCACGGAAGGGACGCGCAATCAGGATCAGGATCGGGGGGTGCGGCGCCGCAGGGAAGTGGCGCGCCAGAGGGAAGCGGCGTGTCGCAGAGAAGCGGTGTGTCACAGGGAAGCGAGGAGCCCCGGGGGCGGGCCGCGCGGGCCGGCAGTGCCTCGGCGCGCCGGAATGTCGCGCCGCCTGGCAGCGTTGGTAGCGGCCGGGACAATGTCGCTGACTCTGTGCCTGGCGGTGCCGACGCTGCGGCGCGGTAGACTTGTGCGGGAATAGCCGAGCGGTGCGCCAGGGCGTCGTGCGCACGTGCGTGGGATGCCAGCTCCGCGAGGCTAAGTCAGAACTCCTTCGCCTGGTGGTGGCCGGGGACGCGCTTGTCCCCGACCCCTGTCAGCGACTGCCTGGCCGGGGTGCATACTTGCATCCCGACCTGGTGTGCCTTGAGAAAGCAGTACGGCGCCGGGCGTTCCCGCGGGCGTTTCGCCGGCCGGGAGCGCTCGCTATCGGCCCGCTTGCTGACTATCTTGGGGCACGACAAGGGCGGCCCGACGCCGGGCCGAAGGGAACGACGAGCACTATAAGTCGGGAAAGCAGGTCGAGATCGCGATGAGCGCCCGATGAGCACGCGGCGATGAGCAGCAGACGCTGACGTCGGCCCGGAGCATGCCCGCCTCTGGACCGGCGCCAAGTCCGGGTAGAGGAGAGCAGTGGCGAAGGTCCGGGTTTACGAACTCGCTAAAGAGTTCGGCGTGGAAAGCAAGGCTGTGATGGCCAAGCTCCAGGAAATGGGCGAGTTCGTGCGCTCGGCGTCATCGACGATCGAGGCGCCGGTTGTCCGCAGGCTCACAGAGGCATTCACGGCCCAGCAGGCGCAGCAGGCACAGGCCCAACAGGCGCAAGCCCGGCAGGTGCAAGCGCAGCAGGCGCAAGCCAGACAAGCACCGGCGCAGCAGGCACCCGCGCAGCAGGCAGTGGCGCAGCAGGCACAGCAGGCACCTGCGCAGCAGGCACCTGCGCAGCAGGCACCTGCGCAGCAGGCACCTGCGCAGCAGGCACCGGCCAAGCAGGCACCGGCCAAGCAGGCACCGGCCAAGCAGGCACCGGCC
>WNGG01009044.1_pt1 | contig 10911 bp, 11 predicted proteins | sample 5400661 | NCBI WGS metagenome assembly WNGG01 (sample SAMN13153372, study PRJNA577476) | soil metagenome | isolation source: 100 cm soil or saprolite under Garry oak tree replicate 1 | place: USA:California | collected 2016-06-15 | reverse complement strand
GGTGCTGGACAAATCACCATAAACGCTACTACAGCATGGGGAAAACGGCTATGGACCGTAGTAGCTTCGGTAGCTAAATCATTAATCATGTTCTGCCAGTTTTTCCCGACACTCTCTCTATCGTTTAACGTCTTACTATCAAATGCAAAGCGTATCCCATCTGGCCGATAACCAACATCAAAGTTTTGTGGACGCACACCCCCAATGACCCGAACAGGTCCTACCTCGACACAGTCGGGTTGAGGGGACGTAAGTGCGGTTGAGCTAGGTGAGACAATCTTAATGCCCCCAAGCATCGTCGCCAACGCTTTACCAACAGCAAGGTCAAACATTTTTCCCAGCTCTCCCGAAGACCGCGGTGGTGTTCGACTTAGATTTCCGCCGTTGCTAATCCATGTACTGCCAAATAGAGCCAATTCTGTCTGGTCAATCGTTATAGGAGGCATCGATGCTAAAGCTGCCATGGTAACATTATCTCCTCTATGTTCTTCCTAAGATAGTGCTTCCGCTAACTCCCGCAAAAACAGCTCCGCATCCGTCACCAGTCCCGCCGCCTGGAAGCTCCCCCTATCCGCAAGCTTCGTCACAACAGCAGGATTAATATCTACCACCACTGTACGTACCCTCGCGGGGAGGAGGTTGCCTGTGGCAATCGCGTGTAGCATTGAGGCAACCATAATTGCCATCTCGACACCTGGCAGTGCCTCGCGCATGCGCTTCTGGGCCTCCTGCATATCGTTGATGACGCTGGGCATGGGACCATCGTCGCGAATAGAGCCGGCCAACACCATCGGGATGTTGCGTTTCAAGGCCTCATAAGTGATGCCCTCGCGCAATAGACCTGTCTCCATCGCCTTCTCCAGGGAGCCAACGGCCCGTATGGCGTTGATGGCACGTAGATGATTGCGGTGTCCGCCCTCCACCTGTTCGCCACTGCGTAGATCGACACCGAGTGAAGTGCCGAAGAGCGCTGACTCGACATCGTGAGCCACAATAGCATTGCCGCCGAAGATCACCTGTACATAGCCACGACGAATCAGCTCTGCAACGTAACGGCCTGCCCCAGTGTGGATAACAGCCGGGCCAAGCACAAAGAGAATCTTGCCGCTGTGGGCACGGGTCTCTTGCATTTGGCGGGCGATCTCGTGAATGGCCAGCACCTTCACTTTTTCGGAGGAGACGTTACTCTGCATGAAGGCGAAGGCCTCGCGCTCACGTCCACGCTCAAAGGGATGCACACGGATTCCATCATGGCCGATCACAACTTGATCGCCAACTCGTACTTCGTGCATAGGTTTGCAATAGGCGCGGCCACTGGCCTGGTCAATAACGACAATGACATCCATCTCTATATCTTCGACATTTACCCATTGACCGTTCAGGCGTACCTCTGTGGGCAAGTTCGTGGTGGAATAGAATTTGGCGGGTAGGACGCCATCCTGCTCGACGGCACTTGTCTGCACATCGGTTCCGTGTAGGAGGACTGCGCCGAACTGCTGAAGTTCAGAAAGAATACGCTCTAATATCTCATCGCTGGGTGCTTCTATCTTGAGCCGGGTGTAGCTTGGTTCCGTCTTGCTTGAGCCGACACGCATCTCCTCTACGGTGAAGTTGCCTCCCCTGTCCATAATAATGTCCCAGGCTCGTGGCAGCGTCCAGGAGTCAATAATGTGTCCGCTGAGTTCAATAACTTCCCTTGGCATGTATTTCCTTGTATTCCTTTCTGGGGGCGCAATGAATCGCGCCCCTACCTCTCTTTCATTAGTAGGTTTTTTGGATCCCGCTTGTTACCTTCACTTTCGCTCAGCGCCTCAGGCGACGAATCAGAAAAAGGAGGTTTGGGGACACCCCACACCCCGGCTGGGAGGCTTCGCCCCCTGCACCCCCAAAACACCTGCTAGTGAAAGCCCCTACTTTGTCCGCCCGACCGGGCAAATGGCCTGGAACGAGCAGGCGCGACATTTAGCTGCGCGTTGTCTTGTTAAGGGCGGCGGCTGTTTTTGGCTGCAGCGAGCCATCTCTGTGAGCAGGCGAATGACTTTCCTGCGGAGCGCAGGAGTGTATTCGATGGTAAATTCCCGATCAGCATAGCGCAAGATGCCATGTGTGGGAGGTTGCTCAAAATAATCTTCCAGGATTAAACAGTACGCTCCCACCTGGACTATGTGGTTGTTATAGGGTGCAGTAACATTCTGTACGCCGAGTTTGAGTTCAATGGGTACCGGGCGGCCATCAGGAAGCTTGACGACATAATCAGGCTTTCCCACTAGCGGATATGCGCTAGAGGACAGCGGCTCACCCTGACCATCGGCGTCTTCGTAGACGAGTTCGCCTTCGGGCAAACCCAGCGCACGATGACGCTCTGCAATCAGACGCTCCCGCTGATAGCGCCTCTCGTTAAGTAGCAGGATGCCCAGTGCAGTCGCGACCAGCAGCAGACCAAGCCCGATGGGAAGTAGTATGCTACCAAGCATGCTTTTACCTCTACATTTCTGTTGCTATCACGAGCGTGCTGGTGAAGTGTAGTGGCACCCCTTGTGGGTGCCAGGTTGAAGTTAGTAATTTACCTCACTAGCAGAGCCACACTAATAAGTACTAATGCGATCACCAGTATCAGCACTGCAATCAATACTAATCTGCGCATGTTTCCCGTGGCTGTTGCGATGCTAATTCGCTCTTCTTGCACCTCCTCTACCTCTTCAGCGTGATCGAGGTGCTGTTGCTGGCCTTCCTCAAAGGCTCCCTTGCGCAGCAGTAATTGCTCAACCGTTTGGTATTCTGGCAATGCTGGAGCTTGTGGGCCTTGCTCATGCTCAAGCTCTACCAAACGAGCAAATAGTTCTTCTTTGTCAGCCTGCGCCAATGGCTCGAATTGCTCATGCCACCAGACCAGGGGACAGTATTCAAATTCTGCTACTTCGCTTGCAGTGAAGACCCGCTGTTGGGGTTGTGATTGGTGTCGCTGTTGCATAAGCGTTCACATGCTATCGTAGGGGCCGGTTCACCGTGCCCATCGCCGATTCCTGCACACCCGCCAGTCCGAGGATGTCCACTATACTTGACATGGCTTGTATCACGAGCGCTATATGCTCATCCAGGTCTACACCAAGCTCTATTGCTCCTTTCACGAGATCATCACGATTCACGCCAGCGGCAAAGCCCTTCGTCTTCATCTTCTTGCGAACAGAGGAAACTTCTAGGCCGATGATACTCTTATTGGGGCGCACCAGGGCCGTGGCTGTGACCATACCAGTCACTTCGTCGCAGGCGTAGAGCGCTCGTGAAAGCAGGTTATTGCGTGGATGGGTAGCCTGATTTAGCTCGTTGTGCGCCAGGATAGCATAATAGATGCGCTCGTCATAGCCACCCTCGCGCAACCAACCTGTGGAGACGTGAGTGTGTTCGCGCAGATCAGGATATTCTTCATAGTCGCAGTCGTGGAGCAGGCCTGTCATTGCCCATAATTCCTCATCTTCACCGTATTTGCGGGCGTAGAAGTGCATGGCCACTTCAACTGCGAGCATATGTTTTTGCAGATTCTCATTTTTTACATGGCTGGTCATCAACTTATAAGCATCGTTGCGTGTTGGCATTGTCTCTCCGAATTCTCCATTACTCTATTTGTGGGCTGTAGCGGCCCGATACTACCTTTCACCGCTCCTGAGCCTCCTCTCAGAGCAGTTGAGCCGAAGGCTAGCTTGCATAGCAAGCGTTACTGCTCTGGTTAAGAACAGAAGGCTAGCCGCGATAGCGGCGTTGGAGTGGTGCCTTTCAATATTGATCGCGCCCTTACCCACGGGCTGTATTATAGCATAATGTGCCAATTACCTCGATATATCTTGGCATTGGGGAATTTTCAAACTGTATGGGAAATCAGTCTAGCAGATAGTGCTTTTGGGGGCAATGTATGATATACTCGATGAGCGCTGTATGCTTGGAGGAGATGATCTGTCGCAAGCCGCGCAATACACGATAGTTTTTTGGCATGTAGAGCCAGGAATTGAGAAAGAAAACATGGCATTGAGTGATCAGACATTGGTTTGTCGCGACTGCAATCAGGAATTTATCTTCACAGTAGGCGAGCAGGAATTTTATGCGAGTCATCAACTAACGAATACTCCAAGTCGCTGTCCATCGTGCCGCGCCGCACGTAAGGGACAGGGCGGGTATGGTGGAGGTCGAGGTGGTTCCCGCGAGCCCCGTCAGATGTATACTGCAACGTGTTCTAGTTGTGGCGGCGAGGCCCAGGTACCTTTCCAGCCACGAGGCGACAAGCCTGTTTATTGTAGCAATTGCTACCAGGCTCAGGGGAGTGGCCGTGGTAGCGAGCGTAGATCGCGTTGGTAATCTCTATGAGTGAGATTAAAGTTAACCCCGGTGATTCGTTTGACCTGGCACTCAAGCGTTTCAACCGCAAAGTTCAACAGGATGGTATTTTATCTGAGGCGCGTCGTCGTGCGCACTACGAGAGCCCCCAGGCTCGCCGCAAGCGCAAAGCCGCCGCACAGCGCCGCAAGCAGCGCCGTTCTCGCCCGCCGGGCTAACATTCCATAACTGCCAAATTGAAGCAGAGTATATTGGCACACTTCTCTCGCATCATCAAATGATGTGGGCGGGTGTGCTTTTTTGTCTTTTATCTAATATCCCTATTTGTTTCATTCTCCCCATGCTTGCCACTTGTTAACTTTGGTGATAGCATGAGTCCATACAAGCACTATCCATAGTTCCTCGCCTCTATCCTGAGTTACAGCAAAGGCAAAGAAGCTATCTTTGCTATGAAACTCGATGGATGTATTCATAATAAAGGAAAAAGAACATGCTTCATATCGATGCCAAGCCTATTGATCTCAAGCTCACTACACCATTTCGTATTTCAAGGGGAGTTCAAAACACAGCATCCAATGTCATTGTGCAAATAAATTATAACGAGTATGTAGGCTACGGTGAAGCCGCTCCCGATGAGTATTACGGTGAGAACCAGGAAACAGTACTGGCCTGTATCACTACCTTTGCAGGCAATCTCGGCGATGATCCCTTTCTTATCGAAGATATTATGAGCCACCTCGATCATCTCATCCGCCTTAACCCTGCGGCAAAAGCAGCCGTTGATATGGCGCTGTATGACTTGGTTGGCAAGATGTTGAATGTGCCGGTGTATAAGCTCTTGGGACTGAATCCGAAGCATACGCCGCATACATCCTTTACCCTGGGCATTGATACTCCCGACAACATGGCGAAAAAGGCTTTGCTCGCCCGCGACTATCCTATTCTCAAGGTGAAGGCCGGCACAAAACACGATCTTGACAACCTGAAAGCTATCCGCGAAGTCTCATCGGCAACGATCCGTGTTGATGCCAACACCGCTTGGACACCCAAAGAAGCGATTAAAATGATTAATGCGCTAGCTCCCTATGGTATTGAGTTTGTCGAACAGCCTACCCCTCCACGTAATCTGGATGGGCTGCGGCTCATTCGTGATAACGTCCCAGTCCCTATTATTGCTGATGAGAGTTGCGTCACTGTCGAAGATATTCCCAAGTTAGCAGAGTGTGTTGACGGAGTGAACTTCAAGCTCATGAAGAGTAATGGGATAACCAACGTTCTCAAGATGATACACGTCGCACGCGCACACAACCTGCGCGTGATGATTGGTTGTATGATTGAAAGCTCACTTGCAATCACTGCTGCCGCTCATCTGACTCCCCTGGTTGATTATGCTGATCTTGATGGGAATTTGCTGATTGACAATGATCCCTATGAGGGGGTCAAGGTAGTCAATGGAAAATTGATGTTGCCAGATACACCTGGGTTGGGAGCGCAAAAGCCCCAAAGCTAACGGCGCATTTTTGCAGTCAATTCTTTAAATTAAGAAGCAAATTGCTTGCCAAGCGCATCCATCAAGCTGCCAGCTCCGAACCGTAGCACATCGGCAGTTGGCAGGTCCGTCTCCTCTTCCACACCCTTCACTGCGTCTGCCGCCTCTTGCTCGTTGAGATGGTGAGTGATGAGCGATATCCCTACAACTTTGCTGCTGCGATCAGGACGCAGCCAGCTCATAGCCTCTTCATTGATCTGGATCATGCGATTCAAAGATGGTAACGGGCAATGTGGATAGCCATCAATGGTCATTGCGCCCGCTATATGGCAGAAGATCATCGCATCAGGCATAGAGCCGTGAATGAGACCGAGCGTCACGGATGAGTATCCTGGATGATTGAGAGCGCCTTGTCCCTCAACAAAGACCCAGTCATATTCGTTGCTAAAATCGATGACCATCTGCTCGACCATCCCTGCTACAAAATCGCTAATGATGCGATCTACTGGCAGACCATTGTTGGCGATCATGATACCCGTTTGACCTGTAGCGACGAAGGCGCTACGAAGCCCACGCTTTTGTGCTTCGCAATCTAATTCCAGGGCCGTGGTCATTTTTCCCGTAGCGCAGTCCGAGCCAATGATGAGAACCGTGTGACTTCTAGGACGATGTGAGATAAATTCGGCAACGCGGTGCCCGTCAGGTGGGCGGCGCACATCCCAAATGGTCACACCGCGCTTTTGAGCAGCAGTCCGTAGTTCCTCGTCCTCGGAAATAAAGAAATGCAGGCCGCTGATAATATCCAATCCGGCGTTGATGGCCGCCAGCAGTTGCCAGCGCCACTCCGAGGGTAATGCTCCGCCTATGGGGGCGATACCAATCATCAGCGTGTCAGGCTGGTGGGTCAGTGCTTCGTGAATGTCGCGCACGACGGGTATACCGGCACCAAGCGGGCCTCCTAGCGCCTGCGAGACATCCTTTCCCGCGTTGGTGCTGTCAATCACCGCGACAACAGTATCTTTCCCATAACGTATGACGCCTGTGGCCGTTTTGGCTGTGTGCCAATTAAACGCTCCCTCGGCCAGAATAGCTAATCGTCGCATGCTGTTGCTCCCTCGTTAGATGTATAGTAAACCGTGGACTGGTGTTTCCCATTATACAACGTGAAGGAGGAAGCGCAGGTTCTTAAAAAGAACTATAGACTCTTCGCTCCAATCGTGCTATCATTAACCCCGATATGCATACAGGAAAAAGAAGGGAGCTAAAATGCTATGCATTTCAATTTAATTCACTGGTTGTTTGATGATCCCTACACAGCGGGAGCCAATGCTGGCCTGCAGGGGCCAGAAACATTTCATTTCTATATTCCCTGGCTCGTCTTTTGTACTCTTGGAGTCTTGATCGCCTTCTACTATTCCGTCGAGGGCCGCAAGCGTTTCGTGAAGAACAAGCCCGTTATCAAGTATATGCTTGATCGCTTTCTTGGCTGGCTTGCCATTATCTGTATACTTGGCTATCCGCTGATCTTTTCACGCGCCTATCTTGCACCGTACTTCTTTGCATGGCGTGTCTGGCGCTACCTCTGGTTAGCTGGCTTGCTCGCCTGGGCGATTACCTGGGTCGTGTACCTCGTTCGCAAGTATCCCGGTGAGCGTGATAATTACCTGGCATATCAGAACCGCAAGCAATATATCCCAAAGAATCCTAAGAGCGGCAAGCGCAAGGCGGCATCATCTCGCTAGGCGGGAGGCGGGCACTTGTTTGATCAAGTACCTCCAAGAACCACCGCTGCGGCCATTATCCTTGCAGGAGGTCAGAGCAGGCGTATGGGTACAGATAAGGCCTTACTGCCGCTTCCTGGCAACGAAGATGTCACCTTCATTGAGCATCTTGCCTCTATGCTCATTTCATTATGTAGGGAGGTGCTTGTCGTCGCCCATGACGCAACTCATGCGACGAGCTATCCTCTCTCGAAGTTGCCTGGTGTGCGTGTGGTGACCGACCAGGTGCCCGATTATGGGCCTTTAATGGGACTGTATAGTGGCCTGAGCGCAATGCAGGCCACGCATGCGCTAGTAGTGGCAGTAGATATGCCGTTTGTGCAGCCCGCGTTGGTGTCGTTCCTTCTCTCTCAGCCTTTGACAGACGCTTCAGTAGTTCCCGTGGTGAATGATGTACCTCAAGTGCTGCTGGCAGTATATCCACGCACAGTTTTGTCATTGATCGAGGAACGTATGCGTCAGGGACGACGCGACCCCCGCTGTCTGCTAGAGGTCGCAGCAGTACAATACATCGAGGAAGCGCAATTGCGCCGGGTCGACCCGCAGTTGCGCTCGTTTGTCAATGTGAATACGCCGGAAGAACTACGAGAGATTAAGGTAGGGGGATGTTCCGTAAGCGTCGTTGTGCCATAGCTTTCAATTCGTCCTCGAAGCCGCGCATCATCAGCCAGTTGTGCGTCTCTCCTATGACCACAATATCGACCTGACGCAGTTGTGCGATAGTGCTTGCCCCGCTCAGTTGCATCGCGACTTTAAGTTCTGACACAACGGTTTCCAGCAGCTCACAAACCTTCTCGTAGCTTTCGCTGGCGGCTTTGAGGAAAGGGAAACCCATGCCGACGAGTGTGGCACCCAGGGCAAGTGCGCGGGCAATGTCCAGCCCGCTGCGTACGCCTCCGGTGGAGATCAATGGGAGATGTGCCGCGCCAGCCTCAACAACGGCGATAGGGGTGGCGATCCCCCAGTCGCGGTAGAGCAGGCCAATGTTCATCGTTCGCTCATCCCCACGCGACTGGGATCGCGCCGCCTCCATCGCTGACATACTACTTCCACCTGCTCCACCTACGTCGATTGCGGAGACCCCACAGGAGCGTAACAGGAGAGCTTGCTCGCGACAGACGCCCGCCCCAGTCTCTTTTGCGATCACCGGGATAGCGACCTGACCAGTAAGCGCTTTGAGGGCCGCAGCCTCGCCGACTGCCCGTCGGTCACCTTCTGGCTGTGCCGCTTCTTGCAGGCTGTTCATGTGTACCGCAAGAGCGTTGGCTGCGATCATATCGATAGCACGCTGTACCTGTTCAAGAGTAAAGGCAGGATGGCGTGGTTGCGTAATAAGCTGCGGCGCACCGATATTGGCGATGAGAAAGGCATTGGGGGCGTTTTCGCGTGTCACGGCATAGCTGGAAGCAACATCAGGATTGACGATGGCAGCTCGTTGACTGCCGACGCCAAGAGCAAGACCGTAGTGCTCTGCTGCACGGGCGAGGTTGCGGTTAATCGATGTGACGTCTGGATGGCCTCCTGTTAATGAGGACATGAAGATGGGATAGCGCGGCGTGCGGCCTAGAAAAGTGACCGAGGTATCGATCTCGTCCAAGTCTACCTCAGGTAGCGCTTGATGGACGAACTGTATGTCGTTCCAGTTGGCGCGTTGTGGTGCGGAAACATCCTGTCCCAGGGCGATACTAACATGTTCAATCTTACGCTGCTTGACTTCGTCATTCATATGAAGGTTTATTCCTTTCTGTGTGCCTCCTCCTGGCCCATAATAAGTAAACAAGAGGTATCCCGAAGATGAGTATGGGCTGATATGTAGCAATTGGCGACCCGGCGAAATCCAGGAAAGGATAGGTGAGGAGGGCTGTACCTGCTAGCAACAGCACGGTGATGGTCAACGTATCAATACAGCGCATTACCACGATCCAGAGTCCCCACAAAATGTACCATGGCCAGAACACCCCCGAAACGAGTATGAGATACCAGAAAACGCCGATACTCCAACTGTTGAGGAGCACGTCAAAGCCTGGGAGTTCCATGGCTTGATCTGCATCAGGGCTATAGCGCATCCCGGCAATTGTGGTGGTAGCATGACGTAGCTTGCCAAAGAGGTGTATGTAGATCAGTGCAAAGATAAAAATGGCTGAAGCGCGTAGTGTCACATCAGCCGCAACCGTTGGCTGCATAATGGGCGGATAGTGCTCCCATTGTGCTACAAAAGTGAATAGGCCGCGTATAGGGCCGGTCAATGTTCCAATGGGTGAATGAATAAAGTGTTGCATATCAACGGCTGAGGTGATAGCGAAGAAGGTAGATGGACCACGCCAGAACGGGAGATAGATCATCAATACGAATGCCAACACTATGAGTGAGCGCCAGCAAAAGCCCCAGATGGCTCGTGGTAGGTAGCGCTCAGTACGCACGATGAACCAGATGTATAATGGTACGATCAATAAGGCAATCAGATTTGTGCTAATTGCGAGGCCGAACAGTATCAGCGCGCCAACTTGATGCCAACGTCGTTCCCCCTGGACATGTAGCCAGGTTGCTAATAGGAGCAGGCTGAGCAGCACACCCTCGTTGTGACCACTTCCTGCTAGCTCAATCAACACGAGTGGATTCCACGCATAGAGTAGTGTGCCTACGAGACGACGGGTAGGGGCAATCTTACCAAGGATGGCCCAGAGCAAAATACAGTTGATGAGGTGTGAGAGCAGGGCAAGTCCTTTGAATAGCAATAGGGTAGCGACAAGGCCGTTGCCTATCCCAACAAGTAGAGAGGCGATGATGAGCCAGAGCGGGCCATAGATATTCGGAGCATTGCGCCCAGAGATAACCCACTGTAGATAGGGATCATGTGCAAATTGGATGGGAGCGGTATTCATTGGGTCCGCATGATAGATGGTGAGGATGCGACCGGAAAAGATATACGTAAAAACATCGTCTGAGAAGAGCGCTGGTTGTAGGAGCAGCGTGAGACCAAACACCAGTGCGCCTCCCAACAGCAGGAACAACCAGCGGAGAGAGGTGCTATTAGTACTTTGCATGCGTTGGATGCTTTCAGAGAAAAGTTTTTGGGAACGTGCCCAACGTTTCCGTAGGGGCGGGGGTGGTGGAGGGTTGGGTGGGGACCCTTGTGGTCGCCCGTCGAGCCTCCTGAAAGTATCCCTTATAGCAAGCGCGTAGGTACCAGTCAGTGCGATGAGCGTACCGCCGAGCAGCAGAGGATAGAGCCACTCAGAGGTGTTGCTTGAGGACCATGCTCCTGGAAAGAGCAGGTGCGAGAGGGCAAGCGTCCATGGCCAGGCGTCTGCCAGC
>WNGG01009041.1_pt1 | contig 10913 bp, 9 predicted proteins | sample 5400661 | NCBI WGS metagenome assembly WNGG01 (sample SAMN13153372, study PRJNA577476) | soil metagenome | isolation source: 100 cm soil or saprolite under Garry oak tree replicate 1 | place: USA:California | collected 2016-06-15 | reverse complement strand
GCTGACGGGCGCGCCGCTCGATGAAGCGTTCCAGCCGCAGCAGTGGGACGCGCCGGAGCTCGAGGTCGCCTAGCGACCGCCGGCCGGGGCGGCTCGTTTGGGCGCCCCGGTCTGCGGCGTGGCGAGCCGGGAGGACCAATGCGCGTCGCTGAGTTGTGGCGCTATCCGGTGAAGTCGATGGCGGCCGAGAGCCCTCAGCGTAGCACCACTTGCGTAGATGTCAGATCTGACATAGCTTATTTGTGCCGATGGCTGCGGGGGAGCAGCCCCTCGTCTGGCTTCACGGCCAGATCAAGACGCCTCCCTTTTTCTCAGGAGGCGAGAATTGAAGCGGGGTATCTGCTCGGCAGGCTGCAGCAGGGCGAGAGTCTGAGCTTGGCACACTCGCGACCGTTGAGTAGATGGGAGGATATGCACCGTGAACAATGCGAAAAAGGCTCGTCTTGAAGCAGCCGGATGGAAGGCTGGCACGGCCGCTCAGTTTCTCGGCCTTACCAAGCAGGAGGCTGCGTTCGTCGAGATGAAGCTCGCTCTGGCCCGCTGCCTGCATGCCCTTCGGATCCGCCGCAAACTGTCGCAGAGTCGGGTGGCCGAGTTGGTTGGCTCGAGTCAGTCGCGCGTTGCGAAGATGGAGTCTGGAGATCCTTCCGTGAGCGTCGACCTCCTCCTGAGGTCCGTGTTGGCGATTGGTGCTTCGCCTACCGAGGTCGTTCGCGCGCTTGCTTCGCGCAAGAAGCTCAAGCCCGCCTGATCCACTGGAGTCGCCCGACCCTCGATTAGGGGAGCTGGTCGACCTCGAAACGCTCCCGAAGGTTGAGGCCGAGAGACAGATACGCCTGGGTTCACGGGGCGGGTGAACAGGGGGAACGTCACCGAACACAAGTCGTCGGGCGGTTGCCTGCTGTTGGCGATCTTCATCCGGATGATGGCGCCCTCCCAACTGTTGATCAGAAAGCGCGCGACCTGATCCGCATCGAGACCGATAGTCTCGGGCCGTCGTGTCATCATGCCATCCTCACCCACGACCGACAGATAGGCGAGACTGTCGTCGCACAGGCGCGTGAACGTCGCTGGCTGTGTGAGGACCTACTACAGAGAAACCAGACCTGGTGCCATTCGCTTAGGGGGTCTCGCGGCAACCATTTTGGCAACGCGCCGCTAATCACAACAAGCAGAGCCGGTTAGCAGCGCAGCGAATGGCAATCGGCGCAATTCGGCGACGCTGAGACAGCTGGCCTCTTATCGCGATCGGTCGGAGTGAGGCACATTCACCGTCATTGGTTCGTCCGCCACCTTGCGGCCCCATCGTGCCGGGTGCATACTGAGAACGCAACTCAGACTGCTATGAGCCCTGAGGCGCGCTGTCGTGCGGCTCGCCAATGCCTCGGGGGGAGCGAATCGCGAAACCGGCTGAGTGGGGACACCCACGTGGCCGGTCTTTTTTTTGAGGTCATCCTGCCAGAACTGGGAAAGCCAGCGTCGGATTGACGCTGCGTGGGCGTGTGAGGATGGTCCGATCCCTACCGGAGAACCCGAGCATCGTGGAGTAATTCCATGCTGACGCTGAAGTGCGTGAGGCTCCCGACTCCGGGCGGGGTGATTCTCCCCATACTCGCCGCCGTTCTAGTTCTGCTGGGCGCAACCGCCCCAGCGCACGCGCAGACCGGGGATGTAGGTGAACGGTTGGCCCACCGCTGGGCCGACGCACGAATCAAAGCCGAAGAACTCGGCTTTCTGCTGCGGTCCGAGCAGATCACGGCCGCGGAACATCAGCAGCGGAATATGGCACTCGCGACCGAGATGCAAGACATTCGCGGCCAGCTCTCCAGAGTACCTCGCGATCAGCAGCCGAAGATAAGCCAACAGTCCGAGAGTTTCTTTCAGGTGAGCATAGTACCGCTGCGCGAACAATGGCGGCAAGTGCTGGCCGACAAACAGCAACGTGATCAGGCCCGCGACGCCGCACGCCGCGAGGAATTGATGGCAGATGCGACCAAGGCGGGCAGCCTGCAGGCGGCCCGTGCACTGGTGCGAGAGAGACTTCAGCGAGGCGAGATCTCTCAAGCGGACTTCTCGACCAACGACCAGGCCGCAGAACAGGAGATTCTTGCGCTGCAGCGGAAGTACGACGACTACGGTGGCTCATGGGGGCCCTTCTTCTCACAGACCGTTGCGCGCGTTGCGACGACTGCCGTCGCCGACGGCAGGCTCCAAGCCAGACTGCGGGACACCCAGTCCGAGGTCGGACAAGACGCCCATCGTGCCGCCGAGCTCACACTGGAGATGGGGCGCAATCAGGTGTTCAGCGCGTTGCGGGCGATTAGCCCGCAGGAAGCCCAGGACCGGTATGCGCGCGCTCAGGCCGATCTCACCGCCCTCCAGAACAAGTATGGGCCCACCGCTCCCGCAGCGGCCGACTTCAGGGAGCGTGTCGCGAGGCTGGTCCAGGCAGGCATGACCGAGCGACGCGCTCAGTGGTACAGCGAGGCCGATGCGGCTCGGCGGGGTTTGCGTGCCCACGCTGCGGCGCCGGTGCCGAGCGCTGCGACGCCGGCTCCGAGTTCCGCGCCGGTGGCCTCGAATGCAACCGTTCCCCCGCTGACTCGCCCAACCGCAGGCCGGCGAGTTCCTTCCCGTGCGTCGGTACCACGCGCCCCGCCGCCATCTATGCCCACGTCGCGGCAACCACGGGTCCGTACGTCGGGTCAGCGCGCTTCGCTGATTGGCTTGTTCGCGCTCCCGCTGCTGGTGGTGGTGTTGCTGGTCGCAGGCGGCGGCTACTACGTTCACCGGCGCCGCCGGGCATTCACGTCACCCAGGTACTCGGCTGTCAAAGAGCGGCATTCCCCGCCGCCCATCGCCGCTGAGGTCGCTCCGCGCCAACCTGCCGCCCCTCCGTCGCAACCGACCACGGATACTCCAGTCGTTCGTGGTGGTGGGCTGAAGGAGCAGCTCTTCGCCGACCAGAGGGAGAAATACCAGGCCCGCTACAACGACGCGCTCGATGCAATGACCAGCGCATCGGTCGAGCTGACCCAGATGGTGCCGCTGATCGTCGTCGTCCGGAACAATCTGAAATTGTTATCGCAGGCGGTACTGAGCCGCGTGCATGCGCTGGTGATCACGAGGTACGGCAATCCTCGGAAGCCCTTAATGAACGCAGCGATGCTCATGCCCGTCTTCCGACTCGCCAAGCGCGGCGGGCTACTGCTCAAGATCGTCATCGGCGTGGCGCTAGTAATGCTTATCCGGCGCAGCGTCCTCCTCATCATCGGGGGGAACCTGGTGGACGCGCTGGTACCGTACCTCGCGTTGACGACGGTTTTCTTCTTCATCGAGAGACATCTGCGACTCAAGGCCCCTCTCGAGCTGCTGAAGCAAAACGCCGAGAACCTCAAGGCCATGAAGCTGGCTTACGTGTACGACGACCAGGTCGTTCACGACACGCAACTCGCGTCGGTCTACCATGCGATCCGCGTCTCGGCCATTGCCGACAAGAACTCGCCAGCCGAGGAATTCACGGTGCCCGTGGGAGAGGATTCGAGGGTTGGACCAGGCGCGTTCCTCGTCGAAGTCGGAACCATTGCGACCTATCGAGTCGAAAGCAACGGAACCGTCGCGCTCGTCTCGACGCCTGCCACCGACTTCATGAAGCGCCAGGGCGACCTGTTGACCGAGGCCCTGAGCGGGCAGACGACATTCGCTGAAAACACGCTGCAGTCCCTGGCCCGTTATGGTCAGGTCGCATGGCGCAAGCGACAGGCATCCGAAGAGGTGCCTCGGCTGGAGAAACTCGTCCGAGACGTTGAGCGCATCGAGACGCTATGGCGGGACACGTATGTCCACGACAAGGTCTTCGATTTTCTGTTCCGCCGGATCGATCTCTTCAACGTGCGGGATTCGGCGACGCCGCCGGGAATCCTCTTGTACGGCTATCCCGGAAACGGCAAGGTGCATCTCGCGAAGAAGATCGCCGCGTCAATTTCGGCGCATTTCGATCAGGCAGACCCAGCGAAGCTCTCGTCAGCCGACGACGTCCAGGCGTTGTGGCAGAACAAACGTGGCAGGGATCCGGTGGTCCTGTTCGTCGAGTATGCCGAGCGCGTGCTCCCGCGCCCGCGGTCGGAGCACGAGGGCACCGGGACGCGAGAGGCCACGCTTGCGTGGATGACGGAATGGGGAAAGCATGAGCCGCGCGAGAGCCGCGTCTGGGTCATCCTGACCGCGCAAACTGATCAGGACCTGCACCCTGCCGTACTGACGCAGCTTGGCGGCTCGAAAATCGAGATCGGCGCTCCTGATGCGGGTGGCCGTGAGCTCGTCCTTCGCACCGCCTGTAGGGAGAACCAGCTCGCGGGCGACCTCCCTGGATGGACTGTCGGTGCGACGGGCGGCGCGAGCATCCGTGAACTACGCGACATCGTGAAGGAAACAAAGCTACAATCTGTGCCGAATCCGCCCACAGACAACCACTGGCGGGAGGCAGTGAAGAGCGTACGCGGCTCCGACGCGGCGTTCAAAGACGAGACCAAGACGTGGGACCACCTCGTGCTTCCCGCCGAGATCAAGGAGCAGCTCCAGCGCGCTTGCCGCGTGCTCCGCGACGCCGACCGGTACAAGGAGAAGGGCGTCAACGTGCCCAACATCCTCCTGTTCGGCCCGCCCGGCACCGGCAAGACGGAGATTGCCCGAACCTTCGCTAACGAGGGCGGAGTCAAGTTTGTGATGGCCACCACTGCCGACCTCAAGGCGGAGTACGTGGGCCAGTCCGCTCATCGCGTGCGGGACGTGTTCGCCAAGGCCCGAGGCAGCGCGCCGGCCGTCCTCTTCATCGACGAGCTCGAGACCGTGGCCGCCAAACGAGGCTCACGCCTCGCCGACTCCTTCACCCAGGAGATCGTCACCGAGATGCTCCAGGAGATGGACGGCGCGCGGAGGAGCGCTCGACAGGTCTTCGTCTTGGGCGCGACCAATCTTCCGGAAGACATTGATCCTGCAATCCTGAGCCGCTTCACCAGCAAGATCGAGATCCCCCTGCCCGACGAGGACGGGCGCCGCGAGATCTTAAAGCGGCTCATCGCCGAGCGTGCCGTCGATCCAGCCCTCGACGTGGAAGAAATATCCGCAGTGCTTGCGAAGCGGCTGTCGCGGAAAAGCGGCCGTGATCTGGTGATGCTCGTCAATCGGGCCATGGAACGGGCCGTGCTGCTTGCTGATTCGCCGGACGGCGTCCTCTTGACGCGAGACTTGCTGTTCGCCGAGGTCGCACCACAGGGAAGGGAAGTCTCCGAGGCGGACCTCCTGAAGGTGTGGGCTCAGATCGTCCTGAAGCAGGAGGTGAAGGACTCGCTCCTCAGCAAGATCCGCTTGTTCAACAAGGCGGACAAGGCGGCGCCTCGGGGGCTGCTGTTGTTCGGGCCCCCTGGCACGGGCAAGACGGAGATCGCCCGCCGAATCGCGGACTCTACCAGCAGCTACTTCATGGCGCTGACAGGATCCGACCTCAAGGCCGGGTATGTCGGGCAGAGCGGCCAGTACGTCAAGGCCGTGTGGGAAAAGGCCCGCGCCCGCGGGCGCTGCATCATGTTCGTCGACGAGTGCGAGGGCGTTTTCGCACGACGCGGCTCCGTCAGTACGGACTCCGCCTCGGAGGAGTTGGTGCGCGAGTTCCTGGCGGCGTGGGACGGCGTGGCCTCGGATGGCCAGGTCTGGGTCGTCGGCGCGACCAACCGCCGCGACCAGCTCGACGAAGCGATCGTGTCGCGCTTTGGGGCGGCGGTGGAGATAGGCCTGCCGGAGGCGGCCGAGCGACTAGAGATCCTGCGCCTGGAGCTGCGCAAGCTCGAGCGTGAGGCGGAGATCCCCGAGTTCGTCGCGCGCGCCACCACCGGGTTCGCCGGCCGCGACTTGGCCACGGTGGCACGCGACGTCTGCACGCTGGCAGCCGAGCGTGGGGGTGCCATCGCTCCTGCTCTATGGGCGGAGGTCCTCGCGCGCTATGCCAAGGCGAGCAGCGAATCGGTGGACGAAGACGCCCGCTGGGACTCGCTGATTCTCGCCGAGGACACGGTTGAAACCCTTAAGACGATCTGTGAATCGCTGCGCCACGTGGAGACACTGCGCAAGCAAGGGGTGGAGCCGCCCCGGGGTGCCCTCCTCTATGGGCCGCCAGGCACCGGCAAGACCCAGATCGCACGTACCCTCGCCAACGAGAGCGGCCTTCCCTTCCTGGCCGCGACGACGTCGGACCTCAAGGCGGGGTTCCTCGGCCAATCCGGTCAGAAGGCCCACGAACTGTTCGAGCGGGCTCGCGGCAAGGCGCCGTGCGTCCTGTTCATCGACGAGATCGAGGCGGTGACGCCAGCGCGCGGCAGCGCCCAGGCCGATCAGCTCACGGGCGAGATCGTGACCCAGATGCTGCAGGAGCTCGACGGGGTGCGGAAGAGCGAACGCCACGTGTTCGTACTGGCGGCCACCAATCTCCCCGAACTGGTAGATCCCGCCATCTTATCGCGGTTCGAGGAGCGGATCGAGATCCCGAACCCTGGCCCCGACCAGCGGCGGCTGCTGTTCAGGATGTTCCTCGGCAAGCAGCACCGCGTGGATTTCGATGCCGCCGCGATGGCCGACGAGCTGACGAGCCGGTGCGGCGGTGACATCAGCGGGCGCGATATCCGCAGCTTGGTGCGGCGCGCCTCGCACCACGCGGTCCAGCGCGCGCTCAAGGCCGGCACCCCCGATCAGATCGTTCTCAGCCGGGAAGATCTGGTCAGCCAGCTTCCGGCGATGCAGGAAGCGTAGGGAATGTCCGGTGGCCCATCGACCGCCGTTCCAAGGACAGGGCGCTTCGCAGAAAGCCCAGCAGTCGCCGGCTGCTCAGCGAGCGGCGGCAAACCAGCCGACACAGCGCGTACCCGACCCTCCCGGCGTGACGGATGTCGACCGGAAGGTCGGCACTGGCCAGGCGGTTGGGATCAACGTTGGCGAGCTGATGGCCAGCGCCGGACGCGCGGGGGAAGGCAACCTCGCAACTGAGCGGATCGATGTGTGGGTAGGGAGCGCTCGCTCGGCGCGCTTCGACATCCAGACTGTGGCGCACAACGGACTCGAAGTCGTTGTCGAGCAGGCTACCTACAGGAAGAACTACACGGGCAACGAGGCAGTCAGAACGGAAGTCACGCCCGTTGCGCCGATCGGCACCCAGGGCAAGCTGACGGTACGGGATATCGTAACCGGTGAGGTCCTGGAGCAGCCGTGGACCTGGTTGCCCCTCAGCGAGCCGGGGCCGCTTGCCCGTGTTCTATCTGGAATCATGCGGCGGTTGACGCGAGTGCGGTCGGCTTCTGTCAGAGCTCGTGCGGCCAAGTCCGTTCCCGCCCACGGAGCAATCTCCAGCAGCACGACGTTCTTCGGCATCCTGGCGTACGGGAAGAGAATCGCCTTCATTCTCGACATTTCGGGCTCGATGGAAGGCAGTCGCATTGCTACATGCCGACGGGAGCTCGTTACCGCGTTGGAACAATTGCCCCCAAATGCCGAATTCGTTTTGCTACTCTTTGCAAGTGACGTAGTGGCATCACCGATGCAAACCGGCTGGATGCGTGCCCGGAAGGACGCCGTTAGAGACGTGATCCAGTGGATGAGCAGTATCGCAGTGGGAGGAGGGACGCGGCCCTGGCCCGCGTTCCAGCGAGCCTTTTCTTTCCGCTTCAAGCCTGATGCGATCTACTTCCTCACAGACGGCGATGTAAGTGACCTCACGCCGAGCGCTGTGATGAGTTTGAAAGGTTCCTGGCTGGCCCGTTCCGCCAGTTTCCTGGGGGATTTGTTCTCGGATCGACCGTCCCACACGATCACTGCGGTCAACACGATTGCCGTGGATAATCCGGTTAGCGAGACGTTGCTAAAGCAGATTGCATCGGATTCGGGTGGCGAGTATCGCCTGGTCTCTTCATCGGAGTGAGCGATGGTGGATCAGTCACACTTCCAGGAGCAAGGGGTACGCCGGACCGCGCCGCAGTCGTCGCGGGCTTCGGAGCGGCCGACGGACGCGGTCACGCAGGGCGTGCCCGACGCCACCGAGGCACCCGGGGCGGGCCAGGAGGTCCAAGCGAGGCAGTCTCCTGGGATCAGCGTCGGGGAACTGAAGGCCACCGCCGGACACGCGGGAGCGCGCAACCTGACTCTTGAATGGATCGATGTTTGGGTCGGGAACAATCGACCTTGCCGCTTCAACGTCAGGACTCTTTCGGGCAACGGACTCGAAGTCACCCTTGAACAACTCGTCTACAGGAAGACTTTTGCCGGAACTGGAGCGGTCAGCACGCCCGTCATCCCGGTTGTGCCGATTGGCACGAAGGGCAAACTGACCGCGCGCGATACCACGACTCAAGAGACCCTGGAGCAGCCATGGACTTGGGTCCGCTTGGGTGGGCTCGGGCTGCTCTCCCGCCTCTGGAATGCTGTCAAGCGATCGATCTGGAGGTCAGACGGCGCCTGATGAACACGATCCACGGGCGGAGTGATACACTACTGCGCGCGGCACGCGGCGACCTCGGGCGCCAACGGGGCCCTTAAGTTTGCGTTCTGGTAGTCGTAGTTAAACTGAACACCCAGCTCCATGCACAGACGCCACTCCAGCGGCACGTCAGACGTGGGGCGCTGATAGCACTCGAGCGTATAGGGGAACTTCTTGCCCTGTTCACGCAAGCAGTCGAGATACCTCTGCGAATTCAGTTTCGCGGGATCCCCTCCTATGAAAGGATATGCTGGCCCGGCTACCCCCTTCGTAAAGGCGTCAATGTAAGACCGCAGTTCGGAGAATACGCCGGCGTCCTGCCGCTGACAGTACGCGATCGTGACCTCGTCTCCAAGCTGTTGTTTGACAAATGAGACGCGACGGCAGATCGCCTCTGCCAGATCGAGTTCCTTTTGCGCCTCATCGAGGCTCTGTGCCACGTTGGCCGCAGTCACCGCTGGGCCTGGCGGTCCTCGCTTCTGCAGGAGCTTCCCAACGGCGACTCTCGCGCCCTCCTTTGCGGCTTCCCAGACCTGCGCCGGCGCCTTTCGTCCAGCAACCATGGCCCTGCTCGCGCCCTGGTACATGGGGTACACGAAAGACCATACCAGCCACAGAACGACTGCGGCCGTGACGAGCCAAGCTCTTCCCTTTCGTGAGAAGATGGTCACGAGGAGAATTGCCGCGACGATCAGGACAACGGAAGAGACGCCTAGCCCAAGGCGGGAGAGATGCCCGAACACGAAAGGCAAGACCACGATCCCGAGGATGGTGACGACGAGAAACTTTACGAATCCTCCCGCCACTCGGTCTTCACTCATGCGAGGCTTCGTCTGCAAGGCATACTTCCCGTCTCCGGTGTCGGTCGCCACAAATGAAAAAAGACCGGCCGTGTGGGTGCACCCACTCAGCCGGTCTCGCGATTCGCTCCCCTCGAGGCATGGGCGAACCGCACGACATCGCGCCTCGGGGTTCATAGCTTCTGAGTCGGGTCGAACATGCAGGCCGGAACAGCGCACCGCAAGGTGCGGTGCGCCGCCTAAGGCTTGCGTTCAGCAGCGCGCGGTTTCATGCGCGGCCGCTGCGACGCATAATTAGCCACCCTGCTTCTTGCCAACGACCACTGCTCCACGAGTAGGGCTGAACCCAGTATCACCAAGGTAGGCTCCGCCCCTAGCGATACTCTGTTCTGACGTGCCTACGGAGATCGGCACAACGCTGATAACGTCATATCCCTCTGCGTCAAGCTGCTCGTAAGCGTCTTGTAGCTTCTGAGCGTAATCGCCAATGTCCACCCATCGCTGCCATTCTTTTTCGACCTTCTTTTTGAATAGAACGCCTTCGTCAACGTTATATTTTGCCCAAGATGCCCAGAACGACTTCGTCTTGAATTTACCGGTCATTTGAAGGTCCTCGTGGTAGTGGCTAAGCAACAAGCTACGTTCGTCGAAATGAAGCTCGCCCTGGCTCGCTGCCTGCATGCACTTCGGATCCGCCGGAAAACTGTCGCAGAGCCGAGTGGCCCAGTCAGTTGGCTCAAGTCAATCGCGCGTTGCGAAAATGGAGTCTGGACATCCATCGGTAAGCGTCGACCTCCTGCTCAGGTCCGTGTTGGCGATCGGTGGTTCACCCACCGAAGTAGTTCGCGCTCTTGCTTCACGCAAGAAGCTCACGCCTGCCTGATTCACAGGACTCGCCTGACCTCACATCAAAAGGGCCGAGCAGAACTCTCTGCAAGCGTTTTGCAAGCGTTTCTCCGGACCGAAGCGGACACAAGTGCCAGACCGACAGGGCGCCGATGCTCGTCGGGACGCCGTTCCCGGTCAAATTGTCCACTTTTGGGGCCCTGGGGCGCGAGTTCTGGATCAGGAGAGTCCTAGTTCGATCCCAGGAGGGGCAATCATCAGGGGGCCGCCGGGCCGATGCCGGCGCGGCCTATGTCGTCCTGGGAACCCCTTTTCCCCGCCAATAGTTGTATATACATCCATATCTCGAGGGTGTCTCGATGACCGCTTCCACGCTTCCCGCGCCCCGCTTGCCTGGCGCCGCCGCTTGGGCCGCCACGGTGTGGCTGATCCTCGCGATCGCCGCCGGCGCCACGGGCTTCTTCCTGCGGCTCCCGTTCCCCGGGCCCCAGCTCATCATTCTCGGGCTCGTCGTCCTGACGCTCGTCGCCGGGCTCGTGCCGAGCCGCCTCCGCGCCTGGATCGACGCGATCCCGCTGCGCGTGCTCGTGGGCGTGAACGCGACGCGCTACGTCGGCATCGCGTTTCTCGCGCTCGCCGCGCAGGGCCAGATGAACCAGGCGTTCGCGGACCGAGCCGGGTGGGGCGACATCGCGACCGCCACCCTGGCGATCGCGCTCGTCGTTACGTGGGCGCCGATCACGCCGGCG
>WNGG01002417.1_pt1 | contig 10914 bp, 11 predicted proteins | sample 5400661 | NCBI WGS metagenome assembly WNGG01 (sample SAMN13153372, study PRJNA577476) | soil metagenome | isolation source: 100 cm soil or saprolite under Garry oak tree replicate 1 | place: USA:California | collected 2016-06-15 | reverse complement strand
GCCGCCGAACAGCGCGCCCTGGATCCGCTTCTCCATGACGGTGAGCTCGAAGCTGGGCAGCTGGATGGTGTTCTTCCCCGGCCCGGCTATCCCGGTGACCACCACGGTGCCGCGCTTGCGGATCGCGGTGAACGCGGCCGCGACGACCTCCTCGGTGACCACGCCGACGGTGATCAGGGCCTGGTCCGCGCCGACGCCCCTGGTGACCTCGGTGACGATCTCCTGCGCCGTCTCGGCGTCGGCCGCGGTGTGAGTGGCGCCGAGCCTGGTGGCCATCTCCCTCTTGCTGGCCACCGGGTCCACCGCGATGAGGTGCCTGGCGCCGGCGAACGCCGCGCCCTGCACGGCGTTGATGCCGACGCCGCCGATCCCGTACACCACGGTCGTGTCGCCCGGCCGGACGTTGCCCGCGTTCACCGCGGTGCCCCAGCCGGTCGGCACCCCGCAGCCGACCAGCGCCACCGTCTCGAGCGGCAGGTCATCATCGATCTTGACGCAGGAGTGCTCGGACACCACCGCCCTCGTTGGCCACTGTGCCCGGCCCCAAGAGTCCCGCCCGCATCTTGGTGTCATCGGCGCCGAACGCGCGGTAGCCACTGTCGTCCTTACTCTGTCCTGAGCAGTTCGGCTGGATGTGATCGCGCGGCCAGCAGCGCGGGGACCGCGGCGACCAGGTTGGCGGCGGCGAGCACCCCGGTCAGCAGCGCTGCCAGCAGCAGCGGTTGCACCACCTCTACCGGCACGACGCCGAAGTTCGTGGCGAACACCCGCCAGAGCACCCTGCCCGCCGCGATGCCGACCGGCGCCCCGACCGCGGTCCCGACCAGCGCCACCGCGGTGGCCTGCCAGCAGACCGCCGCGGCGACCTGGCGGCGGACGAACCCGAGCGCCTTCAGCAGCCCGGCCTCGGTGCGCCGCCTGGCCACGCTGACCAGCAGCAGGTGCACCATCGTCGCGGCGCCGAACACCGACAGGGCCACCGCGAACAGCAGCGGGAAGTTCACCGACTCACCGAAGTTGACCAGCGCGGTCGGCTTTGCCGGCCGGTTGGTGAGGCTGGGGTACTTGCGGATGTGCCGGGCCAGCGCCGCGCTCCCGGCAGGCCCCGGAGCGGCGCGGACCAGGACCACGGAAGCTATGCCGCGCCTGACTGCGCGCTGGCAGGCGGGCTGGCCGCCTCCGGGCGGGCACTGCGCGTCGATGAAGGCGCTGGTGGTCATCACGGCGCCGTTGCCAAGCCCGGTGGCGCCGGCATTCAGGGACGCGCGGCCGATCACGCGGAACCTGGCCTGGTGCGGCGCTCCCGCCGGGTCGGTAACCGTCACCCGGACCGTCCCGCCCAGCCGGGCACCGGTGGCGCGCATCGTCGCCACGCCGAGCATGATGTCCCGGTCCCCGCTGGGCAGGCGGCCGTCCACGGCCGACAGCAGGGCAGGCCCGCGGACCGGGGTCATCGCCACGGTGCGGACGTGCCTGCCGTTGACGTTGACCTCGACGAAGGCGCCCAGGGTGATCTGCTCGATGGCACGGTCCTTCCGCAGGCTGTCCAGCAGCGGGCCGTTGACCACCGCCTGGGATCCGGGCTCCCCGTCGCCGGAGAAGTAGGCCTGGAACGGCGCGCCGTACAGCGCGGGTGAGGAAACGAGGTGCGTCAGGCTGGCGCCGAAGACGGCGGTCGCGCACAGCGCCGCCACCGCCATCACCGTGCCGAGCAGCGCCGTCCCCACCGGCTGCCCGCCTCGGCCACGCTCAAGCGCGTGCCGGATCCCGATCAGGGCGGGGGCGGGCAGGCCGGCCAGGGCCGCGGCCCGGCCCGCCGTCACCGTCACCGGCGCCGCCGACCGCTGCGGGCGGTTCCTCAGCAACCGGGCGTAGCGCAGCGCGGGCCAGGCCGACACCGCTGTCACGGCGGCCAGCACGGCCAGCGCGCCAAGCGGGAGGACCACGGGGTCGAAGGACATGCTGCCCGGCGAGGGAACGGCCAGCCGGGCCTCGCCCACGGGTGTCAGCGGGGACGCGAGCACCGTCGCCAGCATGGCCCCCGCGGCACCCGCCGCGCCGGTCAGCAGCGCGCGCAGCAGGGCGAGCTGCGCGAATTCGCGCGGCCGCACCCCGAGTGCCGACAAGGCGTGCTGATCGGCTCGCTCCGTGACCGTCTGCCGGGTCATCGCCTGCCCGATGACCGCCAGTGCGGCCAGCGCGGCCAGGCCGGCCAGCACGTACCAGCCGATGACCTGCGGCCGGATCGAGGCCTCTACCGCGTCCGCGGCCGCATCCAGGTCGGAGGTGCCGTACACGTCCAGCGAGCGGAGCCGGCTATCAAAGCCGGCCAGGTCGGCGGCCCCGTGCACGAACCGCACGTAGTAGGTCGACAGCAGCGCCGCGCGGTGATTCACCGCCGCGGCGAACGCTGTCGTGGCGTAGAGGTCGTAATGCGGGCTGCCCCCGGAGGGGAACTCGCTCTCGGCTGCGACGATGCCCACCACCCTCAGCGTCCGATGCAGGACCGGCGACCGATCCGGCGGGCCACCTCTCAGCTGCGCCACGCTGCCAAGCTGCACCCGGATCACCGAGCCGATGCGCACGCCGTTGTCCTTGGCGAGGGTGAAGGACGCCAGCACCTCGCCGGGGTCCGACTGGTCGGGCATCCGCCCGGAAAGCAGCGTCACCATCCGCGCCAGCTGCCGCGGCGGCACCTCGTTGACCAGGAAGTTGGAGGCATCGATCGGCTTGCGGCAGGACGCACAGCGAAGCGCCCCGTTGATGGTCACGAGCACCGGCGTCACCGATGCGACATGAGGCAGCCTGGTCATCTGCGGCAGCGGTTGCCCGCTGTACACGATGACGTCGTAACCGTGCCGGGCCGCGAAGTCGGGGAACGCGGCCGCCGTCCGGTGCCCGGCCGCCGCCGCGGTCATGACGAACCCGCCGGCCACGGCCACGAGCAGGCTGAGCGCCAGCCACGACTTCCAGTACTGCCGGAATCTTCCACGGAGCACCATGACAACAGCCCGCACCCCGACCTCCCCTGTGCATCCACCTCATGATCTCCCGCGCCAGAAGACATCACCAAGGTGGCCAGCCACCAGCGTCCCATCGTGCTAGCACCACCGAACGCGGCGCGCCGCGCCAGGGCGGAAAGGGCCTCAGCCCGCACCGGCCGAAGGGTCCGGCGCGGCGCTCAGCTTCAGCTCCGAGCTGTGGTAGGCGGCGCGGTCAGCCGAATCCGGGCTGTACCGGGTGATGATCTGCCGGACCCGCAGCGCGGCCAGTGGCCCCAGCAGGTCGTAGCACGCGATGAAGAGCTCACGCGCCGAAGCCCGCGGCCAGCCCCCCGGGAGCAGCTCCGCGGGCAGGTCCGGATCCAGCGCCGGGAACGCGCGCCACTCGTCCATGACCCGGGTCCGGGCGATGAGCGCGTCGGTCGGCGGCACCCGCCCGGCCGCCGCCGCGTCCCGGAGCTGGCCGGCGAAGGCAGTGAAGCACTCGTACCGCTGGCGCAGCCCGTCCAGGTCCCAGGCCCGGGCCGGGATATCGCAGTCGGCCGGCACCGAGGTGGCGCGGAACGCGGTTCCGGTGGTGATGTCGAGGTCTTTCAGGTAGCCGATCACCTCGGCGGCGTGATCGCGCGGGGACACCCACAGGCCGTCGTACAGCGGCGCGAAGCCGCGCCAGCGCAGCTGCTTGCGCAGCGCGTCGCGGGCCGCGCGGTTGTCCTCGGGGATGGAGAACGCGACCAGCGACCACATCCCGTCCCACGGCTGGTTGGCCGCGCCGAAAGAGAAGATGCGCCGCGCGCCGTCGTCCAGGATCGCCGCCGCCCGCGCGCTGAGCCGGGAGAACGTGCGGCGGCCGTTCTTGGACGTGACCAGCAGCCCGTTGCGGGTCAGCCGGCTCAGCGCGGCCCGGGCCGCGGAGTCGCTGACGCCGAACTCGGCCAGCAGCGCGACGATCGCCGCCGAGGGCAGCGGCTCGGTCCGCTGCCACCAGTAGTCCCCGAGCAGGGTCAGCAGCAGCCGCGGCGGCCGCTGCGCGGCGGCGCCGGGCGACGTCCACGGCTCAGGCCGGACGGGTTCCGCCAGCTCAGCCGACACGGTGCTCACCTGACGAGAATAACTTCGGCGCATCGATGCTCTGCTGCCCGCTCGCGATCGGGGCGCCGCGCCCGTCCGGCTCGCTCAGGCCGAGGAACCGGAAGCAGTTGTGCCAGGTGATGTCGTCAAGCTCCGCCTGGGAAAGCTCCATCGACCGCAGCGTCCGCCCGGCCGGCTCCTCCCGCGGCATCGCCGGGAAGTCGGACCCCACCAGCAGCCGGTCCGCGCCGAGCATGTCGATCAGGTACCTGATGGCGCGCCGGTCGAACACCAGCGAGTCGTACCAGAACCGGCGGGCCAGCTCGGCCGGCCCGGTCGCGGCCGCCCACGGCGCGGCCTCAGGCCCGCGCTCACCGGGCGGCTCCTCGTTCCAGGTCCGGCCCCAGAACCACTGGGCCCGCGGCAGCTGAAGCGGGAACCCGCCCGCCGCGTGACTGAACGCCAGCCGGAGTGACGGACAAGCCTCCGCGACCCCGCCGGTAATCAACGCCGCCGCGGCCAGCGATCCCTCCACCCCGACGCCGAACGTGGCGGTGGCCGGCCCCGGCAGCCGGTCCGAGGGGACCGGCATCGCGTGCACGAAGACCGCCAGGCCCAGCCGTTCGGCCTCCGCGAAGAACCCGAGGAACCGCGCGTCGCCCAGCGATGCTCCGCCGATGCTGGACGCGATCTCCACGCCGGCCAGGCCAAGCTCACGGATCTCGGCGAGCGAGGCGGCCGCCAGGTCGGGATCCTGCAGCGGCACCGTGCCGAGCCCGTAGATGCGGTCAGGCGCCGCGGCGCACAGGCCCGCGATGTACTCGCTGACCCAGCGGGCCAGATCTCGCCCGGCAGGAGCCGGCAACGCGTAGTTCAGCAGCGGCGGGAACGGGGAAACGACCTCCGCGTCGACTCCGCTGGCGGCGCTGGCGGCCAGCCGCCGCTCCGCGTCGAACCACGCCGTCTGCGCGGTGAAGCGCACCGGCCCCGACACCAGCAGCCGCGCGTCGCCCTCGGCCGGGGACATGGAGGGCCAGGGACCGCACCCGGCCGGCGCCGGCGGGAACGACCCCGGCATCACGTGCGCGTGCGCGTCGATCAGCACCTAAGTTTCCTGTTCCGCGCGGCACGATCGCGACGTGCACCGCGTCCTCGCCGGGCACCTCGCCGGCCAGCGTCTCGATGGCCCGCGCCACGTCCTCCAGGCCGAACGTATGCGTGTGCATCCGCGCCAGCGGGAACCGGCCGGCCTCGATCAGCCGGATCGCCTCGGTGTAGCCGCGGGAGTCCACGCTGAACGCGCCCATGACGGTCAGCGACTTGTTGATGATCAGGTCGGTGGACAGCTCGGTCGGCCGGCCGCCCTTGAGCCCGGCCAGCACTACCCGGCCCCCCCAGCGGACCGCGTTCAGCGCATCGCGGACGGGCTGCGAGGCCATCGGCGTCAGCTCGAGCACCACATCGGCCCCGGCACCGCCAGTGATATCGAGAACCCGCGACACGGTGTCCTCGGCCTCGACGTCGATCGTGTGATCAGCGCCGAACTCGCGCGCCAGGGCCAGTTTCGAAGCATCCCGCGAAAGCCCGGTCACGATGATCGTCCCGGCCCCGGCGGTGCGGGCGGCCAGCACCGCGGCCAGCCCGCGCTGGCCGGCGCCGAGGATCAGGACCGTGTCGCCGAGTTGCACCCCGCCCAGGAAAGCGGCCCAGCGCACCCCCGCGCCGAGCGGGTTGAACATCACCGCCACCTCGGCCGGGATGTCGTTCCGCACCTTGTGCAGGATCGCGTTGGGGTGCAGGTGGATGTACTCGGCGAAGCCGCCCCACGGGCCGAGCCCGCGCTCCGGCGGGTTGGAGCCGCCGTGGCTGCCGATCCGGTTCCGGCAGGACATGTAGCGCCCGGCCAGGCACAGGTCGCAGGACCGGCACGGGATGAGGATCTCCACCGCGACCCGGTCGCCGGGCTTGACGCCCCAGCGGGCCGCGGCCCGCGGGCTGACCTCCTCGATGATCCCGAGCGGCTCGTGGCCCGGCACCATCGGCAGCCACTGGCTCCCCATGCTGCCCTTGTACTGCTCCACGTCGCTGCCGCAGATCCCGCACGCCTCGACCCGCAGCAGCCCGCCGTCGTCGGGCCCGATCACCGGCCGAGGGAACTCCCGGATCTCGATCTGCCGCGGCCCCGTCTGCACAGCGGCCCGGATCATGTCAGCCAAGGTCAGCCTCCGAAGTGGTGTCCAGCGGGATCAGCGGCACCGGGCCGGCGGCGTCACCCGAGGGCGTGTACGCCCAGTACTTGGCCCGGGCGCCGCCGTCCACCACGAAGTCGCACCCGGTGATCAGGCGGGCGTAGTCGGACGACAGCCAGGCGATGCAGTGCCCGATGTCGGTGGGGGTGGCCGGCTCGCCCATCGGGATCTGCCCCCGTACGTCGAACGTGCCGGTCTCGCGCCACCAGGCCGGGCGTGAGCCAGTCTCCCGCGAAGGCGGTCGCAGCTCGGTCCGCCCCTCCGCGCGCCACTGCGCGAGCAGCTCCGGGTTGTCCGGCCGCGGCGCGGTCGGGGTGAAGCTGTTGACCCGGATCCCGTACGGCGCCAGGTCCATCGCGGCGGCGCGGACGAAGTTGGCCAGCCCGCCCTTGTGCGTGGCGTAGGCGATGAAGCCGGGCGCGCCCTGCCACGCGTTCGAGGAGAGGATCGAGACGATCGACCCCTTGATGCCCCGCTCGATCATGGCCAGCGCCGCGTGCTTGGTGTAGAGGAAGTTGCCGTTGACCGCGATCGTGATCGCGCGGTTGAAGGAGGCCAGGTCCTCGTCCAGGATGTGGCTGGCGTGCAGCCAGGCCGCGTTGTTGACCACGATGTCGACGCGGCCCCAGGCGCCGAGCACCTCGGCCAGGTTCGCGAGCACGTCCGCCTCGACGCTGACGTCCCCGGACAGCGCCATGCCCGTCCCGCCGTTGCGCTCGATCCGCCGCACGGCCGCCTTCGCCGCCTCGAGCTCCAGGTCGTTGCACGCCACCTTCGCGCCGTACCGGGCCAGCGCCAGCGCGATCCCGCTGCCGATGTTCGGCCCGGCCCCGGTCACCAGCGCGACCTTCCCGGCCAGCGAAATGTCCACCTCGCTCCCCTTACTAGCCTCCCTCGCGGGCGCGCTTCGCGCTGGCTTCGGGAGGCAGTCCTCGGACCTGGGGCCGGCCACAGCTTCGGGCCCGGCCAATGCGGTGCCGGTCATAAGAGTCCCGCCCGGCTCAGGGCACACGATATATGACACTTTCAGCGACGAGAAGCGCGTGATATGAAAACTAGGAGCGGGGTGGTTTGTCGCGAGACCCAAGCCAGGAGACCCAAGCCAGGAGACCCAAAGCCAGACCGAGGTGAACCAGAGCCGGAGGACGCATGATGAAGACCCGGGCGGCGGTGCTCCGCAAGGGCGGCGAGCCGTGGGAAATCACCGAACTGGACCTGGACGAGCCGAAGGCCGGCGAGGTCCTGATCCGGTATGAGGCGGCGGGGCTGTGCCACTCCGACGAGCACATCCGGGCCACCGGCACCGCGCGCCTCCCGCTGGTCGGCGGCCACGAGGGCGCCGGAGTCATCGAGAAGACCGGCCCCAGCGTCACCCGGGTCACGGCAGGCGACCGGGTGGCCTGCTCCTACATCCCCGTCTGCGGCACCTGCCGGTACTGCTCGACCGGCCACCAGAACCTCTGCGACGCCGGCCAGAACGCGGCCATCGGCTGCCTGGTCGACGGCACGTTCAGGTTCCATGACGGCGACGAGGACCTCGGCGGCATGTGCGTGCTCGGCACGTTCTCCGAGCGCGCCGTCATCTCCGAGTGGTCCTGCGTGAAGATCGAGGACGACATCCCGTTCGAGCTGGCCGCGCTGGTCAGCTGCGGCGTCACCACCGGCTTCTGTTCCTCGACCCGGGCGGCCGACGTCCGCCCGGGCGACACCGTGGTGGTCTTCGGCACCGGCGGCGTCGGCATCAACGCGGTGCAGGGCGCCCGGTACGCCGGCGGCAAGAACGTGATCGCGGTCGACCCGGTGGAGTTCAAGCGCGAGCAGGCGATGGAGTTCGGCGCCACGCACGCGTTCGCCGGCCCGGAGCAGGCGCACGAGGCCATCGTCGAGCTGACCCGCGGCCAGCTCGCCGATAAGGTGGTCTGCACGGTCGGCGAGATGGACAACGACGTGGTCACGGCGGCCGTGAACATGACAGGCAAGGCCGGCACGATCGTCATCACCGGCGTCGGCTACTACGACATGGTGCTGCCCGGCGGCATCCTCATCGGCTACCACCGGCGGATGCAGGGGGCACTGTTCGGCGGGGCCAACCCGCTGTACGACATCCCGATGATCCTGGGCCTGTGGCAGTCCGGCGACGTCAAGCTATCCGAGCTGGTCACCAGGCGCTACCCGCTGGACCAGGTCAACGAGGGCTACCAGGACATGATGGACGGCAAGAACCTCCGCGGCGTCATCATCCACGAGCACTGAACAGGGACCGGTCACAATGCCCTACCCCATCCTGGACCCCACCGGCACCACCATGACCGCCGCGAAACCGGCCCCCCGGGCCCGGCGCCGGGCCAGCCTCCGCGGCGCCACCGTCGGCCTGCTGGTGAACACCAAGCAGAACGCCGCCCCGTTCCTGGACGAGGTGGGCCGGCTGCTGAGCGAGCGATACGGCGTCACCAGCGTCGTGGCCCGCACCAAGGTCAACTTCGCCCAGCCGGCCCCCGACGAGCTCGTCAAGGAGATGACCACGGCCTGCGACGTCATCATCACCGGCATCGGCGACTGCGGCTCGTGCAGCGCCTCTGCCGTGGCTGACGGCATCGCGTTCGAGGCGGCGGGCCTGCCCGCCGCGGCGATCTGCAGCGACGCCTTCGGGGTCACCGCCGACGCGATGGCCGAACTCCGCGGCGCCCCCGGCTACCCCTACGCCACCACGCCCCACCCGGTGGCCGTGCTCACCCCGGACCAGGTCAAAGAGCGCGCCGCTCAGGTCCTCGCCGACGTGGTCAAACTGCTCACGCAAGCATGACGCAAGCACCAGATCCCGAAGCAGCCCAGGCCGCCATCGAGTACTGCTACGCCCAGGGCTGGTCCGACGGCCTGCCGCTGGTTCCCGCCTCCCAGCCGCTCGTCGAGGAGTTCCTCGCCACCACCAGCCGGAGCCCCGACGAGGTCATCGGCGAGCTCGAGCAGGTGGGCCGGAACTGCACGGTGTACCTGGCCGCCGTCAACGCGGCCATGGCCGGCTGCCTGCCGGCGTACTTCCCGGTGGTGCTGGCCGCGTTCGACGCGGTGATGCGCGAGCGCGCCGCCCGCGGCGGCGGCTGGCAGTCCACCAGCGGCCCGGCCCCGCTGATCGTGGTCAACGGCCCGGTGCGGCATGAACTCGGCTTCAACACCGCGGGCGGCGCGTTCGGTCCCGGGTTCCGCCCGAACGCCACCGTCCCCCGCGCCATCGGCCTGATCGTCAGGAACGCCTTCGGCGTCCGCCCGCACGTGCTCGAGCAGGCCACCCAGGGCCTGCCCGGCCGGTGGTCGATCTGCCTGGCGGAGAACGAGGAGGAGTCCCCGTGGCCGCCGTTCGCCGTCGACGGCGGACAGCCCGCCGGGGTGAGCGCGGTCTCGGCGACCCTGCTGCGCACGTGCGAGTTCGTGGACAACCGGCACACCCCGGATCCCGAGCAGGTCCTGTGGGACATCGCCGACACGATCTCGCGCACCGGCTCGCTGATCTTCCGCGACACCTCGGCGGGCGTGGTGCTCTGCCCCGAGCACGCCCAGATGCTGGCCGCGGCCGGCTTCGCGAAACACGACGTCCAGGCCGCTCTGATGGAGCGCTGCGGCCGCACCGGCGCCGACCTGCGCCGGGCGGGCAAGAACGGGCTGCGCGGCATCGCCCGCTTCGCCGACCCGGACGAAAGCGCGGACGACACCTTCACCCGCATCCTCCCGTCGCCGCGGCACGTCCCGTTGGTGGTGGCCGGCGCGCGCAACGCGGCGATCTCGATGGTGGTGCGGGTCTTCGGCGAGTGGTCCGGCACCGCCAGCCCCGTGGAACCGGTCCGCACCCTGGTCCGCCCATGATTGATACCGAACGGGCCGGGGAAATCGCCGCCACCCTCGCGACCGACGGCTACCTCATGGAGATCGCCGAGGCGGGCGAGCGCGTTCGCGTCACGATCACCGCTACCCCGCGGGCCTGCGCCGACTGCCTGGTACCCGAGAATCTGATGCGAGGTATCCTCGGCCAGGCGCTCGGCGTCCCCCAGGACGCCATCGACCTTACCTATCCCTCGACGTTCCCCCAGGAGAGGTAGCCATGGCCCGCAGGATCAGCCCCCCGTTCCGCGCCGATCACGTCGGCAGCCTGCTGCGCCCGCGGCGGCTGCTGCAGGCGCGTGAGGATTTCGCGGCCGGCCGGATCCCGGCGGCGGAGCTGCGGTCGGTGGAGGACCAGGAGATCCCCAAGGCCATCCGGATGCAGGAGGAAGTCGGCCTGCAGTCCGCCACCGACGGCGAGTTCCGGCGGGCCTCCTGGCACATGGACTTCATCTACGCCCTCGGCGGGGTGTCCAAGGCGCCGGGCAACATGGCGGTGAAGTTTCACAACGCGGCGGGGGATATCGAGTTCACCCCGGCGTCGATCCGCGTCGACAGCAAGCTCACGATCAACGACACGATCTTCGCGGACGCCTTCGCGTTCCTGCGGTCGCACGTGAGGGCGGCGGTGCCCAAGCTGACCATCCCGTCGCCGAACATGGTCCACTACCGCGGCGGCCCCGCCTCCGTCGACCCGGCGGTCTACCCCGACATGGAGG
>WNGG01009039.1_pt1 | contig 10915 bp, 5 predicted proteins | sample 5400661 | NCBI WGS metagenome assembly WNGG01 (sample SAMN13153372, study PRJNA577476) | soil metagenome | isolation source: 100 cm soil or saprolite under Garry oak tree replicate 1 | place: USA:California | collected 2016-06-15 | reverse complement strand
CTCTTTTACCAGTTGCGTGGTATCCGATAATTAGGTGCTGTCCTGAATGTTCGTTCTCGTACTTGGGGGTCAAAGCTCTGATCTACGGGACGTATAGAAATGATGTTGGGGATTGTCTTCTGCTCTATCCGATTATGGAACTGGCACCAGCCCCAAAGTTTTAGCTCGCCGGTTGTTGAACGTCGTCCTGCCGCTACATCAAACGGCTCCATCATTCGGCATGTTCTTGCGCCGTCTTCTTCTCGAATGTAGTCTACTTCGATTACACGCTTGTTCTGGATTGCTTCAGCGATGATTGTTTCAACCTCGCCTAGTCTCATTTAGACATCTCCTTTAGAATAGGTGACAATACACGAAAAGTGTTCTGAGTATGCTCCATAACACCCTTGCTAGCTTACTATTGTTCGGCTTATATAGCAACATATTGGTACTTTTGGTTAACCGGGTCAATATTTTGATCCCAATAGCCTATTTTAAGGATCAGCATAAATTTCATTTATATACCCTTAAGGAGGCAAGTGCTCTCGTATTTTGCAAAAGCTGAGCGGTTCTCTTAATAATAAAGGCCTAAATCCGATACCATACCGATTGTTGTGTACTGCTGAGCGACATCGACTGAGATAGACCCGACGCAGCGAGATTGAAGCGCTTTTAACAGCAGTCCAGTAAAACAGTTCATGATACTTCTATTGTCCTACCACCCATCCCTATATATGTCATTGGCAAAACCATCCAACAATTCCTCACTCACTTCTATCAAAAAATACAACTGGTTAATGAGACCAGTCTATGCCGGTTGTTAAATAACACATCTCGTAACCAGTTTGTGCATCTCCCAGAGCGAAAAGAGTATAAGTACCAGGATCAACGGGGGCATTTCGTTTGTTCAACATTGTCCCTGTACCTTCATCAAAGTAGAACCAGCTTGCATCAAGTTGTTGTGCTAGCCAGTTGCTTTTGTAAATATACTGAATACCAGAGGCTGAGTCAGGATCAGGCTTACTACTGTGAACGGAAAGCAACACCGAATCAGGCGGTCGAAATTCCTCACAGGTAGAACGAGCCACATCAAGTGAGACGTTATCCTGCTCATGACTGGCCTCTTGATCTGCTGGATAAAAGTAGTAACTCAGATCGTAGACCTTGTTCGTGTCATCATAGTTAATGGCTACCCAGTGCGTTGATGAAAGAGTCCAGATAACAATTCCTTTGAGTCCTTTATCTCCCTGGGTGTCATAAAGTGCTTCAAACGCTGAAACTCCACTTCCAATATATGCATGAACCTGCTGATGTTGTACAGAGAATGTTGGATGCACTGAGGGAGCTGCACGTACTGAGGGGATCGCATGCACAACAGAAACAGTGAGGGTCGAACGGGTGACAGGAGTACTAGAGCTTGAATTGGAGGACGGTGCCGTATCACAAGCGCTGACAAACAAACCGAGAAATATAAGCCACCATATAACCGGGCAATGATACCGCATTGGATCAATTCCTTTCATTTTGCGTTCAAACAAGAGTTCGTTCTCATTCATAAAACACATCTATTCAACAGTCTATAATCTTCTTGTGAGGTTAATGATTTTACACTTGCATCCTCTCCCTCGGCTCATGCGCCACCGCCAGATCAGCAGGCCCCGGCACCAACCTCGTTCTATACGCCTCCCCCGTCTCCATCGCCCGCCTCATCTCATCATAGATCTCCAAAATCACCCGCTTCGTCCGATACTCCCCATACAGTTCTACATCTCTTTGCTTAACAATAGGAAACGTCTCTAAAATATGGTCCATATCATCACGCTCAATACCATACAGGTGAAAATATGCTGCGTCCAACTCGCAGCGCAACAAGAAACGCCTTTCATCATTCCAACGGAATGGAGGATGACTATAGCCATAGTCCTTGATGAAAGGTCCTAGATCCCAGGCAGTGTACGTAAGTTCAACGGTACGGGGTAGAACCCACATGTCAAGCGTGATTTGTTTATCCCATTTACATGGCATTGCATAATAATCAGGAGGTAATATAGGAAGCTGCTTCATAATGAAGAAGTTCATATTCGGTCCACCGAGTTTTTGGCGGAGAACATAATCAAATACAAACGAGGAAGCGCAAGAAACAAGCCATAACTCTTCATGATCGTATAATGAATTAACCATGACCACAGCAAGGCTGCTACCACAAGGCACAACAGGTAGAAGGCTAAATATACCAGTTCTCGCATCTGTAGAACGAGCAATTATGCGGAACACAAGTAACATCTTCTGGCTCTCTTTCAGAGAAGGAGGTAAATGAGAGCTATGAATCCAGTAACGAGGTAGCGGCAAGGCGAATGGATCAGTATGCAATACCTGATCCAGTTCGCGATCACCATGTTCTCGCTCTTCATACGTCCCAAATCGATGATCATAGAGCGATATCATTTTACCCTCATAAAGCGGTAGATATATCTCCCCATTCTTTTGAAACCTATTTCCGATGTGCATCCAACCTTCAGAAACTAGCTGCTCATATGTACGAAATAGATACGAGGCGTTTGTCATATGAAACATGGTGGTGAACTTGATATTCCAAAGATTCCCTTCAGAAGAGTCTTCTCTCATAAACACAGGAATTCGTCGATATATAGCCTTAGTCAATTCTGCATCTCGTCTCGTACGAAAAGTTGGACAAGTAAGAGTGTTTGGATTGAGCAGCACAATCTCTTCGGCAGAGAGTGAAAAATGGCGGTCTTCTAGGCGTAAATCATCTACACGATACAATCCAAATGCAAAATCCACTTTGTCGACAAAAGTTGACAAACCTGCAATTGTAAGAAGAGTAAACTTTACCTGATGATCGATACCTAGAAAAAGCTTCACCTCATTTCTGAAATCAAAAAGACTTACCAAGGTATGTGAGTTAACAAGATTCTTAAAGAATGACTTAGTCGTATCATCAGTTGCAATTCCTGAAGGGATAATACAGCCGAATCGTCCTATTGGTTTAATGAGAGACTGCATACACTCAGTGAAGATTGCATATGTGTTCAGATCACCCCTACCACATAATGGATAGCGACCACTATCACGCACTAAATGGCTCTCACCTGTAGCTTGACGCTGATCTTCCATAAAAGCTGCATATATTGTAGGATCCTCATGCACCAAGTTGGATATCATACGCCGACGTTGGGCAGCATTGGGGGCATTGGCAATCTCAGGTCGTCTAGACGCAAACCATTCTTTTTCCTGAATTTTGATACGTTCCCACGGTGGATTCCCCAGCACCACATCAAATCCTCCAGACCAGCCAGCCTGCTCATTCTCCGCTACCTCACTCTTTGTCGGTACCCTGAACACATCAGGGAAGGCCAGGTGCCAGTGAAAGAATTGGTACTGCTCTCTCAGGCGTATAATCTCGTCTTTCATCCAATTCGAGATGCTGTAGGGGTTCTTCTCTATGTTGCGAAACACCTCTTCAGTGATAGGATAAGCGAACTCATTGTTCTTCTTCCAGACAAAAGCAGCACACCAGGCATCGGCCCAGAGCCTGCCGAAGAGATAGTCGCTGGACTTCACCAGCTTGTCGTAGTATGCCTGCTTGCGCTGGATCTGCTCTACGGTGTCATCGCCCATCTCTTCCAGTTGCATCATGCCGGTGGCCAGGTCGCCCAGGCGATCCCAGGGATTGCCTTCTGGATCGAAGAGGGTGAGCTGCCCTTCGCGCTGCTGTTTGTTCTTCTTTTTGGATGCGCTACAGATTTTCTTGTCGTCGCCCTCAATCGGCTCAAAGGCGCTGTCCGGGATGCCCTTGGCAAGCAGCGCAGGTGTGGCACCCAGCAGGCTGTTGCCGCATTGGATGTGTTGTTCGAGGAAGGAGAGCGGCTTGCCCGGTTCGATGGCTTCGAGCCAGAGGTTCACTTTGCAGAGCTCAACGGCCATCGGGTTGATGTCGACACCGTAGATGCAGCGACCGATGACGTCACGCAGAGCCTTGCGCCGTGCTTCGGGGGCCGGTTCCTCTTCGCCTGTACGCAGGGCTGCCAGTCGCTTGGCGATACGATGGGCAGCGGCGATCAGGAAGTGACCACTGCCGCAGGCGGGATCGCAGACCTTGAGGTTGAGGATGGCCGTCTCTGCGTCGGGCACCCTGTCTGGGGGACAGGTAATGGAGGAGGCTTCGTCGAGGACGGGATCAAGGGCTGAGTCGAGCAGGCAGGTGATCAGGCTGGTGGGCGTGTAGTAGCTGCCGGTGGTTTTGCGCTCGTGGCCGCCTGCCGTGGAGAGTTCGAATGTGGCCGCTTCGATATGCAGCACGGGATGCAGTTCCAGCAGCGATTCGTAGACGCTGCCCAGTTCCTCGGAGCCAAGATTTTTGTAGTCCACGGCGCGGCGCGTGCGTCGATCATCGGTGAAGGCCAGCGAACGGATGGCATCGAGCAGGCTATGGTTGGCAATCTCACACCCTGCCAGATCGGCGATGGCGGCTTGTGAGAAGAGAAAGCCACCCAGCGCGGGCAGGCCCAGTTCTGGACAGCCCTTCTCGCTTCCAAGTTTCTCCATCACCAGGCGTAGCCCATGAAAGAGGTCGGCATGGCGCGTGCCGACACGCTGCTCCGCCAATTGGCGCAGCCGGGCCGTCGAGTAATAGCGGGTGTAGCGCTCTCGCGTCAGCGAGTCGGCGTCGGGATGAAAGAGGATATCGCGGTCTTCGGCGACGAACATGACGAGCAATCGATAGACCAGGCGCAGCAGTTGGCGGTAGTAATCTTGCGTGCTCAGCGTGCCGGAGCGCAGCTTTTCACAGAGGGTATGATTGGCCGGATGAGCCAGGAAGCCACTACCCAGAGCCGAGATGGCTTTCTCGACGCCGTTACGCAGTTGTTCGAGCGCACGGGTGCCCTGCTCGTGGGCGGTATGCGACCACTTCTCCAGCCAGCACTCGGTGGGTCGTTCGGCCTCCACTCGCGATTGGTGACAGAGCAGCCACAGCAGGACAAAGTCGGCATAGACTTCGCCGTTCATCATCGCTTCAAGGTCGAACTCAACGTAGGCCTGGCGTGTGAGGCTCACATTGTCACGCAGGATACGCAACTTCAATCCATTCGCAACGATGCCCCACATATGGCTTTCCGAGCGGTTCAAGAGTTCCTGCACAAGGCTATGCGGGCTGCTGCGTGTTGCCCCGGTGGCACCTCTCATGAAGTGGTCGAGATCGACCTTGAAACTGACAAGGTGGATAGGTGTATTCTGCCAGCCATGCGAGATAGCATAGCTCTTGTCGTTGACCTCAATAGCTTTAGCAGTGAGCAGGCGACCATAGCCCAGTTCGTGGAAGAGCGGGAGCAGCCAGCGCTCTCGTGTCAGCGTCGTTCCCAGGTCTTTCTCAGGCAGTTTCTCTTGTGCGGCTTTGAAAGCTGCCCACGCGCTCAGCAAGCGGTTCCACGAATGGTTAATGGCCTCGTTGATCTTCTCCGTCTTGAGCAGGTTATAGGCTTCGGGAGTCAGCCCGTTCAAGTTCGGGTCGCCCTGGGCAACGCGCTGGAGCAGGTCCACCGGCAGAATCGAACCTTCGCTACGCACGGTGGTAAAAACAGCCTGTTGGCGTCTTGTATATACCCTTGCTTCCTGGTGTACCGCCATTCTCAACATTCCTCTCTACGCTATGGTTCTCCATCCTTCTGGAGAAACACGATATGCATCTGTTGGGCGCCATGCATGGCGCCCAATACGCATCAACCTAACGAAACGCTTGGAATATCGCGTAGGGGCGGGGGCGGAGCGGATGCGGGGTAGGGGCCCTTGTGGCCGCCCGCCGTCCTTACGCGAATGGCTCCCCATTGTGCCCACCCTTCCCCAACGGGCGGCCACAAGGGCCCCTACCCCACATCCCAACCGCTCCCGCCCCTACGCGAGCACGCTTGCGTTCTCATTTTCTCCGCCATCTCCCTCCTTGGCTTGATGCGTATGCCTACAATCACTCTAAAGGACGTAGAGCCTACGATGTTGGCAAATAGATATAGATCCCTAACAGATCCAGGGGCAATTGTGGCTCAACACGGTAACGCACGCCGCGTGCTTGCGCTGCTGCACGCACACGGCGATGGGCAGCCAGTAATGCTTCGCCGCGCTCTTGAGCCACCGCGTTGAGATGGGGTTGAAGCGCGTCAACATCATCGATCACCCTGGACAGAAAATCCCTGGCCTGTTCAGGATAGACATTGGCTGCGGATATTGCCTCTAGCAGTGCCTCAATTGCCGGGCTGTCGTTCAACCATTCTGCATTGCGTGGAGAGCCGGTAAAAGCCAGTACCTGGCAGTCTTCAGCCAGTAAAGGATGCTCATCTGTACCACGCTGTGTGACGATATGAAAGCGCAGGCGGACAAGCAACAAGGTGGTGCGGCGCGAGACACGACTGGTGCGGATGACGCCGCAACGACGTGCAGGGCTTTCTTCTATCGGGTCAAGGGCGGTATCCATCACATAGCTAGCCAGGCCCTCGACAATCGGGTGAGTACGGCTCAGGTACAACTCACCTTCTCGCACCGGTAGTTCAAACCGCGCTTTGAAACGCATAGCACTGCTCGTTACATCCCGCAGCGCTCGCGGTACCTCGGTGAGATCAAACTGCAACGTTCCCGCGCCATTCGCTCCCTGCTGAGAGATAACTGCAGCATACGCGTGAAATGCCTGTTGCGTAAAGCTTGCCACATCTACACCTGAGCCAATGGCGGACTGCACCGCCGCCAGTTCCGCCGCGACTTCATCAACCTTAATGGTTTCCTGGGCAAACATGGTACGCGAGCGCTTCTCGCGCTCCGATGTGGCCTCCCACTCTTTGAAAAGGTCATCGCGCAGGCGCTCACCGCGCCACATCTCTTCCAATCCCGGCAGGAGGAGCTGCGCACTTTGCGAATTGCCTGTATTTTCTCGCAGCAAGAGACCCTCGAAGATCGCCTCGATCAACTGGTCGGTATCGATCGGCACTGGCACCGAGATACCGAGCGAATGGCGAATGGCGCGGTGCTTGCGAATAAGCACATCGAGCACGATACCATCGATCTGATTATCAAGTCCATAGTAGGTCACGGTACGCACCTGCTTGCTCGGCTGTCCGTAGCGGTCCACGCGCCCCTCGCGCTGTTCATGGCGTGTTGGATTCCAAGAGAGGTCGTAATGGATTACCGCGTTGAAGTGTTCTTGCAGGTTGATGCCTTCGCTGAGACAGTCGGTGCAGACAAGCACGCGCTGGGAAGACTCGGCAAGCTGGAGAATGCGGTTTTCACGTTCGACGGGTGGTAGGAGGCCAGTCACCGCGTCAACCTGCACGCCCTTTGGCAAACGCGCACGCAGGGCTTCGGCGACATATTCCGCCGTGGGGATAAAGCGGCAGAAGACGATGGGCTGAAAGCCGTCTTTGACGAGGGCTTCAACCAGTTTGATCGCTTTTTGCAGCTTCTCGTCTTTGGCCCCTTTCAACGCTTCGGCCTCACGCGCCATCTCCAGCAGACGCCGCCGGATTTTCTGCTCGCCCGTTCCCTCTTCTTCGATATCACTGCCCGGCACCAGGTCCACGCCTTCACCCGAGTCGTTGTCCATCAGGTCAAGGACGGTGTGGCGACCAATCTCATCGGCTTCTTCCACCGTTTCAGTGTCGGCGGCGGAGGCGCGGCTGCGCAGTGTGGCAACGGTAGCAGCAGGGCTTGAGGCCATAGATCGCAACAAGGCCAGTGCCGACCACCAGCGCACACGCTGGCGATGCTTATTCCCGTCAAGAGGATCGATCACCGTCTCGCGTGCATAGCGCATGACTTTGTCGATCAGGCGTTTATAGTCGGCTGAGAGTTTGTAACTCTGTTCGCTCTCCTCCCGCTCGGGAAAGGGCGTATCGGCGTGCAGGTACGAGCGAATATCGCCGCGGCGGCGCTGCACGAAGTGGGCGGCGAGACGTCGCCGGTCCTGTTCGTGCTGTTTCCCTGTCAGGTCTTCGGGCAAGTCTTTGAAATCCTTCTCAAGGAAGGTGAGCAGCGAGCGGAAGGCTTCTTCGTTACCACTATGCGGCGTGGCAGTAACGAGAATGAGGTGCCGCTGCCTGTTCGCCGCGAGACTGGAGACCAGTTGATAGCGCTGGTGACGCCCGCCCCGGCCTTCACCTGCGTAGGCACAGGTGTGCGCCTCGTCCACAATCACCAGTTCAGGACAGGTGCGCAAAAACTCGTCGCGACGTCGATCTGATTTGATGAAGTCGGTCGAGACGATCACATAGGGATAGCGTTCAAACAACGACTGGTTTAGGCGGCAGTTCCGTTCGAGTTGTGATGCAGTGCTGGAGAGCACCAGTTGGGTGTCGAGATGAAACTTGTCTTGCAGTTCGGCCTGCCACTGTTCCGCAAGCTGCGGCGGACAGAGGACCGCCATGCGTGCTACCTCGCCACGGTCAAGCAGTTCGCGTGCAATCAAACAGGCTTCGATCGTCTTGCCGATACCCACGTCATCGGCGATCAACATGCGCACGGGATCAAGCTTGAGGGCCATGAGCAGGGGCACGAGCTGATAAGGCCGGGGCTCAACGGCGATGTGTCCAAACGAACGGAACGGGCCAGCGCTTGAACGGAAACCCAGCCGCACAGCATCTCGTAGCAGTCGGCAGGAGCGATAATCACCAAGTTGAGCAGGGTCAGGCAGATCAAAATGTGCCGGGTCGACACGCTCAAGCGGGACATAGATACCGGTCACCTCGTCCTCGGTTCCTCCCAAAGGACGAAGCACGAGCATCTGCTCACCCGACTCTGGCAGGACCACCCATTCTCTCCCCCGCGCCTTGACCAATGAACCAATCGCGAAACTCATACACGCCTCCCGAAAATATGTGGATAGCGGGCGATTTTCTCAGCCCAATTCTCCTCTTCTCCAAAACGAATCACGGTGCAGCCGAGATCCTCCAAACACTCCGTATACTCCTCGTCGCGCCTGCGCCGCTGAGCATAGTCGTGGTAGTGCCCATCGACGTAGATAGCTACCTGATAGTCCTGGTAATAGAAATCAGGACGGGTGCCGCAGGGCTCGATCAAGTGTTGCGCGTGTGAGGGCAGGCGATGTCCATGCTCTTGCAGGATGCGCAGCCAGGAACGCTCCAATTCGGAACCAGCCAGGCGCAGCAGTTGGTCAAGATGCACTGAACGCGGCTGTTCCGTCGGGCCTGCCTCAACCTGCGCTCCCGCCAGGTCAAGTAACATATCGCGGATGGCCTTTCGGTCGAGCAGGCGGTGATCGCGCTGATTGTAGTAGTTCATCAGACAATCGTAGCAGGCCGCTTCGCAGTCTTCTTGCGCCCTTAATGCACGGTGTTCGTCGGCCCCTGTCTCTGGATCAAAATGACAGAGACGCAGGGCCTCCCGTGCTACCTCTGAGAGCGCGTGCGGTTCATCAAGCAAGCGCCTCAGTACGCCCGCGCCACCCTCGGCTGACTCATAGAGGAGAAGAAGGTTTCGCTTGTGTTCATTGGGCAGTGGTTCAGCAGCAAGTTCGTTATCTTCAAGTTGGTACTTCACCTGGATCGCGCTTTTGAGAATGGCTTGCAAGGACGCCATCACTTGTGGTGTCTGTTGTTGATGAGGCTGAAACAGCAAGCAGTTGCGCCGGTCCTCAACGTAGGGAATGACACGCTCGGTGCGGGCCGACATTGGATCATCGGGGTCATCAGCCGACTGCTCATTTTTTGCCCAGTAGCCTCGTTCCTTATCCAGCACAAACCCGAACTGCTCTTTGACCTTACGGCGCATCCAGCCCAGGTTGATGCGCCAGAGGGTGGCGGCATGGCCGTAGGTGAGAGTGGCCAATACGTTTCCTCCGCTCTCCACCTGGCCAGTGCGATAGGATGGGCGTCCCTCGTGTTCGCCAAAACGCACGGCGGTGCGTAGCTCGTAGCCCTGGCGCATACGCTCCTCCTCGTCCGAATTGATTTTGTCGCGGCGTTTGGTCGCCACGTTCTGCAAGCGGAAGAGATGTTGTAATGGAGGAACCAACTGGGTACCACAGTACTCACAGAGATCGAGGCCCCGCCCGGCACTGATGGGATGCAGGTAGCCGCACTGTCCACACTGCTTTGCCTCGCGAGTAGGCAAGTCCTCGTCATCTTCAACCGAGCGAATAACTCGATTGATCAGGTAGCGGGAACCTTCGTGATAGACGATGGCACGAGGGCCAAACTCCGAGATCGCCAGGAAACGCGGTCGCGAGAGGTACTCATCGCGCTGCTTGCTACGTCGGCCAGGAATATAGGCCGAGAGGGGCAGACGTGGGAAGTTGTAGCCTGGCAGGAAGCCCTCGCTGGCAAAGTAGCGGTAACTGTAGAAATCAGATTGTTCCAGGCTCTCAACATCGGTCAGGAGCACCAGTTGCGACTCGGCCTCTGCACGGAGGCGGTCGGCCTGCTCCTTATCTTTCGAACTCCGTGAAGCATCACGGATAATGCTGTCTTGCGCCTCGGCCTGCGATTGCGCGGCTCGATAGAGGCCACGCCAGCGATCACAGGTACGGTCAAAGCTGGTCGACATCTTCGCCAGTACATCATCAAGCCAGTGCTGCGTATACCAGTCCGAGGGCCGCAGGTGCTCATCCAGTGTCGCCAGCACGCGAGAGGCATGAAGGCGTGCCCAGCCCTTCGCCTTGCCGTCCTCGATACTTTCCCGTACGGCTCCCTGCAGCTCCAGTGTCGGCTTCTCCCCGCTGATCTCTAGGATGTCCTTGAGTGAGTGCCCCAGGCTCAACCTTGTCTCCGCCAGCCAAATGGCATGGACGTGCGCACGCACCAGGTCCTCGTTCGCCAGGTCAAGCCGTGGGGGTGTCACCGCCCCTGCCACCATCTGGCCTGGCCGCCTAAAGAAATACTGGTCGTGGGGACTACCCGTTGAGCAGTAAGAGAAGACGAGT
>WNGG01018461.1_pt3 | contig 10916 bp, 9 predicted proteins | sample 5400661 | NCBI WGS metagenome assembly WNGG01 (sample SAMN13153372, study PRJNA577476) | soil metagenome | isolation source: 100 cm soil or saprolite under Garry oak tree replicate 1 | place: USA:California | collected 2016-06-15 | reverse complement strand
GTCACCGTTGGGAGGGAACGGGTGGACGCGAGCGATATGGGTGCCGATCTGAAGGAGGTGCTCATCACTCCTGAGCGGCTGCAGGAGCGGATAGCCGAACTCGCTGCCCGGATAGACGCCGACTACGCGGGACGCGACCTGCTTCTTGTCGGTGTTCTCAAGGGAGCGGTCATGGTGCTCGCCGATCTGGCCAGAGCCATGCACCTGCCGGTTGAGATGGACTGGATGGCGGTGTCCTCATATGGCTCGGGAACAAAGTCCTCCGGCGTGGTGCGGATACTCAAGGACCTGGACAACGACATCACCGGGCGGCACGTGCTGGTGGTCGAGGACATTGTTGATTCTGGCCTGACGCTGTCCTGGCTGGTTGGCAACCTGAGGTCGCGCAACCCAGCGTCCGTGCGGGTCTGCGTGCTGCTGCGCAAGCCGGAAGCGGCGCGGATGGATGTCGACGTGGCCTACACCGGCTTTGAGATCGGCGATGAGTTCGTGATCGGCTACGGTCTCGACTACGCGCAGCGCTACCGCAACCTGCCCTTCATTGGCACCCTGGCTCCGCACGTCTACGGTGGGTCGCAGGCCGACGGTTCCGCGAGCCGCCCGCTGCGGGCCGACGGGAACAGAACGCGCGAGCGCTGACGTTCTTGTGAGGACAAGGGCTCGCGTCCTTGGGTCAGCAGGAGCTTGTGTTCTTGTGATAACAGGAGCTTCGAGCGGTTCATGCGTGCCGCATCGCCGGGTACGTCGGTGCTTGCAGTATGCGGGTCGGTGTAACCTCGGACATCCCGGCATCGCAGCGGGATATAGGAAAGAAGAAGGCATGGGCGCTGGGGCGACAGGCTGTCCCGCCGCGAACGGGCGGGAGAAGATGCAGGTCAGCATGAATCTACCGCGAGCCGGCGAGGTCGTTCGTCGATGGATGTGAAGCGCTATTTCCGCGGGCCGCTGCTACTGATCGTGGCAGCGGCAATACTGCTACTGGTCGTGCTGGACTACGCGAACTCGGGGCAGTCCTATAAGCTGACCAACACCTCCCGGGTTGTGTCGTTGATCCAGGCGGGTGACGTCAAATCCGCGATCCTTGTCGACAAGGATCAGACGATCCAGATCACGACCAAGGGCGGCAGTCACTATGAGGCGTCCTGGGTCGGCAACCAGGGCCAGGCGCTTCAGCAGCAACTGCAGGAGCAGCTGCAAAAGGGCAACCTGTCGACCTACAACGTCCAGGTTCCCAAGGGTAACTCGCTGCTCTCCTTGATCATCGGCATCCTGCCGTTCGCGCTCATCTTCCTGTTCGTCCTGTTCATGTTGAACCAGATGCAGGGCGGCGGATCGCGGGTGATGAACTTCGGCAAGTCACGCGCCAAGCTGATCACCAAGGACACGCCGAAGACCACGTTCGCCGACGTGGCGGGAGCCGATGAAGCCATCGAGGAGTTGCAGGAAATAAAGGAGTTCCTGCAGAACCCGGCCAAGTTCCAGGCCATCGGTGCGAAGATTCCCAAGGGCGTTCTGCTCTACGGCCCGCCAGGAACCGGTAAAACGCTGCTCGCTCGCGCGGTCGCTGGAGAGGCGGGTGTGCCTTTCTACTCCATTTCCGGCTCGGATTTCGTGGAGATGTTCGTTGGTGTCGGGGCTTCCCGTGTGCGCGACTTGTTCGAGCAGGCCAAGTCGAACGCGCCAGCGATCGTGTTCATCGACGAGATCGACGCGGTAGGCAGGCACCGCGGCGCGGGTCTTGGCGGCGGGCATGACGAGCGCGAGCAGACGCTGAACCAACTGCTCGTCGAGATGGACGGATTCGACATCAAGGGCGGAGTCATCCTCATCGCGGCCACAAACCGCCCGGACATCCTCGACCCGGCGCTGCTTCGCCCGGGACGTTTCGACCGGCAGATCGTCATCGACCGGCCGGACCTGCTGGGCCGGCGCGGGATCCTGCAGGTGCATGCCCGTGGAAAGCCGCTCGCCACCGACGTGGATCTGGAGACGATCGCCAGGCGGACACCCGGGTTCACCGGGGCCGATCTCGCAAACGTGATCAATGAGGGCGCGCTGCTTACGGCGCGGATGAATGCCAAGCAGATCGGCATGGCCATGCTGGAGGAGGCCATCGACCGCGTGGTGGCAGGGCCGGAGCGCAAGAGCCGTGTCATGTCGGAGAAAGAGAAGAAGATCATCGCCTACCATGAGGGCGGTCACGCGCTGGTTGGTCACGCTCTGCCGAACGCCGATCCCGTGCACAAGATAACGATCTTGCCACGGGGCCGTGCCCTCGGTTACACGATGGCGCTGCCCACCGAGGACAAGTTCCTGATCACTCGCTCCGAACTGATGGACCAACTCGCCATGCTGCTCGGTGGCCGCACGGCGGAAGAGCTCGTGTTCCATGAGCCCACGACCGGCGCCGCCAACGACATCGAGAAGGCGACCTCTATCGCACGCCGCATGATGACCGAGTTCGGCATGAGCGAGCGGCTCGGCGCGCGGAAGTTCGGTACGGGTGATGGCGAGCCGTTCCTGGGCAGGGAAATGGCGCACGCAAGGGACTACTCCGAGGAGATCGCCTCCTCCATCGATGAGGAGGTACGGCGTCTCATCGAGTCGGCGCATGACGAGGCGTGGGAAATCCTGGTCCAGTACCGCGACGTGCTTGATGAGCTCGTGCTGCAGCTCATGGACAAGGAAACCCTGTCCAGGAACGAGGTCCTGCGTGCGTTCGAGCCGGTGCAAAAGAGGCCGACCCGTGGGTCCTACACCGGCTACGGCAAGCGGCTGCCGTCCGACCGCCCGCCTGTGCTGACCCCCAAGGAGCTAGCGCTGACCGCGGCGAAGGACAGCACGGACCTCGCGGCGCATGGGAACGGCCAGTCGGGGATCGCCGGGTCATCCATGAGCGGTGACCAAGGTGATCCACCTCGCGCTCAGGGCGGCTGACGTGGACCTTCCGCGCATCGAGCGCGCCGTGAGTGAAATCCTGCTCGCGATTGGTGAAGACCCTGAGCGAAGTGGATTGCGCGAAACTCCCGCCCGGGTCGCCAGAGCATATGCGGAGCAGTTCGCTGGGCTCAGCCAAGACGCAGAAGACGTGCTCTCCACCGTGTTCGATGCCGACCACGATGAGCTTGTGCTGGTTAAGGACATCGAGGTCTACGGCACGTGTGAACACCATCTTGTCCCGTTCTTCGGGCTCGCTCACGTGGGCTATATCCCAAATGAGAAGGGCCAGATCACCGGCTTGTCCAAGCTGGCAAGGCTGGTCGATGTCTACGCCAGGCGGCCGCAGGTGCAGGAGCGGATGACCTCGCAGATCGCGGACGCGCTCATGAACGCGCTCGAACCACGCGGGGTAATCGTTGTGGTGGAGGCGGAGCACCTGTGCATGACCATGCGCGGCGTACGCAAGCCGGGGGCCAAGACGGTGACATCGGCGGTCCGCGGTGATTTCCGCGATTGCGACCGCACTCGAGCCGAGGCATTTAGCTTGATCTACGGCCACCGCTGCTGATCCCGCGCAGTCGTATTGGTTGACGGCTAACTCGTTATTATGCGGCCGCAACTCAGCGCGGCCCTCGCTCGTTGCACTTGTTTGAACGCAGGATGTTCCTGCTAAGGCTACGCTGAAGGCCCGTGATTCCGGGTTCGGCACAGATGCCTGAAGCGAACGAGACTGTCGACGACGACCCAGCCGACGGCGTGGCACGGGCCAGCGAAATCGGTGAGCAGCGCCGTGGCCGGCGCTCGCCCGACCGCAGGCGACTGCGCCGCTGGGTACCGGCCACGGCGGGCTTGTTGTGTCTTCTTATCGGCGTTTACAACGTGCTTGGCGTGCTTTCCCCCGAATTCCACGAGACACTTCACCGGATCGGGCGGGTCATGCCGGGCAGCCTCACCAACGCCGCGCGCACGGCCGAGGTCATCACCGGACTCATGCTGATCATGCTCGCGCATGCCCTAAGACGGCGCAAAAGGCGAGCGTGGCAGGCGGTGACGCTCCTGCTTGCCGTCAATATCGCCACCCATATCGCGCACGGGCCGCACCTCGAACAGGCGGTGGTGGCAGCGGCGATGCTGTGCGCGCTGCTGTATTTCCGCGACGATTTCTACGCGGTCGGCGACCCGCGCACGCGCTGGCGGGCGCTGTGGGTGTTCGCCGGCCTGGTCGTCGCCGATGTGGCGATCGGAGTTGGCTATCTCAGGCTCAGCCGCGTGCTCGACGACCATTCGCTTGCGCAGCAGGTGCGAGACGTGGTCTATGAGCTGGTCGGGGTCACTAGCCCGGTCCACCTGGTATCGGAGGGGCGCACAGACACATTCCACCTGATGACAAGCGGTCTCGGCATGTTCACGCTGATCGCCACCGCATACCTGTTTCTCCGCCCGGCCGAGCCAGTTGCGCGGCTGAGCCCGCACGACGAGGAGCGGATCAGGGAGTTGCTAGCCACATACGGCGACCGCGACTCACTCGGCTACTTCGCCCTCCGCCGCGACAAGAGCGTGATCTGGTCGCCAAGCGGCAAGTCGTGTATCGGATACCGGGTGGTCTCAGGCGTCATGCTGTCAAGCGGTGACCCGATCGGTGATCCCGAGGCATGGCCAGGGGGAATTCACGCCTTCCTCGACGAGGCAGCCCGGCACGCCTGGGTGCCGGCGGTGGTGGGCTGTAGCGAGCTTGGCGCCGAGACTTGGTGCCGCGAGGGTGACCTCACCGCGCTTGAGCTCGGCGACGAGGCCATCGTGGAAACGGCGGGCTTCAGCTTGCAGGGCCGCGCGATGCGCAACGTGCGTCAAATGGTCGCCCGGGTGGCACGACACGGATACTGCGCCCAGGTGCGCCGGATCGCGGACATCCCACCCGATGAAATCAGCCACCTTGTGCGGCAGGCGGGCACCTGGCGAGGCAGCCAGACCGAGCGGGGCTTTTCCATGGCCCTTGGCCGCGTGGGCGAGCCAGGTGACGAGGAGTGCGTCATCGCGACCGCGACCGAGGACGGGGTCCTGCGTGCGCTGCTGCATTTTGCCCCCTGGGGCGCTGATGGACTTTCACTCGATCTGATGCGGCGAGACAAGCAGTCGCAGCCCGGGCTAAATGACTTTCTCATCGTCGAGACCATAAAAGCAGCGCAAGAGCTGTCGGTCCGCCGCATCTCGCTTAACTTCGCAGTCTTCAGGTCAGCGCTTGAGCGCGGCGAGCGGATCGGCGCCGGACCGGTGCTGCGGGCATGGCGGGCGATCCTGGTCTTCATGTCCAAGTGGTTCCAGATTGAATCGCTTTACAAGTTCAACGCGAAGTTCCGGCCGGTCTGGGTGCCTCGGTTCTTTGTATTCCCAAGCACCATGGACACGCCGAGGATCGCCATCGCGGCGCTTGAGGCCGAGGCCTTCCTGGTCTGGCCCAAGCTGACCCCCCGTGCTCTTGCCCGCAAGCTCGGGCTTTCTAAGCCGACTCTGCGAGCCTGATCGGGCGTCATTGCCCGGCTCCAGGACCGAGATGGGTTTGCGAACAGGCCGTCACCGACGAGCATAGGCTGACGGCCATGGCGAGTGAAAAGGGCGCCACGGACCTCACGGCAGGTGGATCAGCCCACCAGGCGGGCCAGGCCGATAGGGCCGGCCTGGCCATGCCCGCTGGGCTACCCAACCGGGCGGGCCAGGCATGGCCCGCTGGGCCGAGCGCCGTCGGGCCCGCTGAGCTGGCCGGCGGTGCGAGCGCCGTCGGGCCCGCTGAGCTGGCCGGCGGTGCGAGCGCCGTCGGGCCCGCTGGGCTGGCCGGCGGTGCGAGCGCCGTCGGGCCCGCTGGGCTGGCCGATCCAGGCCGCTGCCTGGTGATGGGCGTGGTCAACGTGACGCCGGACTCCTTTTCAGACGGCGGCGCATGGTACGGCACGGACAGTGCCATCTCCCATGGCTTGGATCTCGCCGCAGCAGGTGCCGACATAGTCGATGTCGGCGGCGAATCCACCCGTCCGGGCGCACAGCGCATTTCCCCGGCCGAGGAACTCCGCCGGGTAGGTCCCGTTATCACCGCGCTGGCTGCCGAGGGGGTGCTGGTCAGCGTGGACACGATGCGGGCCGAGGTGGCCGAGTTCGCGGTCGGGGCGGGAGCACGGATCGTCAACGACGTCAGCGGTGGCCTGGCGGATCCCGCGATGCCCCGGCTGGTGGCCAAGGCGGGCGTGCCCTATGTGGTCATGCACTGGCGTGGCCACAGCCACGACATGTACCGCCGCGCCGTGTACGACGACGTTGTCGGTGAGGTCCGCGACGAGTTGCGCCGGCGAGTGGAAACGGTGATCGCCGAGGGCGTCGACCCTTCGCTGCTGATTGTCGATCCAGGGCTCGGTTTCGCCAAACGGCCAGAACACAACTGGGCACTCCTCACTCACCTTGGTGAACTCGCCAATCTCGGCGGCACCCGGCCGCTACCTGTGCTCGTCGGAGCCTCGCGCAAGCGCTTCCTCGGCAGGCTGCTCGCATCGCCGGACGGTACACCCCGGTCGTTCGCCGGATCTGATGAGGCCACCGTGGCTGTGACCGCTCTGGCCGCGGCGGCGGGGGCGTGGTGTGTGCGCGTGCACGAAGTACCGGCCAACGCGGACGCCGTCCGGGTTGCCGCGGCGTGGTGCCAGGCTGCCGCCGAGGGCGCGGCTGGCGTTGTCCGGCAAGGAGAGGGTGATCATGGAGATCTCTGAGGTCACCGCCGTCGAGCAGCTAAATGCCGAGTTCTACGCAGCCTTCGAGGCCGGAGACCTGGACCGAATGGCGCAGGTGTGGGCGGACGACAAGGACGCCGCGGGCGGCGTTGTGTGTGTACACCCGGGCGGGCCGATGATCCGTGGCCGTGGCGCAGTTCTCCGCTCCTGGGCACTGATCATGGCCAACACCTCCTACATCCAGTTCGTCCTCACCGACGTCGCGACCAAGGTATCCGGCGACATCGCCGTGCTGAGCTGCGCCGAAAACATCATCACGGCATCGGATGACGACGATCCAGGGTTTACCGCGGGCGGGAACGTGGCCACCACCAACGTTTTTGTCCGCACCCATGACGGCTGGCGGCTCTGGCTGCATCACGGATCGCCAGTGATGCTGCGCGCGGAGGAAGAGTGAGCGGGCCGCCGTACCTGCCCGCGCGCGACCGGATCGCGTTGCGAGGCCTGCGTGCCTGGGGCCATCACGGCGTTCACCCACGGGAGCGTCGTGAAGGCCAGGAGTTCGTCGTGGACGCGGTGCTCAACGTCGATACCCGGCTAGCCGCGGCCGGTGATGATCTGTCGCGTACCGTCGACCCGAGGCCTGCCTGGCCGAACCAGGGGTGTCGGAGGCGGAGATCACCGTGCACAAGCCGCAGGCACCCATCCCTTACCCATTCGACGATGTCACGGTCACAATCTCCAGGCGGCTTGATTGACCGTGAAACGGCGGCAGACATGACCAGTGGCCGAGTCGTCCTGGCGCTCGGCAGCAACCTCGGCGATCGCCTGGAGAACCTGCAGGGTGCGGTCGATGCACTATTCGATACGCCCAAGCTCACCTTCGTCGCGGTCTCGCCGGTGTACCAGACCCGACCGGTCGGCGGCCCGCCGCAGCCTGACTACCTCAACGCGGTGGTGATCGCCGCGACGGCGGAGCCTGCACAGACGGTTCTCAAGCTTGCCCAGGGCGTCGAAAAGGCATTCCATCGGACCCGCCAGGTACGGTGGGGGCCACGCACGCTGGACGTCGACATCATCGTGCGCGGTGACGAGGTCAGCGACGACCCCGAGCTGACCTTGCCCCACCCACGCGCTCATGAACGGGCGTTCGTGCTCTCGCCGTGGCTTGATGCCGACCCGGATGCGGAGCTTCCTGGTCGGGGGCGAGTCGCCGACCTGCTTCCAGGCGTCTCATCTGCCGGGGTTCGGCGGCGCGGAGACCTCGCCATCCGGCCACCCAAGCGATTGCCATGAGAGCTACCAGAATCCGGACGCTAGCGGTCACCGCGACACTGCTCGCGGCTGCGTCCTGGTTCGTCCTGCGGTTCGTCTACCGGTTGCTGCCGCCGCTGCCGTGGAACGGCGTACCCACGCTGGTCGTTGTGGCGCTGGTAGAGGCATACACCGGGATGCTGATTCGTGCCAGGATTCGCCGCCGCCCAGGGACCAAGCCCATCGAAGCGCTCGCGGTGGCGCGGATAGCGGTTCTCGCGAAGGCGAGCGCCTATACGGCGGCGGTGTTCGGCGGGATAGCGGCGGGATTCTTCATCCACGTCGCCGGGTCACTGGACAAGGCCATCCCCCGCCACGACGCCCTCGCCTCTGTCGCGACATTTTCCGCCGCGGCGGTAATGGCTGCGGGCGCGCTGTACCTGGAATATTGCTGCCGGGTGCCGAAGCATCCAGGCGAAGAAGACGCCGACCTTCCGCGCTAGCAGCTAACCCTCAACCGCCACCGGCGTCGGGCGCGCGGACCGTCACCTATGCTGGCCTGGCTGGCCTGGCTGGCCTGGCTGGCCTGGCTGGCGGCTGCGTCACCGTCCGGTACCCGAAGAGGACTGGAACGACATGGATCATGAAATGCGCAACGTTGCGAAGCGCGAAGCGCCATCCGACCACGATGAAGGCACCTACCAGGGACGGTCGGCATCCCATGCGGAGTCGGCGCAGCGGGCGGCGGCCGCTGACCGCCCGGCCAGGCTCAAGGTAGGCGTGGTTGGCACGGGCCGTGTCGGTGCGACTCTCGGCGCCGCTCTCGCGCGTGCCGGTCACCAGGTTGTGGCGGCGTCCGGCGTGTCCGCCAGTTCCAGGGCGCGGGCCGGCCGGTTCCTGCCGGGCGTGGCGCTCACCGACCCGCGACGCGTGGTCACCGCTGCCGATCTTGTCTTGCTCACCGTGCCGGACGATGTACTGCCCGGCCTGGTGGCGGGGCTCGTGAAGACCGGCGTGCGGCTGCATGGCCGCATGCTCATGCACGCGAGCGGCAGGCATGGCGCCACGGTTCTGGATCCCGCCACTGCGCGTGGTGCGCTGCCACTTGCTCTTCATCCGGTGATGACCTTCACCGGGCGTTCAGAAGACATCGACCGCCTCTCAGGCGTCTGCTTCGGTGTGACCGCGCCCGAAGAGCTGCTCCCGGTGGCTCAGGCGCTGGTTATTGAGATGGGCGGTGATCCGGTTGTGATCGCTGAGGACGACCGCGGCCTGTATCACGCCGCACTCGCCACCGCGTCGAACCACCTGATCACCTTGATAACCGAAGCATCGGACCTACTGCGCAGCGCCGGGGTATCCGATCCGCCGCGGATGCTCGGCCCATTGCTTTCTGCCGCACTGGACAATGCACTGAGGCTGGGGATCGCTGGGCTTACCGGTCCCGTCGCCCGGGGCGATGCAGGAACCGTGGCCAGCCACCTCGATGCGATGCGCCGGGCAGCATCGCCTCCGGCGGTCGCCGCCTACGTCGCAATGGCACGCCTGACCGCCGACCGGGCCATCGCAGCCGGGATACTCAAGCCGGAGGAAGCGGAACATCTGCTCGACGTGCTGAGCGGCGCACCGCGATGATCCCTGTGCTTGTACGCGATCGCGCCGCGCTTGCCGCGGCCCGTGCGGATCTCGCGAGCCGGGCCGGCGCTCCCGTGGTGCTCGTACCGACGATGGGGGCCTTGCACGCCGGGCACCGTGCGCTGCTCCACCGAGCACGTGAACTCGCAGGCCGACGCGGCGCTGTGGTCGTAAGCGTTTTCGTCAATCCGCGCCAGTTCGGACCAGGCGAGGATTTCGACCGTTATCCGCGCGCACCGGATGACGACATGGCGATCTGCCGCGCCGAGGGCGTGGATGTGGTCTTCGCGCCAAACGTGGCCGAGATGTATCCGGATGTGCCCGCCGTCACAGTTGACCCGGGGCCAGCGGGCGAGGTGTTCGAGGGCGAGTTCCGGCCCGGGTTCTTCGGCGGTGTTCTCACTGTCGTGATCAAGCTGTTCGGGCTGGCCCGGCCCGACATCGCGGTGTTCGGAAGGACGGCTCTTTCGCTGTCACGTGCGCTCAACGCGGCGCGGGACGAGGCGGTCGAAGGCGCGGCCAAGGCCATCAGCGCCGCCCATACGGTCCTTGCTGACGCCGCGGCCGCTGACCCACCCCTGCTACTCGACTATCTAGGGCTCGCCGATCCAACGAGCTTCGCACCTGTTGGCGAGGATCACCTGGGCACGGCGGTGCTCACGGTCGCCGCACGCGTTGGGTCGACTCGCCTCATCGACAACGTCACGTTGGTTATCCCGGCCACCGGGCCACCCCATTAGGACGATCATGCTGCTGACCATAGACGTCGGGAACACTCAGACGGTGCTGGGCATCTTCTCCGATGAAGATGTCATCGAGCACTGGCGGATAGCGACCGATCCCGACCGGACCGCCGACGAGATTGCCGTCGTCCTGCAGGGACTCCTCGGGCAGAGCCCGATTCTCAAGGAGGCAGACGTCAGCGGCATCGCACTTTGCTCGACGGTCCCGTCTGTGTTGCACGAGATGCGCGAGATGTGCCGCCGATACTACGGTGATGTTACGGCAGTGATTGTCGAGCCGGGTGTGAAGACCGGCATCCCGGTGCGGGTGGACAACCCCAAGGAGGTCGGCAGCGACCGGATCATGAACGCGCTTGCCGCCGTGCACTTGTACGGCGGTCCGGCGATCATCGTGGACTTCGGCACGTCGACCAACTTCGATGCGGTGAGTGCCAGGGGAGAGTTCGTTGGCGGCGCGTTCGCGCCGGGGATAGAGATCTCGGTGGACGCGCTGTCCCGGCGCGCCGCCCAGCTACTCAAGGTCGAGCCGGCCAGGCCCAACCGCGTGATAGGCAAGAACACCGTGGAGTGCCTGCAGTCGGGCATCATCTACGGTTTTGCTGGACAGGTCGAGGGCATCGTCGAGCGGATG
>WNGG01048759.1_pt1 | contig 10919 bp, 9 predicted proteins | sample 5400661 | NCBI WGS metagenome assembly WNGG01 (sample SAMN13153372, study PRJNA577476) | soil metagenome | isolation source: 100 cm soil or saprolite under Garry oak tree replicate 1 | place: USA:California | collected 2016-06-15 | reverse complement strand
GACCGACCAGGGCTTCCAGACCCTCGCCGCAGCGGCCCCCGGGCACGTGGCCCACGTGCGATCGCTCGTCATCGACGTCCTGTCGCCCGAGCAGCTGCGACGCCTCGGCCTGGCCGCGGACCGCATCATGTCCCGCATCGACACCTCCGAGATCAACTAAGCCCGGACACGCGCTGCGCAGCGGTCAGATCGCCTCTAGCGCCTCCGATTTGGTCACGACTCGACCCAGGGCGCCGTATTCGTGCAGGTCGCCGAACACCTCAAGGCGGATGGACTGGTCCAGGCCGCCCACGCGGACCGGTTCGTAGCCGGCGATGCGGATCAGGTCTGCGACCTCCTCGCCCGCGGCGTCGTCGTCGGCGGCGTAGAACAGCACCGCGCGCTCGGGCTCCCGGCGGGCGGCCGCGGACAGTGAGTCGGCCGACAGCGTGCCGAACGCCTTGACGAGCCGCGCTCCGGCCGGCAGCAGCCCGGCCAGGATCTGGCCCGAGGACTCCTGCTCGCCGATGAGCTTCCGGAAGCCGCCGTTGTCATCCGGGCCCACCGGGTTGGTGGGGTCGATGATCACCTTGCCGGCCAGTCGGTCGCCGTACTGGGCGATGAGCTGCTTGAAGGCGTCGAACCAGACCGCCAGCACGAGCACATCGGCCCGCTCGACCGCCTCGTCGACGCTCACCACGTCGGCGTGGCCGTCGAGGTCGGCCGCGACCTTGCGGGCCGCCTCCTGGTCGCGTCCGGCCAGCAGGAAGTCCTGACCGCCCGCCGCAAAGGCCGCCGCCAGCCTGCTGCCGATGTTGCCGGTGCCGATGATCGCCACCGTGTTATCCGAGATAGTCACTTGATCGACCTTCCGTGATGAGGTTCCGGACATCCAACTTGAATGTTCAAGTCAGATCCTAGAAGTCATTGACTTGAACTGTCAAGTCATGGCTCGATGTCCGCTCATGGTCGACGTCCGAGAAGGCTCAGTGAGTGTTTGATAAATGACCCGATGGCCCCCGTGGTCGCGGGGGCGGTGCCAGGTTGGTGCCGTGGCGGGTGTGCTGAGATGGGCGGGCGCGGGCCCTGTGTTCCTTGATGTGTGAAGACCAAAAAGACAGCAGGGCCCGCGCGTGCCCAGGGTATGCGCCGGGCCGCAGAGCAGGCCAGGGGCTATCCCAGTGACCTGACCGATGCCCAGTGGCAGGTCATCGCCCCGCACCTGCCGGCGTACGTTCCGGGCCGGCGCGGCAGGCCCCGGGTCTGGCCGCTGCGCCAGATCGTCGAGGCGATCTTGTACCTGGACCGGGCCGGGTGCGCCTGGCGGTACCTGCCGGACAGCTTCCCGCCCTGGCCCACGGTGTACGGGTACTTCGCCGCCTGGCGCGACGACGGCACCCTGGCCCCGGCTGCACGACGCGCTGCGCGCCCGGGTCCGCGCGGCGGCCGGCCGGGACCCCGGGCCCACCGCGGCGGTGATCGACTCCCAGTCGGTCCGCGCCGCCGACACCGTGCCCAGGGCCAGCCGCGGCTGGGATAACGCGAAAAAGGTGAACGGCAGGAAACGGCACATCGCGGTGGACGCGATGGGCCTGGTGCTGGCCGTGGTGATCACCGCCGCCTCCGTCCAGGACCGCGACGCCGCCCGGCCGCTGCTGTGGAACCTGCACCGCACCAGCCGCCGCACCCGGCTGATCTGGGCCGACTCTGTTTACAACGGCAAGCTCGCCGGCTGGGCCGCCAGCATGAAGATGACCCTGCAGATCGTCGCCCGGCGCAACCCGCACGCCTTCGAGGTCCTGCCCCGCCGCTGGGTGGTAGAACGCACGTTCGCCTGGATCAGCAAGCACCGCCGCACCGTCCGCGACTACGAACGCCTCCCGGCCAGCCACGAAGCCATGATCTTGTGGGCCATGACCGCCCTCATGGCAAGCCGCCTGGCCCAGCCCAGCCATTTATCAAACACTCACTTAGATCCGATCATGCCGGCGGCAATGAATGGCTGTGTCAATCCGATTTGGCCCCACCTACTGCGGCGGATTCCAGCCGTCGTCGCAACACTGGCCACTGATGGCTGGGATCGTACCGGCTTTAACGGACGACGGTGCGAGCTAGCTCGTTGAGCGGGGTGCCGGCGTGTCGTGCCCAGGCCTGCAGTATGGCGGCGAGGACGAGGGCGCTGCCGTAGAGGACGTGCTGGCCGCCTTGCCGGGCGATCAGCGCGTCGAGGGAGGCAAACACGCGTCCCTTACGCGCCAGGGTGAGGATGTCGCGGGCGGCGCGTTCCCCGGTCCAGTGCCCCGCGGGCAGCCGGGTCAGCCCGGCCAGGCCGGGCGGGGCGCTGGTGTCGTGCCCGGACAGCCACTGGTCGGCCAGGCCGAGGGTGAGCCCGGTGCAGCCGGCGACGGTCGCGGCCTGGCCGTCGGGTGATTCGGGCTGGGCCTGGTCCAGGACTCTGGCTGCGAGCGCGGTGTCGCCGTCGGCGATGGCTTCGGCGGCGAGCCGCATGGTGACCGCGGCGAGTTCGCGGGCGTGCCCGACCGGGGTGAACATGGCCATGTTGCGCCGTTCGACGGCGCGGCCGAGTGCCTGCTGCAGCGTGTCCGGGTCGGTCACGTCGATGTTGCTGACGTCGATGCCTTCCTCGGCCAGCAGCGGCGCGAGCTCGCGCAGAAGCTCATCGGCCATGCCGGGCTTGACCTGGATGTCCGGCAGCCTGGCCGGCGGCGGTTCGGGAGTGCGGCGTCGCATGTCTGGCACGCGGCCATCTTCCCGGATCGGCTGCCTGCGCGGTTCGCGCAGGCGCTCGGTCACAGGCCCAGCCGCGCGGCGGGGGTGTCCCAGGCCAGGGTCTTGCGCGGCCGGGCGTTCAGCTCGGCCGCCACGGTGGCCAGCTCGTCCGCGCTGTGCACGCGCAGGTCGCTGCCCTTGGGGAAGTACTGGCGGAGCAGCCCGTTGGTGTTCTCATTCGATGGCCGCTGCCACGGGCTGGCCTTCTCGCAGAAGTACACCGGCATGCCCAGCGCCGCGGTGATCTCGGCGTGCAGCGCCATCTCCTTGCCCTGGTCCCAGGTCAGTGACCGGCGCAGCTGCGGCGGGAGGTGCCAGAACGCGGTGATGAGCGCGTCGCGGACCGCCTCGGCGGTGTGCCGGCCGGGCAGGTGCAGCAAGATCGTGTACCGCGACGCGCGGTCCACCAGGGTGCCGATCGCGGACCGGTTGGACGCGCCGGTGATCAGGTCGCCTTCCCAGTGCCCCGGCTCACTGCGCCCGGCCGCCCCGGCGGGCCGCTGATCGATCATGGTCATCGCGATGATCCCGTTCGGCCGCCGCTCGCCAGCACGGCGGTGCGGCCGGCGCCGCCGGCGGCGGGTGCGCAGCACGCGAGCCGGCAGCTCGCGGGGCAGCCCGCCCAGCTCAGGGCGGTAGACAGCCTGGTAGATGGTCTCGTGCACGACGTGCCGCGCCGGGTCGTCCGGGAACTCGCCGGGCAGCGCCCTGCTCACCTGCTGCGGGCTCCACCGTTTCTCCAGCCGGTCGGCCACGAACTGGCGCAGCACCGGGTCCGCGGCGATCTTGCCCGGACGCGGCCGGGCGCGCCGCTGCACGGCCAGCTTGTGCGCCGTGAACGGGCGGTACTGGCCGCTGTCCGGATCCCGGTTACGGCGCAGCTCCCGGCTGATCGTGGACGGGCTGCGGCCCGTCCGCTCCGCGATCGCCCGCACCCCGGCCCCCGCCGCGCGCAGGTCGGCGATCTGCACCCGTTCCTGCTCCGACAGGTACCGGTCCGAGATCTCCCGCCGGACCACAGCCCCCCGCGTGATCACAGGAGAATAATGCAGCTTCCGGCCGTCCCTGGCGGTGATCGTGCGGCCGTGTCGCCACCGTTTCCCGGTCCGCGGGTTGATCCCGACGATCCGGCACGCCTCCAGGCTGCTGAACCCCTGCCCGATCAGCCGCTGCTTTGTTTTGGCCCCACCCGGGCATCGGCGATTTAGCGCGGGTGGGTGATAGTTCTACTTTGATCTGGCCCCACCCCGGCGGTCGGGGATGCCGGCTGGCTGCTGACTGCCGTTGTCGCTGGCGGGGCTGGTGAGGTGGCTGGTCAGGGTGCGGCGGTCGGCTCGTTCGGCTTCGAGCTGGGCTTCGGCGCGTTCGGCGCGGGCGCGTTCGGCGGCGGTGAGTTCGTGCGCGGCGGCGAGCTGGGCCTGGTGGTGCTCGCGGAGGTTTTCGCGTTCGCGTGAGGCGTCGTCGCGACCCCGGCCGGCCTCGGCGCGGGCGTCTGCTTCGGCTTGGCGGGCGCGGCTGACCTCGGTGCCGGCGGCTTGCCGGGCATCGCGTGCGGCGGCGAGCGCGTCGTCGCGTTCGCGGGCGCTGGTCTCGGCGCCGGTGCGGGCAGCGGCGGCCTGGTCTGCGGCGCGGGCCTGGATGGCGGTGACCTGCGCGGCCGTATCGGCGCGCAGCTGCTCGAGCGCGGCGGCCGCGGCCCGGGCGGCATCTGCCTGGTGGCGTGCGGCGTCTTGTGCGGCGGCGGCGTCTTCGCGGGCCGCGGCGAGGGCTTCGGCGAGAGCGTCTGTCTCCTCGCGGGCTTCGGCGGCCTGGGCCCGGGCGGTGACGACGGCGGCCTCGGCGCGGCGGCGGGCGGCTTCGGCGTCGGCGACCTGGGCGCGGACACGAGCGGGGTCCAGGCTGGCGGCCTGCTCGCGGGCAGCGCGGACCAGGACGGCGGCCTGGCGGGTCAGGGCGTCGAGCGCGGTGAGCGGGTCCTGGTCGCCGGTGACCGCGCCGGCTGCGGGGGCGGGGATGCGCGCGTCGTTATGGAAACGCTGGGCGCAGTCGCCGCCGCAGAAGACCCGGTTCCTGCCGCGGCCCTGGGCTGGCAGCGGGCGCCCGCAGCCGGGACGCTTGCAGATCGCGGGGCCGCGGGCGTCGTCGTCGCTGCCGGCGGGGTGGCTGGTCATCGGCAGTGCCTTCCTGCGGGCAGCGGCCGGGGGTGCCTTTTCTTTTCATTTCTCCTCGGAGGTGAAATGAAAAGAAACCCCCGGCCGCGCCGCCCGCGTCCGGGGTCAGGAGATCGGGGGGATGCCGGCGAGGGCGTGGTCGCGGGCCTGATGCAGCCAGTTGATGACCTCGCTGAGCGCGCCGGCCAGGCCGTCCAGGTCGTAGCCGCCGTCCGCGTCGCGGAGCACGGCGGCGCCCTGGCGGGCGGCGGCGGGCGCTTCGCCGCCGGCCAGGCCGGCGATGACGGCGTGCGCGTCGGTGAGCATGAGCATGATGTCGCGGGCGTACCCGGCGTCGATGCTGATCTGGGCCATCTGATGGTCGCTGCCGGGGTAGTTGACTAACGTCATGACGGGTCAGTCCTTTCCTGGGGGGACGGGCCCGGGGCGGGCTGCCGCCGGGCGGCGGCGGTGCGCAGCCGGTAGGAGCGGCTGCCGGTCTGGATGATGTGACCGTCGTAGGTGAGGCGGTCCACGATCGCGCCGCACAATCTGGGGTCGGTGAACGCGGAGGTCCATTCGCTGAACGCGGCGTTGGACGCGATCGCGATGGAGGCTTTCTCCTCCCGTTCGGTGAAGACCTGGAACAGCAGCTCGGCGCCGCGGCGGTCTAGCTCGATGTAGCCGAGCTCGTCCAGGCACAAAAGGTCGAACCGGCCGTACCGGCCGATCACCCGCGACAGCGTCCGGTCATCGGATGCCTCGACCAGCTCGTTGACCAGCGCGGCGGCGGTGACGTACCGGACCCGGTACCCGTTCTCGGCGGCGGCAGTGCCCAGCCCGATCAGCAGGTGCGACTTGCCCGTGCCGGAGTCCCCGATCAGGCACAGCGGCTGCCCGGCGGTGATCCACGCGCAGCGGGCCAGGGTGCCGATCAGCGCTGCCGGGACGTCCGGGTTCGCGGCGAAATCAAAGTCCTCGATCCGCTTAGCCCGCGGGAACCCGGCCTCGCGGGTCAGCCGCACCTTGCGGCGGGCCTCGCGGTCATCGCATTCCAGCGACAGCAGCTCCGTCAGGAACACCTTGTAGCCGGCCTGCTGGCGGGCCGCCGCGGCGGCGATCTCGCCGTGCCGGTCCCGGATCGTGGGCAGCCGCAGCAGCCGGCACGCCTGCTCGATCGCCGCGTCCGCGGCGGCATCGGTCAGCTCATCGCGCCTGGCGGTCATCACGCGCCTCCTGTCTGACGGCCCGCGGGCGGGCGGTCCAGCAGCTGGTCATAGACGGCCACCGACGGTGCCGGGCGCCCGTCGTCCGGCAGCACGGCCGCGCGGCGCGGCAGCGTGATCACCGACGCCCCCGACGGCCGCGGCGCCGGCCCCGGCGCCGCGGCGCGCTCCCTGGCGCCGGCGGCGCCGGCGTGCTTGCGGGCCTCGACCGCGACCACGTCCGGGGAGCAGGTCCCCGCGCCCAGTGCCGCGGTGATCCCGGCGGTCACCGAGGCGGCCGGCAGCCGCCGGTGCAGCAGCAGCACCTCGATCAGGACCCTGGTCCCGGCCCCGTCGCCGAGCCGGGCCCGGGCCGCGTCCCACAGCCGCTGATGCTCCGGGGTGAACGTGCCCGCCGCCCGGGCCTGCGCCAGCGGCACCGACCCGGGCAGCGCGCCGGGCTTGCGCAGCAAGATCTCCAGGTAATGATCCAGGTCCAGGTGCTCGGCCCCGGAGGAGACCAGCCGCGGGTGCACCGCCACCCGCCGGGACTCCTCGAAGACCTCCAGCTCGTTCGCGGTCAGCTTGATCCTGACCCGGGACCCGATCAGCCGGGCCGGCACCGAGTAGCGGCACTTGCCGACGCTGATCCTGGCGAACTTGTCCGCCCGCGGCCACAGCACCGTCCCGGTCTCGAACCCGTCGCCCGGCAGCGGCCGCAGCGCCGGCTGCTCAGCCGCGAAATCATCGGCCACCGTCGCGGTCCGGTACTCGATATGCCGCCGGTCATCCTCGATGTCGTCCTCGGCCAGCCGCGCGTTCAGCTCCGCCAGCGACTTCACCCGGGGCACCGGCACAAGATAACGGCGCCGGTAGCGGCCGATCTCCCCTTCCACCCCGCCCTTCTCATGAGCTCCGGAAAGTCCCGGTTCACAATAAAATGCCGCGAACCCGTACCACGACCGGAACGAGAACCAGCGAGCGGTCTCCTTCCTGTCCCGGCCGGTCATCACCTTGGTCACCGCCGGGGACAGGTTGTCATAGCGGATATGCCGCCACGGCACCCCGCCCGTCACCTCGAACGCGGTCACGTGCCCCTCCAGGAACGCTTCCTGCGCGCATGACGCGTAGACCCTGTGGACGCCCCTCCCGGAGCAGGAGAGCCGGTAGGCGAACAGGTGGCAGGCCTGCTGGTCCCCGCCGACGACGATGCTGACCGGCCCGAAATCGACTTCGGCTTCGGCGCCGGGTTCCTTGGCCTGCGGCACGAACCCCTCCACGCTGCCCGCGCCCGCCCGGTGCTCCGCCTCGATCTCGGCCCGCCGGCGGCCCGCGTACTGGCACACGTAGGAATACGACACCGTGACGTGGTGCTCATCAGCCAGCCGCTGCCAGATCCGCCGGCAGGTATGCCGCTGCTTGCGCGGCGCGTCCAGGTCCTCCCGCAGCATCGCGTCGATCAGCCCCGCCGCCGCATCCAGCACCGGGGACTGCCGCGCCGGCCTCTTCCGCGGCGCCGGCACCGGCGAGCCCAGCGCCTGCCGCACCATCCTCCGGTGCACCCCGTGCCTGCGCGCCAGCGCCTGCCGGTTATCGTCCCGGATCCTCGCGAACAGATCCACCTTGTCCCGTCCCATCCGCCCCCACCCCGAGCGAAACGACTGAATGTGACCAACTATTCACCCAGACGCACCGATCGGCCCGGAACCTGCCGGCGTGTCGTCTCCGGCAGCCCCTCGGGCGGGGCCAAGTCAGAGTGTTACCGCCCCGCCGCGATCACCCCCGGTGGGGCCAAATCAGAGAAGAACAGTGGGGCCATTTAAGAGTGCTACGGCCAATGGCGGGGCACTGACGCTGCCGGGGGTCTTCACCCCACAGGGGTGCTTGGCGGCCGGGCGGCTACCGGGAGCGCGACGCGCTGGGCCGCCAAGGTAAATGTGGCGCCGCGACGGCGCCGGGGATATTTCCCTGCCCTCGGCGAACTGCTTTCCTGCTCGGTGATGAATAGTGATGCTGAGGCTGGAATAGGCGTGCGCAGGCTGGCGCATTCATGAATGGTGCGGATTAGCCAGAGTCCCCGAAAAGGCCGCATCAGCTAGGGGAATCATGCCTCTGCCTGCTGTTTTCCACAGAAGTTCTTCGGCCGTGAAACCGGTCGACTGGTGAACGCGCGTATTCAACTGTCGCGAATTCTCTTGGGCCGCCGCGGGATTATGACAGTCGGTGACTGTAGGCGCAGTGCAGGCGCGCTATCGAGGGATCTGGCGCCGTCGGCTGCGCCTCGTTCCACGAGCACGCCGCCTGCGCAGGACGTGCCGCCCTTGCCCGCCCCGGTCGCGCTATGCTAGTACTCATACGTACTGGACTCGGTGAGGAGGCCCGGTCATGGGCTACCGGCTGCAGTTGTCCGCCGAGATCCGCGACTGGCTGGCTGATCTGCGCGATAGCGACCCGCCCGCTGCCCTGCTGGCCGGGCAGGCGCTGGCTGCCCTGGCCGAGGAGGGCGAGGGCCTCGGGCCGCCACTGGTCTGCCCGGCGGACCGGCCGGGGCCCGAAGACCTGCAAGGGGCGCTGGACCGGCGCTATCAGGCCTGGCTGGAATCGCTGACGGGCATGCGCCGCCGGGTGGCCGACGCGGTGACCCTGCGGAGGGACATCGAGCAGCAGATCGCCGAGGTGCAGCCACAGGCGGCCGGTCAAGCCGATCAGCTAGCCGAGCTGCGGCGGCTGCTCACCGGCGTGACCGAGGCTGAGGAGCGGCTGACCGCCGCGAGCCAGCGGGAGCAGGCGCGGACCGACGCCTTCCGGACCAGGAAGGAGGTCCTGAAGGCGGCCTATACCGCGGCGCGGGCCGAGTACCTGATCGAGGAGGCCGCAGGCCAGCACACCGGCGACGAGGGCGCCGGGCCGGCGGAGCTCAGCGCGCTGACCGCCGGGGCGTCCGACCGGCTCCGGGACGTCACCGCCGAGATCGAGCGGGAACTGGGCCGCCAGACCCCACCCGGGGACCTGCTGGACCTGCGCCCGGGCGCACCCGGTGACAGCGGCATCCGCATCCTGTTCGCCGTCGAGCCGCCCGGCACCGCGCTGCTGATCGCCGTGCTGGAGGGACAAGACGCGGTGCGAGATGACTACCCCGAAGCGGTCTGGCTGTCGGCCGAGGTCCTGCAGCGGGTCCGGGCCGGGCAAGCCCCCGAGGCGGTGGCGCACGCCTTCGCCGGCACCCGGTCGTTCCTCGAGGAGTTCTTCCCCGGCCAGACGGACGAGGTAATGCGCAGCGCGGCCGCCCTCATCGCCGCTAACCGCCCCCGGCCGCTGGCCGAGCAGCGCACCCGCCTCGGCCTGACCCAGGCGCAGGTCGCCCGCCGGATGGGCGTGCGCCAGGAGCGGGTGTCCGCCATCGAGCGCGCCGAACCCGGCGGGACCGAGATCCGCACCCTGGCCAGCTACGTCGAGGCGCTCGGCGGCCGGCTCGACATTGTCGCCGACTTCGGCCGCGACCGCATCGTGCTCCGCTGACCAGGGCATCAGGCATGCGGCGGCGCGGGGCCGGACGGGGATGGCCTCATCGGTGGCGAAGCGGCGCAGCAGGTCGAGGCGGCGCTGCTGGGTGATGGCCTGCCCGGCATAGGGCTGCTGGCGGGGGATGTCCAGGTGGCGGGGGATGTGGCCGTGCCCGGCGGCCCAGACCAGGAACGCGCGGACGCCCTCGCGCTGGTGGGTGCCGTGGCCGGCGTGGTAGGCGTCGATGTGGGCCTGGGTGAGGGCCGGTGGCCGGACGCCGAGGGCGGCGGTCCAGGTCAGGAAGGCCTGTGCCTGGATGAACCGGGACCGGGCGTACTGGGCGGCGTTGGTGCGCAGCGGCCCGGCGGCGGCCCTGGCGCGCATCGCCGGGAGCTGGTGCCACAGCCCGAACTGGCGCAGCAGCCGCAGGTGCGGGTGCCCGGCCAGGGCGTCCAGCCGCCGGTCCAGCCACGTGCCGAACTCGCGCAGCTGCCTGTCGGCGGCGGGCAGCGCGCCGCAGTCCACCAGCAGGTCACGCAGGTAGTGCACGGCTCGCCGGCGGGGCCAGCCATCCAGCGCCTCGTGGGTGAGCGGCAGCGTGCCGGCCGCCAGGCGGGTGAGCAGGTCGCGGATGTGCGGTTTGCCCAGCCATTCCAGCGTGGCGGATGGGCTGGCCGTGGCGGTCAGGGCATCCGCCAGCGGTTTCAGCGGCGCGGCGATGGCACCGGTCCCGTCCTCCAGCAGCCGGGCGGCCGTCCAGGCCACGGCGCACCGGCCGCATAGCCGGCTCAGTCCTCGCCGGCTCCCGGGGGCCATGCCGGTTTCGGTGCCGCACCGCAGGCAGGAGAAGTCCCGGGTGATCCCGGCGCAGTCCCGGCAGATCCGCACGCCATCACGCAGGCCGGGCAGCGCCCGGCCCGCGGTGCCGCACCCGGGACAGGTCCCGGCCGCCGACAGCGCCACATCCAGGCACGGGTAGCACAGGTGCCCCTCGGGGAACGAAGCGCCGGGCCAGCCGTGATGCCCGCACCGGGCGCAGGTCCGCTTCTTCGGCGCCGAGCCGGTCACGGCCCGGGACGCAGCTTGGCGCGAGCCGGCCGCAGCGCGCCCGGGTCCGCCACGCCGTCCTTGCCGCCGCCGCTGCTGGCGGCGCGGCGGCGGGCCGGGACGTTCTCGGCGCGGGTGGCGATCAGCTGCGCCGGGGTGACGCCGAAGATGTCGCACAGCGCCGCCAGCACCGGCAGCGACAGCCGCTCCGGTGTCTGGGTGACCAGCCGCCACACCTGCACCG
>WNGG01019693.1_pt1 | contig 10920 bp, 10 predicted proteins | sample 5400661 | NCBI WGS metagenome assembly WNGG01 (sample SAMN13153372, study PRJNA577476) | soil metagenome | isolation source: 100 cm soil or saprolite under Garry oak tree replicate 1 | place: USA:California | collected 2016-06-15 | reverse complement strand
CGGCCCGACTCGCGATCAACTTACTTTACTTCAGCCTCGGGCGCTGGGGATGGGTTCGACTCGGCGGGCGGGGCAGCAGCCGGTTTCGCCACGGGCTCCATCTTGCGAAGCGCCTCCAGGGGGACCTGAAGCGCCGAGCTGGGGTAACCGGCGTCATCGAGCGCGCTCTTGTAGGCGCCCTCCAAAAACCCGCTTTGCACCTCGCTGCCGACCACAAGCGTCGGCAACTGGATCTTCCCGGAAACCCTCTTCAGGTCCTCCAGAGACTTTTTATCGACGATGCTTATTTCCCTGAACGGAACGGCACGCTTGACGAGACTCGAGCGGGCGTTTTCGCAGGGCTCGCCACAATCGGGCGAGGTGTACAGCGTGACTGGGAAATTCAGCGCCGCCTGTTGCGTTGCGTAGGGAAGATTCGAAGACTCGGCAACATTTCCATCCAACTTTTTCCTCTGCACGCTCTTCGCATCGGGTGGAGGCGGAGTCTGCGTGTAGTGAACTCTTCCGTCCTTATCGATCCAGCGATAGGCCTGCCCCAACGCACCTGCCGCGACGAGCGCCAGCACCAAGCCGAGAGACAGAGTCCGTTTCACTTCGTCCTCCTGGGAACGACGAAGGTTCTAATAATACCACCCGCGACTTGGGATTCCGAGACAACGGCGGCGACCGCCCGTTCAGGGAATTGCGCCGGCCCGGAGTACCTGCGGAATACGAATCTCGACGGATCGCGACGGCAACTTCAACCATAGTATCATCCGGCCGAAAAGGGGCAAGGAAGTGACCATGGATTTACGCCGGAGAAAGTTCGGCCTCGCCGCGGCTGGCACTTTGGCTCTCGATTTCCTTGCGCCAGGGGGAGTGCTCGACGCCGTCGCAGCCGCCGAACGGAAAGTCCGCATGGTGACCGAACTCCGCGAAACAGTGCAATGCCTGGGCTGGATCGGGACCGAAGCGGGAATATTCAGGCGGCTCGACATCGAGGTTGCGTTCCCGAAAATCGAAGCCGGCAGCGTCGAGTCGATAGCCGGCCTGCACCGCGGAGAATGGGAGTTCGCCCAGACGGGGATCGTTCCGGTCGCGCAGAGCGTGCTGGAGGGACAGGATACCGTCCTCGTTCTCACGCCCATAGAAAGCCACAAAGGCGGATTCGTAATGGTAAAGCGTGAAATCAGAAGCCCCGAGCGGCTCGACGGAGCACGGATCGGCGTTTTGACCAAGGAAGGACCGAGCGCGACGGCGACGCGCTTTGTTCTTCAGCGCTTGGGGATTTCCGCGACCTTGGTCCCGATGGGAACCATCCAGGCCATTTACGCCGCGCTAGCTGAGAAAAAGATCGACGCCGGCTATCTTCCCGTTGACCTGAGCTTCCGGGGAAGAAGGGAGTTCGGTTGGAACGGTTTTCAGGGGGTGATCGCCGGAATCCCGGGAGGCCTCGCCACCACTCGGCGGAATATCGCCGCCAACAGGGAGCTCGTCGCCGGCGTCGTGAGAGGATTCGTGAACACGATTCATTTCTTCAAGACGCAGCCCGCGGCGGTGGTGCCCGTACTGCAGCGCTTTCTGCAATTCACCGATCGCGTGGCGGTTGAAGAGCTGCAGGCATTCCACGCGCCGTTGTTCCGCAGCGTGCCGAGGCCGACCGTTTTTTTCGGCATGCAAGGCCTGAGGGATTCTCTTTCCGGCCGATATCCTGCTGCCCAGAAACTGCAGCCGTCGGATATCGTCGACTCGTCCTTTATCGACGAGCTCGAACGGAGCGGTTACATACAGCGGCTCTATGGCGTGAACGCCGGCAGGTAGCTCGGACCCGTGACGTGAAAGACGTTGCGAGCGGCTTCGACTTTGGTGCTGGTGAGTGGACTCGAACCACCGACCTACTGATTACGAATCAGTTGCTCTACCAGCTGAGCTACACCAGCCTGCGCTAGGATCGCGCGCTTCGACGAGCGCGCATTATAGCAGCCGCTCCCCTGACGAAGGCGCGGGCATCCCTGTCAGGACTGCGGACGCGTGCGGATGATGATGTCGACGCCCTCGGCGACCGTCCCCTCCGGCAGCGGCGGCAGCCCAGTGACGCGGATATCTTTGGCGGGCAGGTCCGTGAGCTTTCCTGTAACGACGTCGTAGAAATGATGGTGCGGCAGGGTGTTCGGGTCATATACCACTTTCGCCGGATCGACGATCAACTCGCGGATCAGCTTCTTCTCGACGAACAGCTTGAGCGTGTTGTATACGGTCGCCTTCGAGGTCTCGGCGTAGCGTGTGTTGACGTGGGCGAGAATCTGGTCGGCGGACAGATGCTCGCGTCGCTCGAACAGCACGCGCGCGATCTCGAAGCGCTGATGTGTCGGCGTGATGCCATGCTGGCGCAGCAGCTCGGCAATCTTTTCCCGGGTATAGACTTGGTGCATGGATCTGATTCTAGACCAGACGTTGGACTTCGTCTAATTCCTTCAGGAGGCCCGGACGGCACGACGGTCATCCATCGTGCCGCGGACGCCACGCAAAGCCGTGGCGACGTTTACTCGACCTTGCGGAACCAGTAAGTCCGGATCCGGGCCTCGAATTTGATGCCGCCCGCATCTTCACAGCGCGGACCGAACTGCACGCATTGTTTGTCTTCTTTAGCTATTTGGGTGATTTCGTATTGTGGATTAGGCAGATAGCCGCCCCCCGCGACGGTTTTCGAGCGGTCGGTCGCCGTCAGGCCGGCCGTCGCGTTCAGCTCGGCGACCGCCGTGGCATCCTTGAAGTTGACCTCATATATGCGCGCGATCCCGAGATTGCTGCCGCAGTTCGCGCCGCCGGCGGTCGCCGAAGGCTGGTTGGTGCCGAAGAAAGTCGTCCCCGAGACAGTGATTGACGATCCGATCGTCTTTTCCCCGGAAAGGAGCTTGATCATCCACCCCTTGCCGTTGAGCAAGTCGGCCTGCGCCTGCGCTTTCTGCGCGCTGGAACAGGCCGCGTCCTGCAGGCAGTCGCTGGTGGCGTCGAACAGATCCGCCTCGGTAATCGGGGCCAGCGGGCTGACGGTCGCCGGATCGACATCCGTGAACTTGCGGTCCTTGAACATGTAATAGCGGTTCGCGACGGTCGCATCGAACGGGTGCTCCCGGTCGCCGGACCCGATCAGCACCGCGTCAAAATTGCCGTTTGCATCGCTCGCGGCCACCACGTCGGGCGGGAACAGGAATTTCCGCTTGTCCGACAGCACCGCGCCCGAAGTCGCCGCGAGCTTCGTCGCCGTCCACAGCCCGGTGGCGGCCGGGTCGACGTCCAGGCGCCACACCTGGCCGCCGGTGTCCACCGCGTAAATCCGGTCGACGAATCCCTTGAGAGTGGGTTGAATATTTTCCCTCCCCGGCAAGATCCGCGTGTTGTCGCCGTCCCGGTTCAGGATGACCACGTCGGCCGGCATCGCGAATTGCATGTCCGGCACGCGCAGGTTCGCCGCGCCGTCCGGCCCGAAGCGGAACAGCAGATTGCCGTTGGTCGCATCCACGATGAAGACGCTGCGCCCCATCGAGCGGTTCACCGTGGTAGCGGAAGTCCCGACGGAGGTGCAGCTTCCGTTCGAGGTGAACGTGACCGACCCGCCGGTCTGGGCGGTGACGCTGGTCGGGGCTCCTCCCGGGCTCGAGGCGTCCGGCGGCATGGACGTTATCAAGCAGGGTTGAAAATCCTCCACCGCCGGATCGTAGCCGCCGCCGAAGACAACCACCGGGTTCGAAAACGCCCTGAGGAAACCCACCGTGGGCTGGGACCAGGTCTGACCCAGCTCCTCGAAGCCGCTGTCGCAGCCCACGTTGTCGGTGAGATTCGGACAGCCGCGCTTCCACATCAGCTTCGGAGCGGCGGGATCGCTCACGTCGAACGCGTAGATCATGCGACCGCCGCGGCGCATTCCGAGGAAGAGTTGCACCTTGTCGCCATCCGAGGCAAGCAGTTTGCCGTCGCTGTTGACATCCACGGTGTAGGCGCCGATCGGCCCGTCGAAGAAGTAGTCGCGCGGAGCGGCGGGCGAAACCGTGCCGATGGCCGGGTCGTTGTCGCGCAGGCGCTTCAGCTTGCCGAAAAACTCCGGCGCGACGAATCCCCACAGCTCGCTGCCGCTGTTCGCGGGAGGAGTGGGGCTCGAAGCGGTGGGAACGCCTCCGCCCTGAACTGCATGCAAGATCCCGTCGTTGGTGCCGTAGAACACGATGACGTCATTCTCACCGGTGTTGCTGCCGTTCGCACCGCCGCGGTTGTAGTTGATCACCGCCGGCTGGGAATGCAGGATGTCCGCGTGAACCGAAGCGCGGATGTCGGTGGTCTTGGAATCGGAGTTTTCGTCCTCCTTGTTGTCCTGGCCGCGCACCCAGTTGATGATGTTGTCGCGCTGGGGGGCGTCCGGGTCGCTCTTGCGGCCGGCGAGAATCTGGCCGGTGGCGTTGGTCTGAACGCTGACTGAGGTGACGGGGGTGATGGTCTTGCCGGAGAGGATCGCGCCCGTGGCAGTCACCGCCGGAGACAGCGTGGCAACGGGTTTAGTCGTCGTCTTGGACACCGTGATGCCGGTCTGCGGCGCCGGCGCCTGCGTCGCAGTCTGGACCGCAGCCCTGATGAACGTGAACTGCGTGGTATTGACCACGCTGGCCACGATCGCCGGGCCGTTGTAAGCCGACTGGGCCGCGCCCGTGATGGTGACGGAGTCGCCCGCCGCATACCCGTGCGCCGGCTGGGTGGTCACGGTCGCGGTGCTCTGGTTGGTCGAATTGCCCGTCGTGGGATGGGTGATCGAAGTCACGTTGATCGTCACCGTCGCGGTTGCGCTGACGCTGCCTCCCGCCGAAACCGATTGCCCCGAAGGCAGCGCATAGGTAAACGTGTTGCCATCGAGAACGGTGATGGTAAACGTGCCGTTGTACGCCAACACCGTCGCCCCCGAGATGGTGACGCTTTGACCGGAGCTGAAGCCGTGCGCCACGGAGGTGGCCTGGGCGGTCGTCCCGGCGAGGCTCGAGGACGAGCTCATTGTGTACTTGAAGGTGTCGGTGGTGACCGACGTGATCGGAAAGGTGCCGTTGAACACCGAGTCATTGGTGGCGCCGGAGATCGTGATGAAGTTGCCCGCCGCGTATCCGTGCGATGGAACCGTGGCAGTCGCGGCCGTGCCGGCGGCGACCAGAGTCTGCACCAGCTTCTTGCCGAAGACGGTGGGGAGGGGAGTGCAAGCCGCGCTGGCCGCAGCGGACAGCCCATAGGTGAAGGTATTGGCGTCGATCTTGATGATCGACGCGTCGCTGACGTTGTAGCCTGCCACCGAGCAGCCGCTGACATCCACGAAGTCGTTGGTGTTGAGACCGTGGTTGGTCGCGATCACCGTACCGGTGTTGCCGTTCGGCGTCGAGGGCAAAGTAAACTGGAAGCTGTTCGGGAGGCTCGAGGTCACGCCGGAGATCGTGAAAGTGCCGTCGTAGAGCGTCGGCGTGGCGCCGCTGATGGTGACGCTGTCGCCGTTCGCGAACGGGAAGGTTCCGCTCGGGGAGGGGGCCTTCGCCGTCGCCGTCGTGCTGCCCAAGGGCGTCTGGATGATCTCCACCGGGTAAGTCTTGTAGGCCCCGAGAATCGCGGGAGTGATGGCGGTGTTGCTGGTGTCAAAGGTCGTCGCCGACAGGGCGCTGCCGTTCGTGCACGCTCCGGTGCAGGTATACACCTTGCGCGCCGTCTGCGAGGTCGCGAAGGTAATGCGCAATTGCTCGGCGACGCCCCCCTTCTCGACCAGGTCTCCGTCGGGGCTGTCCGAACCCTGCCCGACGTCGGTCCGCGCAAACGGGGCGCGGAAGTTCCAGAACGAAGACGGCTTGGTCCAGAAGCTGAGGGCCGAGTTGGAGATAAAGCCCGTGGCCTCGTTGGTGGCGGCGAAACCGTTGGCGTCGCCAAGGAACACGGTCTTGGTTGAAGGATCTTCCGTCAGGTTGTAGAGCTTCAGGTTGCCGAACCAGCGCGGCGACTTCACCGGGTCTGGGCGGAACACGCCGATATACACCTGATTGACGTTGGTGCCGCGGACATTCACGCTGACGGGCATCGAGGTGGCCGCGAACACGCTGTTGACCGACTGGACTTCCCCGAGGATCTGGTTCAGCGCCTTGACGATTTCGGAGCCCCCGTTGGCCGAGGACACCGCGAAGTATTTGCCTTTGCCGTTGACGGCCACACTCCGCAGCAGCGCCGTCATGGCCGGCCCCTGGCCAGAGGTGCCCGGATCGACCTCGAGAACGTAGGTCGAAACGATCTGGGTGCCTGGGAGTCCGTTGGGGGGAGGGCTGCAGTCGCCGTTCGCCATGTACCTGGCGTACTCGTCCATCCAGTTGCCCTGCTGGCCGTTCGGCGTGATGCTGATCGTGTCGGGCGGATTCTTCTCCACCAGCCCGGCGAGCTTGGTCTGGGCGTCGGCAAGCGCCTGGGTGTCTTCGGACGCGGGTCCGTTGCTGATGTAGATCTGGAAGTTCTTCTGGCAGGGGTCGGTGATCGGGCTGGTATAAGCGTTGATGCCCGCGCCGGTAAAGGCATTGCCCTGCAGGCTGCCCGCGGGGTTATCGGTGCTGCCTTTGTAGTCGCGCTTTGCCTGGCCAAAACCCAGATTCGCCGTGATCCCCGCCCAATAGGCGTAGGCCTCGTACATCATCTCGGAGACTTCGTTGTTGTTGCCCTTGTCGCCGAGTTGGTCGAAATTGTTGATGATGTTCATCAGCGCGGGCTGATTGACACCGAACTTGGCGCCGTCCATTGGCCGTATCCCGAAGCGAACGTAGGCGCCGTGGTTGTTGGGCTGGCCGGATTCGTTGAACAGCATCAGGCCGAGATTGAAATCGGTGGCAGCACGTTCGGCCGCTGCGCGGTGAAGCTCGGGTTGGCGAGGAAGATGTCGATGTCCTCCCCGATCGGGTCGAACGCGGCGAAGCCGCGCGGAATCGCGACGCCGAACACCAGGACGAGGGCGGCGAGTGCCTTGAGCGTGTAGGTCAGCTTCATGATGAGCCTCTTTTGTTGCGGTTACGGGCAGTTGCCCGCCGGCAGGCGCATTCTCACGCCCTGCGAAAGATTGATCTGGGCCCCGGTGACGGAGTCGGTGGAGCTTGCGGAAATTTCCCAGTTGGTGTCTTCCGGGATGAGATTGGCCTTGAGGGTGTTGCCCTGTGCCGGCGCCGAATTGACGCAGGTCGGGCGGGAGATCTGGATCGCGTAGCCGTTGACCATCGGAGCGGGGAGAAGGAAATTGTTCCCCGCCGGCCATTGCCCGGCGTTGTTGGCGGCGTCGCTGAAAAAGGCGTAGGTGCTGATGCTGTTTTCGATGGCCTGCTGGGCGCTCGCCTCGAGCGCGCGCTGCGCCTGCATGTTGCCCACCACCTTGAGGTTGGTGCTCGACAACCGGATCATCGAAACCACGAACAGCGTGATCATGACGAGCATGATCAGCACTATCAGCAGCGTCGCGCCGCTCTGTCTGCCGAAAAACGGCTTCACGGGTTTTCCCTCCTCGCGCTCAGGTTCGTCAGCCGCACGGCGCTGAAATAAGAATGCCGCTTGAACTGATCGTTGTACGGCCCGTAGACGAGTCCGGTTCCCTGTACGGTTCCCGCGCCGAGCACGGCGGAGGAAGTGGCGACCGGATAGGTCTTGGTATCGGAGTAGTCGGGGCTCGGCTCGGCGTTGCGTGCGATCAGCCACACTTTGGCGCTCACCGCGTTGGCGAAATCCACGACAGTCGGCGCGGCGGTCGAGATGTTGGGGATGTACACGTCTGCGGCGCCGTCGCCGATCTTTCCGGTGGAACTGTTCACCGTATTCGGGCTGTTGTCGATGCCGTATTCGATCTTGAACGCCTCGACTCCCTCCGCGATCGGGACCGTGTTGAACTTCGGGTTACCGCTGGCATCGACCCCCAGCTCGAGCCGTTTCAGCGTGGGGATCGGCCTGCCCGCGTCGTCGTTCGCCCCGGTGCACACGTCGCCGCTTCCGGCCGGAACGCTGCAGGGCGCGACAAAATAGATGTGCACGTGGTACTTGCGGATCGATTCGGCGTTGCCGTCCTTCCGCCTGATTGTCGCCGCCGTTACGCCGTCGGCCTTGCTGATCGAGGTGATGGTGTTTCCGGCGCCGAACTGGATCTCCACCGTCGCCGGGTCGGTCTGTATGTAAACATCGTTCGAGACGCCGGTGTCGGCGGTCGCGACGGCGGGCAGAAGACCGTCGCCGGGATATCTCAGCGGTGTCGTCCCGGCCCGGCGGATCACGAGGACGTCGCTGCCCGGGTACAGGTTCACATTCGGCAGCAAGGTCGCTGCTCCGCAGGTGGTTGCCGAAAGATCCGGCGTGCTCGCTTGGTTCGCGGCGACAAACCCCTGCACGGGAACGCCGAGGGCAGCCGCCAGCGCCACGGCATCCCCGGTGATGCACGGATCGGGAAGGGCCGTGCCATCGGGGTACGCCGAGTAGCGACCGTAGTAGCCGGCGAGATGGATATCCTGGGTGACTGCCTCCATCGCATAGCGCCCGTTCTCGATCTGTTGCGCAGACTTCTGCAATTCGCGCTGGCTCTGGCTCGAGTTGGCGAACACGACCGCCAAGCCCGCCAACAACATCAGGCCGAGGGTCATCGCGATCATCAGCTCGATAAGGGAAAGACCGTGCTGTTTGAACTCGTTCATGATCAGCTCAGCTTGGCGATCTGCAGCGTCGTCCAGACCACCCGGCGCCTGGTCTCGGGGCCGTACAGGCCCTTGGCGCAATTGACGACCGGGGCGAACGTGTCCGTCATTCCCTGCCACGCGACCGCGGCCGTATACACATTGGTCAGCGGGTCGAAGCTCACGCAGCCGCGCGCGCCGGCCATGGCGCCGACGTTTCCGCCGCCTCCTGCCGCCTCGGCCGCGCCCTGCAGTATTCGGTCCCATTCGGCCATGCCGCTGTCGGCCAGCGCCTTCGTCTGAGTGTTGACATATCCGAAGGTGCAGCTCGGCGTCCCGGCATAACCGCCTCCCGTAGTCGTACCGAGGTACGGCGTGCCGGTGGCCGCGCTGGTGATCGCGTAGCAGGTCGCAGATCCGCGGTTGGCGTTGATCCTCTCGACGATATCGTTCAGCAGGATCAGCGCCTGCGCGCGTTGATACGACTCCAGCTCCGCCTGGTGCGCGATGGCCTGGACGCCGATCAGGCCGAGCAGGCCGAATACGGTGATCACGATCGCGACCAGCACCTCGAGCATGGTGAAGCCGCGCGCGTCGCGCAGCCCGCCGCGCGCGGCACGGCCGGACAACGCCGCGCCCCGCGCCGCCGGGAGGTCAATTACAGCCGTTCGATGGATCATTGTCGGTATCCGTCTTGATGCTCGGCCGTCCGCTGGAAGTGACCAGGACGCAGCGGGCGGCTATGGGATGGGCGGATTGCGTGGCGGTGAAGATAACGTTGGCGATATCCGTCGATTGGCGTCCGTCCATTCTGAAAGTGATGTTGGTGCTCAACGGCGTAGCAAGGTTGGATTTTTTGGGCGTGACCGTTACGTTGGTCGTCGCTTCGCGCGATTGGAGCACGGTCGCGCCGATCTGCACCGTCCACCCGTTCTGCCAGCTGCCCGATACCGGGATCAAGTCGACGTTCGCCGCGCGCTTGATCGCTTCGCTGCGGGCGAGGATCACGCTTTCGTAGAGATCGGAAGCGGAGCTCCGCACCTGGGAGGTCATCACCATGTCGCGCATCGACGGAGCGGCGAGACTCAGGAAAACCGCAAGTATCACGAGCACAAGCATCAGCTCGATGAGAGTGAATCCGCGCAAGCGGGGCGGCCGCAGCCGGCGGATGGAGACCGCGTTTACCATTTGTTGTCACCGGCCGTACGGTACTTGGTGCCTTCGACGTAGCTGGTGTAGGTCGGGTCGGCGTTGAGATACAGATCGCCGTCGTCCGCCTGCGGTCCGGTCGCCGTCGCTTTGACCATGAAACCGGGGGGCGGACCCACCAGGTCGACGCGCACCGTGTACCTGCCGTTGCTGCAATCCGCCGCGCAGGTCCAGTCGTCCCTCCTGATGTTCAGGCCGCCCGCGCCGATCGTCGCCGTGTACGCGCGCGCGTCGAGAAAATACTGCACCTGCTTGCTGCTGATTTCCATCATGAGCTGCTGGGCCTGCGAGCGGTTGACGCGTTGCAGGTACCGCAGGTAGGAGGGATAAGCTATCGCCGACAGGATGGCGATGATGGCAACCACGATCATCACCTCGATCAACGTAAAGCCGCCGCGGCGCTTGCGAATCGCGTTCATGTGTTCCCTCCTGAAACGTTTCGACAGCCTAAGTCGATCCAGCCATTAAAGCTATCGAGTGGCGACGAACGGGTTCTTCCTTCCGACGAACGGGCCGCCGGAGGGCGGCCGAATTCACTCCGGCTGGAAAAGCGTGAAAAATTACCGCCATCGCTGACCGACTCTTCGACGGCGCCCCGACCGGCTTGACCCGGCCGATGCTAGATCGTGGCCAAGCCTTTCGGCATCGGAAAGGCCACGTTTTCCTCGGTCCCGGACAGGACCGTCACGCGGTCCGCGCCCAAATCGCGCAGTCCGGCGATCACCTGCTGCACGAGGATTTCCGGAGCGGACGCCCCGGCGGTAACCCCGATCCGCCTCTTGCCGGCGATCCATCCGGCCTTCAGCTCGGAGGCGTTGTCGACCATGTGCGCCTCGATGCCCCGGCTTTGCGCGACTTCGCGCAGGCGGTTGGAGTTCGAACTGTTGGTTGAGCCGACGACGATGACCACGTCACATTGCTGCGCCATGAACTTTACCGCGTCCTGGCGGTTCTGCGTCGCGTAGCAGATATCGTTCTTTTTCGGTCCGGCGATCGCGGGGAAGCGCGCTTTCAGCGCCTCGACGATCGCCGCGGC
>WNGG01043652.1_pt1 | contig 10921 bp, 10 predicted proteins | sample 5400661 | NCBI WGS metagenome assembly WNGG01 (sample SAMN13153372, study PRJNA577476) | soil metagenome | isolation source: 100 cm soil or saprolite under Garry oak tree replicate 1 | place: USA:California | collected 2016-06-15 | reverse complement strand
CGATGCGACGGAGGAAGAAATTATCGATGCCGCGCGGCGCGCGCAGGCTGATGATTTTATTCGGCAATTACCCGAGGGCTATTCAAGTCCAGTCGGCGAAAGAGGCGGCCATTTGAGTGTCGGTCAACGACAGCGCATCGGCATCGCGCGGGCATTTTTGAAAAACGCGCCGATTTTGCTGCTCGACGAGCCCACTTCGGCACTCGATCCGGCTACCGAATCGGCAATCATGGAGACAATCAAGGAATTGATGCGAGGCCGGACTACGTTGATCGCAACCCACCGGCTGGCAGCCGTTCATGACGTCGAGCAGATCGTCGTGCTCGATAACGGACGGATCGTTGAGAAAGGTCGCGGCCCGGAACTGGTCGGACGTGGCGGGATTTACGCGAAACTTTATACTTCCGGAAAATTTCCTTCATGAGCAACGTTAGAGAAGACCGACACGTCGAAGGTGACTGGTGGCCGGAGCCAATTCCGGTCAACGTCGAGTTCGGCGAGGGATTTTATTGCGAGAGCGCGCAGATCTTCCGGAAGCTTCGCAGCAAAAAGCCGCGCGCCGTCGTTATCGGCAAACATGTTTCCTGTTACGCGGGCTGCTCGTTCTCTGTCGGCGAGAATGGCCAGTGCACAATTGGTGATTTTACTTTGCTTAACGGCGCGCTGATCATGGCGGACGAGAAGATCGAGATCGGATCGTATTGCCTGGTTTCATGGAACGTCGGCATCGCCGATTCCGATTTTCATCCGCTCGAGCCAGCCCAACGCCTGGTCGACGCGCAAGCTCTGGCGCCTTATTTCAAAGATCGTCCGCCGCGCCCAAAATTAAGAACCGCTCCTGTGAAAATCGCGAACAATGTTTGGATCGGCATGAACGCGGTCATTTTGAAAGGCGTCACCATCGGCGAAAACAGCGTTGTTGCTGCCGGATCGGTGGTTACAAAGAGTGTCCCGCCGAATACGGTCGTCGCGGGAAATCCGGCCGTTGTAGTTAAACAGTTTCAGCTGTGACACGGTTTAACGCTCAACGCTCAACGCTCAACGCTGAATGTCTAATTCAGAAGATTGGGCGTTGGGCGCTGGGCGTTGGGCGCTCGCCACGGCGGAGCCCGTCCAAGGCGAAGGTGGGTTGGGTGTTCTCTTTCTCATGAAACGCAAGCGCATCGTGATCATGGGCTTCATGGGTTCGATGCCCATCGCGGGTGTAATCTGGCAGCACATTCATTATGTGGTCGGGCTGCAACGGCTTGGTTGCGATGTCTATTACATCGAAGACTCGGCACGGCTTCCGTACAACCCGCAGACCTTTGAGGTAAATAATGAATTCGATTACGCGGCGCGCGTCCTCGATCGCTTGTCGCAAGAATTCGAATTCAGAAACCGCTGGGGATTCTGCGCGCGTTATCTGCCGCGCAACCCAACCGCCGGCTTGCCGCTAAAAAGGATACGACAGCTCTATCGAGAAGCGGACGCCATCCTGAACATCTGCGGCGCGCAGGAACTCAACGACGACCTGCTCGTTTCGGATCGCATTCTTTACATCGAGAGCGATCCGGGCGTGGAACAAATCAAGATCGACAAGGGCACAAGATCGACGATCGATTATTTGGGGCGGCATCGCGCGCTCTTCACATTTGGCGAAAACATCGGCACAAAAAGTTTTCCGGTTCCGACGCACGGTTTCAAATGGCTGCCGACGCGCCAGCCGGTAGTCACCGATCTGTGGAAAACAGACCGGCGTCTCCCGCGTGCGGCGGCTTTTACGTCGGTGGCCAATTGGTCCACCAGCGGGTTGAAAGACATCACATGGCGCGGCAGGAAATATCTTTGGAGCAAATCGCGCGAATTTTTGCGTTTCACATCAGCCCCGAAGAAATCGGGGGAACCCTTCGAGTTGGCCACGAACATCGAGGATGTAAAGACACAGACGAGGCTGTTACGAAATGGGTGGCGGCTTCGCTGCCCGTTGCAAATGAGCGTCGATTACTGGCTCTACCGCGATTACATCCGCCGCTCGAAAGGTGAATTCACGGTCGCCAAAGATCAATACGTCCGGTTAAACACAGGCTGGTTCAGCGATCGGAGTGCCTGCTATCTGGCAGCCGGACGCCCGGTTATAACTCAGGAAACCGGCTTCACCAAAACTTACGGCGGCAAGCTGGGACTTTTATCGTTCCGATCCTTGGATGAAATTGTCGATGCCGTGAAAATAATTAATGCTAACTACGCCAAACATTCCCGCGCTGCTCGCGCTCTGGCCTGCGAATTTTTTGAAGCGGAGAAAGTCCTCGAATCCGTTCTTGATCGCGCTGGAATTTGATTTCCTCGCTTTTGCAAGGCACAGATGTTGAACGGCGAGTGCATGGATCATGTCAGTTCTGTCCGGACGGCGCTCGCAAATGCAGATTCTAAATCTTGATTTCCAATTAGTTCGCTTGATTCTTCAGACTCTCCGCCCAGCTCAGCAAAGCACCCCGGCGTCCTCCCCCATTGAGCCGCACGCGCCGCCGGGCCTGGCTGCGAACCCCAGCCCACCCGCCCAGGCGGTCGTTCCCGTGCCGGTTCCGATTGCGCCAACAAAACCAAATGGACCGGTTCAGAAGAGCCTCGTTCGAATCACAGCCACTTCAGTCGAACCGGATTATAAAGCGCCTTGGAATGCCGGCGGACTCGAGCGCGGCGTCGGGGCCGGCTTTGTGATTGATGGCAATCGCATCCTGACGAACGCCCACGTAGTAAGTAACAGCCGCTATCTGACAGTCGAACGTGAGGGCGATCCCAACAAATATCGAGCCCGGGTGCTATTCGTGGCGCACGATTGCGATCTGGCGCTCATCACCGTGGACGCGCCGAATTTCTTCAAGAATATGGTGCCCCTGAAATTCGGCGGAATTCCTGCGCTTGAATCGGCGGTTTCGGCCTATGGTTATCCAATCGGCGGCGAACGGATGTCAGTCACCACCGGGATTGTATCGCGAGTTGATTTTCAGCTTTACACTCATTCGTCGATCGATCAGCACCTTGCCATTCAGATTAGCGCCCAGATTAATCCGGGCAACAGCGGTGGGCCGGTGATGCAAAGCGGCAAGGTAGTTGGCGTTGCATTTCAAGGTTACAGCGGCGACGTCGCCCAAGGCGTTGCCTATATGATTCCCACTCCTGTGATTAACCGGTTTTTAAAAGACATCGGCAACGGGCGCTACGACAAATATGTCGATCTCGGGATCACCTATTCGAAGCTGCAAAACTCCGCACAGAGAAGATTTCTCGGATTGAAAGATGACGATCGCGGCGTACTCGTGAATACCGTGGTATCGGCCGGACCATCGGCCGATATTCTGCGGCCCGGCGATGTTCTTCTAGCTATCGATAATCATCCCATCGCAAGCGATTCGAATGTCGAATTGGAAGGCGAACGCGCAGACTTTCAGGAGGTAGTCGAGCGGAAATTCAAGGGGGACTCGGTCAAGTTCGACATCTGGCGCGACAAACAACCCATGACGGTCTCCATCAAGCTTTATACACCGTGGCCTTATCGGATTCAGGGCCACAGCTACGATGTGCGTCCCCGTTACGTGCTTTACGGTGGCTTGCTTTTTCAGCCACTGAATCTCGATTTGCTCGAAGCATATCGGCCAACCGATCTGCGTCTCCGCCATTTTTTCGAATACTTTGTTCTGGAACAACTTTACGTGGCGCATCCCGACGTCATCGTGCTGACCAATATTTTGCCGGACCCGATCAATACCTACCTCGCGCCATACCGCGGCGGGATTGTTGATGAGATAAACGGCAAGAAAATTCGAACCCTCGACGAGCTGGCGAGCGCTTTAGCCGAAACACCGGAGCAGTTCGTTATTCGGATGATTGGCGACGGCCCTCCGTTGGTGCTTGATCGCAACAAAGTGGAAGCCGCACGGGAGCGGATCAAGACGCGCTACAATGTGTTGAATGAGCAGAATCTCGAAGAGCAACCCGCGTCACAAATAGCGCAACAGGCGAAGGGCAACTGATGCAAAAACATTTGTTTATCACTTTTGGAATAGCTCTCGTCACGGTCACTGGGGCGCTGGCCAAAAAAGATTCCGCTGTGCCGGCGCCGCTGAGCACACAAAAGCAGTTGGCTCTCGTCCGCGTGAATGTGACCGGGCAGTCCTACGATTATTTTCGGCCATGGCAAAAGAAAGCGCCCTTTTCAAAGCGCGCCCTCGGCGCTGTTTTATCGAAAGGCCGAGTCCTGGTAACGGCAGATCTGATTGCCAACCAAAATTACGTGGAACTCGAACGCGCGGAGACCGGTGAAAAAACGGCCGCCAAGGTCCAGGTAATTGATTATGAAGCCAACCTGGCGCTGCTCGAACCAACAGAGAAAACGTTCCTCGATGGAATCACTCCGCTCGAAATCACGCCCGACACGGTAGTCGGCGATCGGCTTGCCGCGTGGCAACTGGAACCCACCGGCGCGTTGCTGGCGACAGAAGGCCTGGTGACAACTGTGCAAATGACCCAATATCCGATCGATGTTGGGGAATTTCTTACCTATCGCGTCAGCATCCCGATGCAGTATCGAGAGAATAGTTACACGGTGCCGCTGGTGAAGAACAATAAGCTCGCCGGATTGCTGCTCCGCTACGATTCACGTTCGCAACTTCTGGATGCTATCCCCGCGCCCATCATCACGCATTTTCTAAGGGAAGCCGATAGCCAGAATTACCGCGGTTTCCCGTCCGCTGGGTTCTCATTTTTCCCGACGCGCGATCCGGAACTGCGCGAGTTTGCCGGAGACAAAGGCAAGGGTGGCGGTGTTTACGTTACCAATGTGGAACCGAATACGCCGGCAATGAAGGCCGGGCTGCAGGTCGGCGACATCGTGACGGCAGTCGCGGACCGTGAAATCGATCAAAACGGCAACTACGTCGATCCGCTCTACGGCAAGATCGAATTCACAAATCTGCTTACTGCCCATGCTTATTCCGGTGATGTTGTCCCTTTCCGCATTCAGCGCAGCGGCAAACCAATGCAGTTAAATCTGACCCTCGAGCATCGGGACGCGAAAGATTATGTCAGCCCGCCGTATAACCTCGACCAGCCTCCACGCTATTATGTGCTCGGTGGCCTCATTTTTCAGGAGCTTTCCCGCCAATACCTAAAGGAATGGGGACCAACCTGGGAAAGATCGGCGCCCCAGCGTCTGGTTTACTTTGATCATTTCCAATCGGAACTCTTTCCCGAGGGAAATCGCCGCGTAGTTATCCTCAGCCAGGTCCTCCCGGCCGACAGCACAATCGGCTATGATGACCTCGCATATTTGACCGTCACAAAAGTGAACGGGAAAGAAATCAAATCGTTAAACGACTTGGCGGAAGCGGTGAAGCAGCCGATTGACGGCTTCATCAAAATCGAGACTGAGGAAGATCCAAAGCAGATCGAACTCGACGCGGCGCAGGTCGCGACCGAAGCGCCCAATCTCCAGGAAAATTACGGCATCTCTTCGCTGCAACGCCTCGAGTAAGTACGGACGACGTCCCCTGTCGTAGGGCGCTGTCCGCCGCTTAACCTGCTCCGAATAACTGCTCGTGCGGTTCGCACCGTCAGCTTAAATTGGGCGCGCCCAAGTTCCTCTTCGACGCTGATTGCATTGATCAAATGGTGCTCCCGTCACAGCGGGATGGACGGATAGGAGTATGAACCGTGGACGCACCCCGAAAGCTTTCGGGGCTGGAAAAACACCAACGAGCAAAAGGAAGAGGAAGCGTCCCCGAAGCTAACCCTCAACCCGAATTTATCAAACCAATGACCTAAACCAACTGCCTACAGCACTCGCTCGCAACACTTGACACCCTACATAGGGGTTAGACCGCTTTACATGGAATTCTGCTTCCGTATGCATCGTACCCAACGTTTAGCTCTTTCACTCTATCGGTATCGTTCGGGCCTTTTACAGTGTCATAAACGTACAAGGAAAGCGACTCGCCTTTGATTTGCAGCGCGATGTTGATCGCCGCGAGTATCGCATCTCGCTTGATAGCTGATTCGGTCAGCTTTAATACGGTGCCAATCGAAATTGAATCGGTACTTTCATCAATGATCCCGAGCGACATGCGACCACGCGACTCGAAAATCGCCGATCCGCGATATCCCCCTGCTGCGAGTGCACGTAGCGCCTGAAATCCGCGAACTTTTCAGCCGATAGCGGCTCGCCCTTTTGGGCAATTAAATAGCGGCTGAAGCCTTTGTGCTGTCCTTTTTGATATCGCTCCCACTCTTCGCTAGGGACGAAATAACCAAGAGTTTGGACGCTCGGAGGATAGCCTTCTGTTAGCAGGACGCACAACTGAAAGTCGCGCGAGCACACATCCACGAATCCCGGCAACGGAGCAAAATCGATTGCGCTACGGCCACGTGAGTCTCGAAACGAGTCGCAAGAATCTCCACATACAGATCCGCTAACCAGCAGCAGAAGTGACGCGGCATAGAAATACTTCATGCGCATAGGTCTAACTACGATTCGATGAAACTTTGTTTCATCTATTTCGGCTTTTCTCCAGGGAGCGTTCCAGGCAAACGGAATGCATGGTTCATTTTTCATCGGAAGGGTTCGGCATTGGCGCCGAGCTCGCCCGCGCCAAGAACCTCGCGACTTCATCGTTGTAATCATTAAACGGATCGCCCATAACGAGAAAATCGCGGCTGTCGCACGCGATCGAATCCCAATTGATCACGTACGGGAGCCCGCCACCTTGGGACTGGAAAAAGGCCACTGCATGCGCGCGACCGGATGCACGCGTATTGGCAGGGGGAATATGTGTCGCGCTCGGGCGACGGACACTGTTGTTCCACTCTGCAATTCGCTTCCCAGGAGTGACACCGAAAAGGAGTCCCCGGACCGGATCAATGTTGTGATATTCGAGATCGATACTTTGCAGCCAGGGATCGCTCCAGGTCAGTTTTTCCGCCTTCATAAATGTTTCGAGCAACCATTTCTTCGTGATCCAATCGACCCCGCCTATCAGCGACTGATGATTTTGGTCGAGTGCTTCAAGGACGAAGCCCCAGCTTTCCAGCAGCCAGTTCGTTTCCGCGCTGCTGCCGCCCAAATGTTTCTGTGCGAGTTGAAGGAATTCCCACTGCACATCGAGTGCGCCGATGGTCTTGCCATTCTCGAGCCGGACAATCCACTGCTGAGTCGTATCGCGCGAGATATCGCGCGTGCTCTGGACGGCATCGGCCAGGACAAGATCCCGCGGCAAACGGCCATCCTCCAGCAGGGACAAAATGCAAGCAGTGGTGCCGATCTTTAGCGCGGTGGCAAACGGGCTCATGTTAGAGTCGCCGATGAGCAAATGAAGCCGCCGATATTTTCGGTAATCGGCCAACGGCTCATCCCGGGCGTTGATGATGGCGCGATTGAATTGCACCCACTGATAGATGTCGTTCACGATGTGATCGGCGCGCTGGCTAAGCTGAAAATTGACGTGCGCTTCCGGTTGCGGCGGCTCAAAATCGAATGCCAGCGGGTTGGACTGACCGACGCGACCTGCCCCGGTAAAGATTTGCCTCGTCGCCAAAAAAGTAAGCAGCGTTCCGAGAATGGGCGGCGTGAACTGCGCCTCCCGTTTCATCAAATAATTCTCGTGGCACCCAAACGTGGCGCCGGTGTGATGATCGACATTGTTCTTGATAAACGACACGTGATTTTCTGCGCCCAACGCAATGAGTGACGATTGGAGCAGGTCGTCTCCGGCCAGCTCGTAGGTGACAAGATCGCGCAAATGCAGGCATTCCGGCGACGCGTACTCGATGTGTCCCATGTCGAGATAGAGACGCCCGCCATTAAGGAGAAACCCTCCGTTGCCCGGTGGTTCCTCGTAATCGCGGTAATGCAAATCAATGGTGCCCGCCTCCGCTTTGCGAAAGAGGTAGTTTTTGACCTTTGCCGGCCAAAGCTCGGAATTAACGTGCGGCTCTTCTTTGCTGAGAAGACAGCCGTATTCGGTCTCAATTCCAACGATCCGATCCATCGAAACAAATTAACGCACCGAATCGCGAAATCGCTAAATGAAAACGCGACCTCCCCGTAGCACAGGCATCCTGCCTGTGGGGCAGGCGGGCGTCTCGCCTGCCGATTAGAACATTAAAACGCCGGGCAAAATATCGCCCTGTTGAAAGGCTGTGCCGCGCAGCTGCTCAAGGAGAAGCGCCGTAGGCGCGCCAACTTTATAGAAACCAATTCCCCCGATGATCCCAAGCTCCGTAACAGGAATCCAAAACGGCGGAGCACCGCGCGCACTCCAAAACGCAAGCGCGAACTGAGTGTGGAAATTGCGGCCATGTTTTGGAGTGCAGCGCCATTGCGCCGCTTTTCCTGCGCCGAACGCTTGTAACCTCACTGACCGCTTTGATCACCACCTCCGATCTCCATCATTGAACCATGCGGGAAAGAGCGCAGATTTTTTCATGGCCACTGTTGCTCTCCGCAGTCCATTCGAGAAAGTGGGCGGCCTGTTTTATTTCGGCCGAATGCTGGACAAAATCCGGTTGCACGCCAAAGGCGAATTGCCTGCGGATTATCATGAGAACCTTGGGAAAGGTTTCGACGAAAAGTGCGTGACCTTTCTCCGAATCAAGTACCACCAATTAACCGAGTACGTGAAACGCGGCGGCTCCGACGAGGAAATCCTTCAATGGTGCTTCAGCGTCGGCCGCAAGCCATCCGAAAATGACGTTTATGTTTGGAACGAATTCATGCGCAAACGTGGCTGGAACGACGAAGTGTCCGAGACGCTTGAACGGCGAAAAAAGGATGCCGGCATGTCCGATAGGTCGGACATCGAGACGGCGTTTCAGTTCATCGACGCCGACGAGGGACGCCTACCGTAGCCAGAAGCTCCAAATCCCAATTCCCAAATCCCAAAGAAATCTCAATGTTCAACCTCAAAGCAATTCGATAGCGCTCGTTCTATCTTTATTCTTGGAACTTGAATCTTGGGATTTGGGATTTCCGAGCTTAAGTGCGGTGAGCCACAAAACTTGACGTCTTCACACCGATTCTTCCCCTTCTGGGGCTCGTCGGTATTTCCTTACTCCGCCAGCGTGTCGATTCGTTCCGCCAGCCCGAAATCGAGCTCGGTCAGGCCGCCTTTGCTGTGCGTCGAGAGAACCAGGTGCACTTTATTGTAGCGGATGTCGATGTCTGGATGGTGCTCCTCTTCCTCCGCCACTTCAGCCACTGCATTCACGAAATCGATCGCATCGGCAAAATCATCAAACTCAAAAGTCCGCTCGATGTGTTTCTTCTCCAACTCCCACTCGGGCACTTTTTTCATGCGCTCCTTCAGCTCGCCTGCTTTGATCAAGTCAGCCATAACGGGACAACGAGTAACACCCGCAAATCGTTTTGCAACGCCAAATCGAGCGTCTTTTTGCAACGGATGTCAGCCAGCTTGGCTGACTCGGCCAGCGGGCTGCCAGCCTACTGAAGCGGACTGGGTCGGCTGGCAGCTTGCCCGCCGAGTCAGGCTCGCAGCCTAACTTCCAAGCCCCAGAATTTTTCGAAGATTTTTTGCGGAATCGAAAATTTCCGTGGCGCACTCATGCGCCTGCCTCGAAAGTCGTGGCCAATCCCGCAGCACTTCTTTGATCGCTGCTTCCGCTTCATCAGCGCCTCGGACAAATCGGAATCCGTTCTCTGGCGGTAGATATTTTTCCGCCCCAGTTGCTTCAGTAATGACCGGCCTTCCCAGCGCGAGAAAAGCCGCAGCGCGATCGCTTATCCAGCCGGTCCGCCACGCCACATCCACGCCTTTGATCGCCGTAAATTCGCAAAGTGCTCCGGCCATATAGCGCCGGTAACGGGCGGGCGTACGCGCAACCCGATGAGGATCGATAATATGCCAGCCGCGCTTATTGAGACGCGCCCGCTCCGGGTCGTCCACCTTGATATTCATTGCCAGCTCGAAACGCGCTTCGGGAATCCGTTTCGGAAGATCGAGGTAAGGCTCGAACGCAAATTTCTTCGAAAGATCTGGAAACGCGCCCTCCACCTCCACTGCCCCGCCCCAATACCATTGTCCGATCGTTGTGAATTTGGGCAGGCGCGGGCGCCGCTGGCGGCGAAGAAGCTTCGTGTCCGCCAGCGGATAAAATGTTTTCCAGTGAAGCGACGATTTCGGCAGCTGACAATCGCGCCCATGAACGTTCAGCCCAATGGTCCGGAACTCGTGGTGATAGGATTGGCCCATCTCCATCTTCGTCATCCAATAAAAGATTTCGCTCGGATCGAGATCACAAAAAATCCGGCGCTCGAATTGCAAAAGAAACGGCGGATGAATCGAATAACTGAGATTGAGCAGCGTGGTTGGTCCCGCCAGTCGATCGAGCAAAGCGCGTTTCGACATTCCAATGCAACGCATGTCTGATAAGTCATGCGCGTCCGACGCCGGGTTTTGATAAAGCAGACAGTATCGATCAGCCAATCCGTGGGCGCATAATTGCCGCTGGAAATTATCGATCCGGGCCTGGTCGGCGCGGGTGTCCCTTGTCGCCAGCAACAACTCCAACCAGATCGCATCCAGCTTCAAGCGGCGCAGTCCAAGCATCCATTGCAGCGGAACGGAAAGAACCCCGCCGCCTTCGCGATATTTTGCGGCAAATCCGCACCCGAGGAAGATTGTCATTCAAATTCTGATCAGTGATCTGTGATAAGTGTAGAAAAGATGCAGCGCCCCGGTTTTCTTAAACACTGGCGCAGCCAAAGGTTGGCCCTCATTGCGTTCTTGGAAGCAAGCGGGAGACAAGTACCAGTAACCCAATAACGACCACCCCGAGCACGCCCCAGAAAATATAAAGCGAGGAACCGCTGAGCGTTTGGATGATCCGCTCGCTTTTCGAATGCATGTTTTCCTGTCGCCCAAGCGTCGCA
>WNGG01013409.1_pt1 | contig 10921 bp, 6 predicted proteins | sample 5400661 | NCBI WGS metagenome assembly WNGG01 (sample SAMN13153372, study PRJNA577476) | soil metagenome | isolation source: 100 cm soil or saprolite under Garry oak tree replicate 1 | place: USA:California | collected 2016-06-15 | reverse complement strand
GCGCATCGAGGGGCAGGTCCGGGGGATCCGGCGGATGCTCGCGGAGGACACCTACTGCATCGACGTCCTCACCCAGCTGAGCTCGGTCACCGGGGCCATCCGAGCGGTGGGGCTCGGGCTCCTCGACGAGCACGTGCGTCACTGCGTTCGTGACAGCCTGGTGCAGGGCGACGGCGAGGACAAGGTCGCCGAGCTCGTGGCCGCGGTGGAGCGATTCGCCACGAGATAGCCCCGCGGCTCAGATGGGGGACCAAGGAGAGATTCGATGAGCATCGCCCAGATCGTGGTGAGTGCGATCGGCACCTCCTCCGTGGGGCTACTGGCCTGGTTCTTCTTCGGGTCGCGCCAGGCCCATAGCGCCTCGGTGCAGGGCGGCGTCCAGCAGGTGGCGATCACCGTGAAGGGCGGCTACGTCCCGAACCTCATCAAGGTCCAGCAGGGCGTCCCCCTGCGTCTGGTGTTCGATCGCCAGGAGTCGGGCGACTGCACCTCACGCGTGGTGTTCCCGGATTTCGCGCTGAGTAAGTCGCTGGCCGCCTACGGCACGACCGCGGTCGAGCTCCTGCCGGCCGAGGCCGGCCAGTTCGAGTTCGCCTGCGGGATGAACATGATCCACGGGACGCTCGTGGTCGAGCCGCCGAACGGCAACGGCCATGCACCGGACGCCGCGGCGGCGCTGAGCGCCGCGTCGCAGATGAAGACGCACCCACGAGGCGGCGAGCGCGGTCGGGGTCGGGCGGGAGCACCCGGGCCCGGAAGAAACGGAGGATGCCGAGGCCGCCGGCCGCAGGGCAGAGATCCGCGACCTGTTCAGGCGCGTGGTGGCCGGCGCGGGGCTAACGGCGCCGGTCCTCATCGGGGTGATGGGTTCGTTCTTCTCCGCCTCGTGGATCCCGGGCGTCCTCACCAACCACTGGTTCCAACTCGCTGCCATCACCCCGGTCATGGTCTACACGGGCTGGCCGATCTACCGCACCGGGTGGTTGGCGCTTCGGCACCGGAGCGCCGACATGAACAGCCTGATCACGATCGGGGCCTCCGCCGCGTTCGCCTACAGGTCCATCCTTCGCCGCGCTCTCAGGTGCGCTGGGATGGGCCGACAACGATCTGACCCAAGATAAACAAGGCAAGGCCCACAACCACCAACTGCTCGCCCAGATCGCTGCCCCGCTTCCCAAGGACGAACATCGCGATGAGCGCCGCCAACGTCACCACGATGTTGAGTGTCCAGCGCCGTTTGTACCGCTGTCGGGGTCGCTCGGTTCTACCGCGACTGATTGCGACGCCAACACCAAGAAGGCTGATGATCAGGATATTGAGAGCCACATGAACGAAATCGGATGTTATGGAAGGTGGAGGCACGGCTTAGTCCGAACCCGAGCAGACGGTTACCGTCTGGCGGGCGGCGGTCAGGGACATTTTGATTTCGTAGTAGCCCGCATACGCGGCTGGGATGCTGATCTCGGGCTGATCGGGCGCTGTCACGATGGAAACCGCCACGGCACTAGCGGCAGTCTGGACATCCGAATAGGTTACGATCACCATTGCCGCACAGGAAACCGTGCCCGGAAGAGCGTGCCACGCGCTCACGGCTCCGTTTTTGACGGCTCCGCCGGCCGAAGAAAGTCCAGAAGCAATGCAGTGAGACCAAAGGAAGCCGCAACTGCTGCTACCGCCGCCAGACGACGTTCTGTTCCTGATGGGGGGTTCAGCATACCTTGCGTATAGGTCTTGCAAGTGACGGACGTGCCGGATGTCCCCGGCGGGCTCTGATCCATGAGACCGGACGTGCCTGAGGACGGCGGCGCGCGGCTACGCCGTTACCGAAGGCGTATGGCAGTGATCGGCGGAATCATGCTCCTTCCATTGCTTGGCCTTCTCTTCATCCGCCAGCGGCTCCCCTACGCGATCCTTTGGGCAATTGTCTTCGCGACGGGATTTGTGCTCATCGTGCTGGGCGATGCCCGCCTTCGCGGAGCCATCAGACCTTCGCAATCCCTCGCGATAAGGTTCGTCACCTACCTCGTCGCGTGGGGTCTGGTCATGGCGGTGGTGCTACTACTTAGACGGTAGTATCGAACTGAGTCGCCCCGCGATTCGTAGAGCACGAACACGCTCAAGGCTCTATCACTGCTCCTGCAGTAGCCGCCGAGCATGACGCGGTGAACCGAACGCCCCAGACGTCGAAGAACTCGCCGAGTGTGAACGTTCTCGGGGTCGGGGACTCGATGTGGATGATGCCGGTCGCGTCGTGGGTGTGAATCGAGGTGAGGTAGTCGGCGGCGACATTGAACTTGGTTTTCGCGCCCGACATCATCTTCCACCCGCCTCAGCAAGTCCGAGGGTCGGTGGCGCTCTAGAGAGGGGTCTCGACGACTTCCAGGAAGCGGTCGAGCATCGCATTGACCTGTTCCGGAACCGACAGCATCAGGTAGTGACCGGAGCCGATCACTTGTCCGACCATCGCGTCCGGCCGCAGCTCCTGCAAACGCTGCAGGTCCGGGGGGGCCTTCGCGTGCACGTACAGAAGCGGGCAGTGGAGGTTCTTGAGCGCGTCGGCGATTCGGCGCTGCCTGTCGGCGAAGTCGGGGCCGAAGAGGCTGTGGAAGAAACTTCGCGCGATCTCGGGAGGGGTCCAATGGGATCCTGCGAACCAGAACGGGTTCCGGCTCACGGCACGCTGCGAGCCTCCCGACGCCTGGCCTGAGCTCCGGATCATGGCGGGGCCGGCGAGCGCGAGCCTGTGGTGCGAACCTCCTTACGAGGGCGAGCTCTCCGCGGGCCTTCCTCTGAGCCACGCTGGGCTATTCGATGGTCCCGAGGTGGAGGTCGTTCTGCGGATGGTCGGCCGCCGGGTCCGACCGATCACTGCCGTTGCCCCCCTGACGGCACCAGGAGAACCTCCCCTCATGTCGTAAATTGGCCACACGGTCGCGCCGGAGATAGGGACGCCAAAGCGTGTCGTCTACGAAGGGAACCGAGTGAAGCGCGCGTTTGTGCGCCCTTCAGGGTTTTCGTGCCCTTCAGGGTGACACGGCTCTAAGCCTGATGTGATGCCTCCCGAGATGTCGCAGGAGAGTAGAAAGAGTGACAAATGTCGTCGCGGCCTTGACCGCTTGCACAACAGCCAGTTATACGGAGCCCACGTGATCCGGCCCTGACTCGGAGGTCCGGCCTCTCCTCGCCGGGGTGCCCTGGGGACGTGGGGGGAGGTGCTCGCCATGCGCGGGTCTGGAGGCGCTGGACCCAGGGCTTCGCTCGGCCTCTTTTGCCGACCGGCTCTCGTGGTACCGCTGGCGGTCGCCGTCCTCGTGCTCGGCATGACCGGGATCACCACTCGACCAGCGGGGGCCGCTTCCTCCACCGCCCCCATCACCTACGTCCCCGACGACCTGGGGCGAACCGTGGCGGCCATCGACCCGGCAAGCGGCGTCGCCAAGTACGCCTACGACGCCGCGGGGAACCTGACCTCGATCACCCGGCCCAGCGTCTCCACGGTCTCGGTGATCGAGTTCCACCCGAAGATCGGACCGGTCGGGACCGCGGTGACCGTCTACGGCACCGCGTTCAGCTCGACCCCATCCCAGGACACGGTGAAGTTCCACGGCACGGCGGCCCAGGTCACCTCCGCCACGGCCACCACCCTCACCGCGGTGGTCCCCTCGGGGGCGACCTCGGGGACCATCTCGGTCACCGCTCCCGGAGGCACCGCCACGTCGTCGCAGTCCTTCACGATCGGCGCCACCAATCCGGCGATCTCCGGGTTCAGCCCCACCATCGCCGCTCCGGGTACTTCCTTCACCATCACCGGCTCCGGATTCGACACCTCACCCATGAACGACGTGGTCGCGGTGAACGCCATCCGGGCCCAGGTCACCGCGGCCACCTCGACGAGCCTCACCGCGGTGGTCCCTCCGGGGGTGACCTCCGGACACGTCTCGGTCAGGACATCCCAGGGCAAGGCGGTGAGCAGCGCGGACCTGTTCGTCCCGCCACCAGCGCAGATCAAGCCGAACTGGTTCTCGTCCTGGCCCGTCGGCTTCACCGGTCGGACCACGAGCTTCGACCCGACCACTGGGATCGCCACCGGCACGGTCACCTCCACCACCGCGGCGACGACCGGCCTTCTGCTGTTCGACGGGACCGAGGACCAGCGGGTCAGCATCGTGGTGCACGGTGAGACCTTCGGTAGCCAGAATTGCTGCGATGTCTATGTGACCGTCCTTGGCCCCGATGGCTCGACCCTGGCCCAAAAGAACTGGTACGGGCACTCAGACCCCCTCGCCGGCTTCACGGACTACGACGGCTTCATCGACACGATGACGCTCCCAATCGCCGGGACCTACAGCATCGTCGTCCAGCCAGTTAAGAGCACCGCGACGGGTTCAGTGAGCTTCACCCTGTACAACGTTCCGGCCGATCTGGCCCCCACGTTCACCCCGAGCACCGCGGGCTCGGCCGGATCGTCGAACACCCTGACCGTCACCACCCCGGGGCAAAACGTGCTGGGCACGTTCTCCGGAACCGTTGGGGAGCGGGTCAGCCTGCAGCTGACGGGTGGTACCGGCGGCCTGGGGGACAGCTGCTGCGACACCGGGATGCGCATCGAGGACCCCGATGGGCTCACCGTGGGGCAGTCCAGCTGCTATGCAGGGGGATGCGGCACGACCGGGTTCCTCGATACCCAGACCCTGGCCAAGGCGGGGGCCTACACCGTGGTGTTGGATCCCCTCGGGCCCCGGACCGGTACGGCCACCCTGACCCTGTACGACGTCCCCCCCGATCTGACCCCGGGGTTCACACCCACGGCCACGGGGTCGTCGAATGACGCCAGCATCACCGTGCCGGGCCAGAACTTCCGGGGAACCTTCCCGGGTACAGTCGGTGAGCTGGTGAGCCTCAAGTTGTCGAATGGCAGCGACGGGTTGGGGGACAGCTGCTGCGATTCCAACATGCGAATCGAGGATCCGGATGGCGTCGTGGTCGGGACGTCTACTCCGTGTGGCGTTGGGGGGTGCGGCGCAGCGGGGTTCCTCGATACCCAGACCCTGGCCAAGGCGGGGACCTACACCGTGGTGTTGGATCCCCTCGGGCCCCGGATCGGTTCGGCCACATTGACCCTGTACGACGTGCCGTCGGATGTGACCGCGCCCCTCAGCATCAACGGGTCCCAGCTCACGTTGACAACCTGGACGCCCGGTCAGAATGCAACGGCCACGTTTCCCGCGACCGTGGGCCAGGCCCTCTCCCTGTCGTTCACCACCAACATCAAAACGATCTGCTGCCACGTGCACGTGTCGGTCCAGAATCCGGACGGCTCCACCCTCGTATCACCCACGTGGGACTCCGGGACCACGCCCAAGGTCCTGAACTTCACCATCCCCACCGGACAGGGCGGGACGGACACCGTGATCGTGGACCCCGACGGCGCCCTGTATGGGAGCACCACGTTGACCCTGACCACCCAATCGGGGTCCGGAGCGCCGGCCGCCCAGACCCAAACGTCGGCCAAGGCGAGCCCCAGCCCCAGCCCGTCGCCTGGGGCGTCGCCCAAGCAACCGTCGGCGGCAGCTTCGCCCGCCGCGAGCCCGACACCGAGCAACGCTCAGGTCACGCCTTCGCAGACCCAATCCTCTCCGGAGCCATCTCCGTCGCCGACCCCGACCTCCGGGACCAGTTCGGCGCCGCCGAGCCCTTCTCCCGAGCCCTCACCCTCCCCGACCGGGACCACGGCGGAGATCCCGTCAGCGGGCTCATCTTCGAGCCCCACGACAACCCCTGAGCCGTCACCGAAGGCGAGCCCGAGCACGACGCCGAGCCAGTCCGAGTCGGTGCCTCGCTGGATTCGGTTGTACCGTCCGCCGCTTTCCAAGTCCTGGACCCCGAGCTCCTCGACCATTCGGACCGACAACTGGCAGGCCAACCGCCCGATGTCCCCTTGGCAGACCCTGCAGGCGCCCGCGGCGCCCTCCGGCGTAACGGCGATCTCGGGGCAGGTCCTGGCACTCGACGGCACCCCCATTCCCGGGGTCAGCTTGAGCGTGGGCGCCCAGAAGGTCCTCACCGATAACGCCGGGATGTTCCTGCTGACCGGCGTCTCTGCCGGCCGCGACGACCTGGTGATCGACGGACGGAGCGCCAGCACCTCCACGGTGGAGTACGGGGTGTTCGAAGACGGGGTGGACGTGACCGACGGGCAGACCACGGTGCTTCCCTACACCATCTGGATGCCGGCTCTGGACACCGCGCACGAGGTCCAGATCCAGCCGAACGCCACCCGCGACCAGGTGGTGAGCACCCCGCTCATCCCGGGCCTGGAGCTGCACATCCCCCCGGGGAGCACGATCAAGGACATGGACGGCAACGTGGTGACCAAGCTGGGCATCACCCCCATCCCCATCGACCAGCCGCCCTTCCCCCTGCCCTCGTTCGTGCAGGTCCCGACGTACTTCACCATCCAGCCGGGGGGCTCCTACATCTATCCCTCGGGGGCATACCTCGTGTATCCGAACTACACCCATCTCGCCCCGGGGACCCGGGTGGGCTTTTGGAACTACGACCCCGACCCGGATGCCCACGGGTGGTCCGTGTACGGACAGGGGACCGTGACCCCGAACGGGTCCCAGATCGTCCCCGACCCCACCGTCAGGATCTACGAGCTCACCGGCGCCATGATCGACGGCAGCGGCCTTTTGGCCGCCCTCCTCCGGCTGCTGTTCGGGAAGAACGCGCTGGATGGCGATCCCATCGACCTGGCCTCCGGGCTGTTCGACTACGAGAAGACCGACCTCTACGAGCCGGGACCGGCGCCCATCGCCATGGGGCGGGTGTACCGACAGCTGGACATCGACAAGAACGGGTCGGTCCTGAACCACGACTTCGGCGTCGGCATGGCCGGGTCCTACGACCTGTTCCTGTACTCGGAGAGCCAGGCCGCGGGCCACGGGTACACCGACGTCGAGCTGGTGCTGCCGGGCAGCACGGTCATCCAGTACACCCGGATCGATAACGGGAACGCCAACGACTACAACGACGCGGTGTTCCAGACCACCCAGACCCCGAGCGAGTTCTATGGCTCGACCATCACCTACGTCAACTTCGGATGGAACCTCACGATGAAGGACGGCACCATCCTTCGGTTCGGCGATAACGCTCCCCTGCAGTCGATCACGGACCGGTTCGGCAACAGCATCACGCTGTCCCGGCCGAGCGGCTCAAACGGGCTCGTCACCCAGATCAGCTCCACGAGCGGGCGGTGGGTCAGCCTCACCTACAACGGCGACGCTCCCCCCCACGTCTCCCAGATCCAGGACAACTCCGGACGCATCGTCAAGTACACCTACTACGCGAACGGCGACATGCAGACGGCCACGACGTTCGCCGATCCGGTGAACCGCCCGAACGGGGAGACCACCACCTACAACTGGCAGGACCCGAACACCCCGACCGGGATCACCTCGATCGTCGATCCCCGCAACATAACGTTCATCACCAACAAGTACGACAGCTGCGGCCGGGTCCAGACCCAGACCCTGGCCAACGGGGGGGTGTACCAGTTCGCCTACACCCCGAGCACCGGGTGCTCCGCCATCACCCAGACCGACGTGACCTATCCGCGGACGGATGCCACCAACCCCTCCACGATCGTGCGGCGGGTCGCCTTCAACTCCGACAGCTACCCGGTCTCCGATATCCGGGGGCTGGGGTCGCAGGAGCAGCAGACCACGACCTACACGCGGCAGCCGACCTCGGATCTCGTCACGGACGTCATCGATCAGCTGGGTCGGGACACCCACTACGACTACGACCAGATGGCCAACGTCAAGGCAGTGACCCTGCTGTACGGCACGTCCAACGCCACCAGCACCTCGTTCACCTATGAACCGGTGTACAACCGGCCCACCGCGATTCAGGCACCCATGGGGCGCACGTCCACGTTCGCCTGGGACGACCAGGCCCGGTCCGTGGCCATCACGGACGCCCGGGGCACGATCCACACGGCGTTCTTCAACCGGGCCGGCGACCCCAAGCTGGTCCAAGATGGCCTCGGCCACCAAACCCAGTACGGATACGACCTCGGCGACCTCACCTCGATCACAGACCCCTTGGGACGCACCACGGCGACCTTCATCGACTCCGCGGGCCGAGTTGCGGCTGTGACCGACGCCATGGGCGAGCGCACCATCCGGTCCTACGACAACCTGGATCGCCTGACCAAGGTCACCGACCCCCTCGGGGGGGTGACCACCCTGTCCTACGACGTCAACGGCGACCTCACGCTGGTCAAAGACCCTCGGCAGAACGCTTCATCCCTCGCCGGCACGTCGTTCGCCTACAACAACATGGACCTCCTCAAGACCAGGACCGATCCGCTGAATCATCCCGAGGCCTACAGCTACGACCTGGACGGGAACCTCATCCAGTTCACCGATCGGCGGGGCAAGATCACCAAGTTCAAGTACGACCACCTGGACCGGCAAACGTTCGCCGGGTTCGGGGCGGTCACCTCCGGCGGCACCACCACCTACACCAGCACGATCGACTACACCCTCGATGGCGGGAACCGGCTCCGCAAGGCGGTCGACTCGCTGTCGGGGACCATCACCCGGGACTACACCGACCTGGATCAGCTCCAGCAGGAGACCACCCCCCAGGGCTCGGTCGGCTACACGTACGACGCCGCCGGTCGGCGGTGGACCATGACCGTGGCGGGCCAGCCTCAGGTCACCTACGACTACTACCCGGACGACCTGGCGAAGACCATCACCCAGGGAACGAGCGTGGTGGCCTTTGGCTACGACGGAGCCAACCGACCGGCCACCCTCACCCTGCCCAACAACGTGGTGCAGGGCTACACGTTCGACGCGTCGAACCAGCTCACCGACATCGCCTACACGTCAGGACAGACCTCGCTGGGGGACCTGCACTACGGGTACGATGGGGCCGGCAATCGGACCGGCGAGTGGGGGAGCTTCGCCCGTGTCTCCCTGCCCGCGGCGCAGGCCACCACGGCGTACGACGCCGCCGAGCACCTCACAACTTGGGGAACGACCAACCCCACCTACACCTACGACGGCGACCTGAAATCCGACGGGACCAACACGTACACGTGGAACGACCGGGACCAACTGAGCTCCATAACCGGCGGGACTACGGCCAGCTTCTCCTACGACCCGTTCGGGCGGCGCACTACGAAGACCGTGGGAAGCAGCACCACCAACTTCCTGTACGACGGGAACAACGTGGTCCAGGAGCTCTCGGCCACGAATTCACCGACGGCCAACCTGCTTACCGGGCTCGGTCTGGACCAGGTCTTCTCCCGCACCAACTCCTCGGGAGTCAGCCGGTCCTTCCTGACCGACGCGCTGGGTAGCACCCTCGGGCTCACCGATAGCTCGGGCACGGTGCAGACCAGCTACACCTACGAGCCCTTCGGCAAGACCAGCACGTCGGGCACTGTGAGCGCCAACGCCTTCCAGTTCACCGGGCGGGAGAACGACGGCAGCACCGGGATGTACTACCTGAGGGCCCGGTACTATAGCCCCGCCTACGGCCGGTTCATCAGCGAGGACCCCGCCGGGTTCGCTGGTGGGATCAACCTGCAGGCCTACGTGAACGACGCTCCAGTCAACCGAACGGATCCGCTCGGCCTGGGGATCGTGAGCGACATCCGGAAAGGAGCCCTCGGGTTCGTAGAGCTATTGGGCCGACATTGGCGGGAAGTCTTGGCGGGCATAGTCGTTCTTGGGGTCGCCGTCTGTATCGCTGCGACGGATGGCGTATGCGGGGCTTCCGCTCTATTTGACTCGGGGGATGCACTCGGAGGAGTCACGCTCAACAGAGCGGTGGGATTGGAAGGCGAGGCGGCCCTAAGAGACCTCGTCGGTGGCGAGAGCGAATATTTTTCGACGAGTCTAGGTGGGCGATTCGTTGACTCCTTCTCGGGCGACGTCAGCTACGAAAGCAAGGTTGGATGGACCGCTTGGTCGGCGCGAATTTCCAGCCAGATCGCGAAGGACGCCGAGATCATTGAGTCCGGGCAAGCGCAGGGGTCCGTTTGGGTCTTCACGCGTAGCCCCACGACGGGAATGGTGGGCGCCTCTCCAACCGTGCTTGATGCGCTCGCCAATGCCGGCATCCAGTGGGTCATCATCGGGTAGTTCACAAATGGCGGGAGATAGAGTGCACAGGACTGATCGGTGGTCATACTACGCGCCCTTCAGTCCCCCACGAGAGCTCAACTTCCGCGAGTGGTCACCGAAGGAGGCGAGAGAATACTTTGGTTGGTTCACGGCTCAGCTGGATGCCCGCATCGACCAGCTCCGGCGCGTCGCGGTTGGCTGTAATCTCGACATGTCCCCGACGTCGCTCTCTTGTCTGGGACGATTCCTCGTAGAAAACGTGCGGACGCGGCCGAAACCGGCGACGGTCGCCGCGGCGCAAAGACAGGCGATCAAGGAGCCACTGCGGAGCCTGGTTCCCATCGAGCCCTGGGTACTTGATGGACGAACAATCTCGCTGGCGATGGATGTGGGCATCTACTTCGGCGAAGTCCTACGGACCGCGCAGCCCTCACTTGAGTGGAGGTTATGGCAACGCGCCACCGTTGAGCGCAATCGCCCTGTGTTGGTGGGATTTAGGGCTGGCGTTCCCTGTGACCCCTTTCGTCTGGCTACGAATATCTGCTTTAGCGCTGCGAGAGGGGACTTGATGCCGGGCAGGCTAACGGAGCTGTTCAACGTGTGGTCCGGTAAGGTCGATTCAGGTTAACGTGAAGGGGTCTGGAGGAAGCGGCCACGTCCAGTAGCTCAATCGCCACTCCGTTCCCCCTCCGCCGCCGCCATGGCAGATGAGCACCGGACCAGTCGGGGACTCATTCGGGGTGGGCTGGGGAGGTCGGAGGTTCGTGGCCTTGGATCCG
>WNGG01009029.1_pt1 | contig 10922 bp, 8 predicted proteins | sample 5400661 | NCBI WGS metagenome assembly WNGG01 (sample SAMN13153372, study PRJNA577476) | soil metagenome | isolation source: 100 cm soil or saprolite under Garry oak tree replicate 1 | place: USA:California | collected 2016-06-15 | reverse complement strand
CGGCCCCAACCGGAAGTAGACGACATCAATTACATGCCGCGGGTCCACGTGCCGGTGCTGATGATGAACGGGCGGTACGACAACACGTTTCCCCTCGAGACCGCCGCGCGACCCATGTTCGACTTGCTGGGCACGCCGCCGGACCGCAAGCGCCTGGTGATTGCGGGCGGGGTGCACTACGTGCCGCGCAACATTTTGATCCGTGAGACGCTCGACTGGTTCGATCGGCAGTTGGGGTCAGTGCGGTAGGACAAAGGACGTCCTAGGAAAGGAATCTGGTTCGAATCCTAGGCGCCCGACTCCCATGAAGCACGACGCCGTCGCCCCACTGCGCATGCGCACCCAGCGTTTGTGGGGAGCGCGCTGCGACACTCCCCGAGACGTATGCCTTGAATGCCTACTACAACAAGCAGCACGAGCTCGACAAGAAGGTCTTCACGACATCCAACACGCTCATTGCCAGGGCGTTGGAGGGTGGGAAACACCTGACGCGACGGGAGCTGGCAGCGGCGCTACTTCACGTCGCGCGGACCGGCGACGCGGAACGATTTCCTCCGCTGGTCCAGCCTGACGGCGGCCCAAGGCCGCGAAGGCCTCGCGTTGGTCGGCAAAGACCTGGAGAGTGACGTCATCGATGGCAAGACCTACTGGTTCGGCGCGGCGCCCCATGCGCGCGTCTCAAAGAAGCCGGCGGTCGATCTCGTACAGGGTTACGACGAGATCATCATGTCCTATTCGGAGAGCCGGGACGAGTCATTTCGACTAGGCGATGCGCCTTTCTTCAACGCGGTGCTGCTCGATGGCCGGCTGATCGGGCACTGGAAGCCCACCGCGCAGCGGAACTCGGTTCTCATCGCGACGGTTCTGAACCGTGTACTCGCACGTGAGGAGAACAAGGCTTTGGCAACTGCCGTCGGCTTGACGGCCGCTTGGATGAGCGGCAAGTAAGTCGCATGGGAAAGAGAGCCGAGGCTCGCAGCTCGGAGACTGGCCGCATCTACAGGCTGGACCGCCTGATCGGCCAAGGCGGATTCGGCGAGGTCTACCTGGCGACTCCGACGCCCCAGGGCGGGCTGCCGCCGCAGGTTTGCATCAAAATTAGCCATCGTCTCACCGCCTGGCTCCGCGAGGCGTACTTCGCCGAGCTGCTCGAGCAGGAACCGCGCGCGCTACGCGTGTTCGACCGGTTCGCGGAAGTCGACGGCGACGGCATGTGCTACTGCATGGTGATGGAGTACGCGGAACACGGAGACGTGGGCGCGTGGCTCAAGCAGCGCGGCCCTCAGCCCGAGCGCTTCGTCCGCCGCGAGATCGCGGCGCTGCTCGGCGCGCTCGACACCCTGCATCGCGGGGAGGCGCTGCATCGCGATCTCACGCCCTTCAACGTGTTCGTGTGCGAGAAGGAGCAGCTCAAGCTCGGCGACTTCGGCATCGCCCGGCACCAGCGCAATCGCCACGGTGTCACCGCCGACGCGTTCAACCCGCTCAACGCGCCGACAGAAATCGCGTGGGGCTGGATCCGGAGATGGCAGCAGCGCGACGACATCTATCAGGTCGGCCAGCTCGCCTCAATGTTGCTGCGCGGCGACATCACGACTCCCATGCGCAGCAAGGACGTGCGCGGCCTGCCCTGCAGCGACCACTTGAAGGAAGTCATTCACCGTTGTCTGGGAAGTCGCGGCAGGCGCTACGAGGCCGCCGGCGAGCTCATTGCGGCACTGCGCCATCGTCCGAAGGAGCTGGCGGTGGGTCGCGTCGCGAGTCTTGCGGGAAAGCGGCTGTCCATCACTGGGTTTCTGCGCCGCCCGCGGAGTGAGGCCTTCGCCGCGGCCCGCAAGGCCGGCGCGATCATACAATCGAAACCCGGACGCATGACCGACGTGCTCGTGCGCGGGCGGCCCAATCAGCTACAGATCGCCGGCCAGGATGGCGGGACGAAACTGATGGAGATCCGGCGCCTGGCGGCGCTGGGACACCGGATCACCATCATTGGAGAGCAGCAGTTCTGGAAACTCGCTGCGTCAAAGACGCGGGCGCGGCAGCGCAAGCGGTAGGTTCGAATCCCAGGGGCCAAACCGCCCGGCCGAGTCCACGCTGAACTTCATGGTTCGACCCAGTTCACAAGCGCGTTGAAAGCAGCGATGCGGTCTGCCAGTTTGGATGTGCAGTGGCCGAAGCCGACGCTGGACTGCTGCCGCCTGAGGAAGTCGGACCGTCCGGCGGCCGCCACACGCTCCGCGTAGACCAACTCACTCATGACGGCCGGCAGTGCTGGGTCACGCGGAGTGAACAGCGTCAGCACCGGCACGTGAAGATCGCCGTCGGGCTCGTAGTACTGTGCCGCGTAGTGGGCCGCGTAGAGTCCCGCGTCGAATCGCAGCACCGCTGCGTTGATGGCCTGCAACAGGCTGGGCTCGAGCGCTCCCGTGTACTCAGTGTTTCGGTTGCCCACCGGCGGCTCGCCGTGACCGCGCGCGATGATGTCGTTGACTTCGCGCGCGTGTCGAAACAGCTGGTCTTCGATCGCCGCGAGGAGTTCCGCCTCGCTGCTGAAGGGCACTGGCGTCTGCAGGATCGCGGCGATGCTGTGGGCGCCTGCCGGGTTTGCAACCATGGCGCCGCGGGCTGGCAGACGAATGCTATTAAGCAAGTCGAGCCCCTCGGGCACCGCAAGGACGCTTCCGGGAAGCACGCCGGGGTAGAAGAAGTCGAACAAGAGCCGAACGTCGAACATGTAGCGGAATCGCTCGAACGATCCACCGAGGACGCCGCACTCGGACAACACGCCGTCGTACTGCGTGGGGAATGACTCCGTCAGTTTGACGGCGATCAGCCCGCCCATGGACTGGCCGTACAGGTAGGTGCGGCTCGGCTCACCGAACTCCGCGGCAAAGAACTCTTTGAGCTCGTGTGTGCGCTGGGCGCCGTCCTTCACCGCCCAGCCGTTCTCCGAGAAGCTCGAATAGGCCAGCGCGGTGCCGTGAGCGCCCAGAGTGTCCGCTGCCGCGCCCAGCGTCGGAAGGGCGATGGGACGCGCAGGGTCGACCAGTCCGTGGATGAAGATCACGAGGCGACCGTTCCAGTCGTGCGGCAGGAACATCGCGTAGAGCGCGCCTGATTCAGTAACGCCCTGAACCTGGCTAGCCCAGACGCTACTGGTCGCCTCCGTCGAAGCTGTGAGGTAGCGCGGGGCGGTCGGCGCAGTGACGTCGGACTCGCGGGAGCCGTCGCACCCGAGGCCTGCAAGCCCGAGGACGGCGGCGATCACAACTAGGGTCGATCGATTGTGATTCATCACTCATCTCCGTTGTTAGCCGTTCGCTCTTGTCAATCCAATGACCGCGACCGCAGCTACACCGAGGGGGTGCCGCATCAGTGTGGCCGCTGCGTGGAGATACGAGGCCGGATGACCTGAGCGGGTCGTTGTACTGTCGCGCGCGGAGCCATTGCGCGTGCTGAGCTCGTGACGACGCCGAAGGCGGCAAAGTCGGAGTGCCCACCATCCCGCGTGGCCGCCACGTAGTACCCATCACTCGAGAAGGCCGCGAGGCGGTATGTCGTGACGTTCGCCGGAAGGTGCGCGACGTCCTGGAAGTACCACATGTAGGAGTAGTCGTCGAAGTAGAAGTACCCGACGACATAGCCGTCCTCGACGCCCGAGTTGTCGGTCCAGCTAAGGTCGACCGTCTCCTGATCGACCTGCGACGTACCAAGGTTCGTGGGTGCGAGCGGCGGTGCGGTGCACGCAATGGACGGGCCGGACTCCCCGAACCGGTTGAACGCGATGACGCGATAACACACCTCTTCCTCGGCCGCGCGCTCTGCGTCCTCCACATAACTTTCGCCCGCTCCCGTCACCGCGACGGCCGTCCAGCTCGCCTGACCGTCCGTCGAACGCTCGACGCGGAACCCGTCCTCGATCGCGATGGAAACCGTCCACGTCACGGAATCGCTGCTGCTCGAGCTCGGGGACGCCCGCACGCTGGTGGGCGGGGGTGGAGCGGTGACAACTGTGCTGGCACTGGCGGCGTCGGACATCGCCGAGTAGCCCTGGTCCTTTTTTGCGCGCACGAGATAGGTGTATGGCATATTCGGGGTGAGTCCCACGTCGCGATAGCGCGTGGCGTTCGCCGGGAGCGTCGTCGCAACCCACCAGCCACCCTGGCAGCAACGCCACAGCTCGTAGCCGTCCTCAAAGCTCGAGTTGTCCAGCCACTCCAGGTCGATCGTCTGCCGGTCCACCGTCACAGCCTTCAGCTCCGTCGGTGCAAAGGGGAAGGCGGTGCAGTCGATGTTGGACGGTTCGGCGCCCCCGTTTTTGTTGAAGGCCACTACCTCGTAGCACACCTCCTCGTGATTCGCGATGGGGGAGCCATCGGCGAAGGTCGTCCTTCCCGCGCCCAGCGTCGCGATCGTGCTGAAGGGTCCATCCTTGCTCGGCCCACGCGCCACCCGGAACCCGTCCTCATTGAACGAGTTGTCGGTCCATGTGACCCACACGGTCGCGACGCCGTTCAAGAAGGCGTCGACGTTCGACGCGGCGTTCGGCTGCAGCCGCAGCGGCGTTGCACAGACAGTGTTGGACACACCGATGATTCGCTTTTGCGCCACAGCCTGCACCTTGTAGCAGTACTCCTGCGCGGGATCGAGGCTGTTGTCGGAGTAGTTCGTGACATTCGCGGGGATCGTGGCGATCGTGGCGAATGCGCCGTTCGCTCCCGTAGTCGAGCGGAGCACCTCGAAGCCCGTTTCGTTGGGGGAGTTGTCCAGCCACCACAGATCGAGCTGGCCAGGCAAGGCACCGATGGTGAGAGCGGACGGCCCCTTCTGACTCGCCTCGCTGCGCGCCAACGCTTGGCTCGCATCCGGTGCGAGGGGCTCATGTCCATCGCAGCTCACCACGAAAATTAGCAAAGCAAAAACGCAGAGTACTCTCAATCCGCGATGCATGAGCAGCTCCTTAGTGTTAATCGGTGAGCCGGACGAATCTGCTTCCAGAGAGGAAGGGCCCTGGTTCGCCACCGCAGGTCGATCGCTCGACCGTGAATGTGTCCGTCACGACCGCGCCGATCAGCTCGAGAGGTGGTTGGCCATCCTGTCGATATGAAATGACGACCGTCACCTGGCCGCGCGATCCGATCGTGCCCGTCACGGGCCCGAAGGTGTCTGGCCGAAGTCCCACGTCCCCGACGATCCACGAGTCGACCGATCCGCGGAAACTCGAGTCCTCCGCGGCGTCGATCGTCAAAGCGACGAGGACGCCCACACCGAGCACGGGTGGGTCACTCGACCGTCGAGGACTGACGTACTGCCATGAGCCAAGCATGGCTGCGGCTGCGCCCTGGAGGTCTGGTGCGAGCGCTTGATGTGCATCGCAGCTCGCAACGAGCATCAGCAAGGCAAGAACGCTGAGATGTCTGCAAGTCCTGACCATGCTGACCCCCAAGAGGACTGGGACATGCTTGCCGCCTAGGTTGCAAAACCGTACGTTCGATCCCTGAGGCGACACTCCTAGACGCGCACGAGCTTCCGGAAAGCGGACATGCTCTTCTGGGCTGTGTCGCTACGAGTCATCTCCTCACTAAGGTCGGCACATGGCATCGCGCTCGCCGCCACCGTCGAACCTCGATCCCACACAACCGATGCAGGCACCGCAGGGCGCCGACGCCCAGCGCGCCGCGTTGGATCACCTGTGGTCGCTCGTCCATGGGGAGCTCCGCCGAGCGGCGCACGGCAAGCTGGCACTCGAGCGCCACGGTCATACGCTGTCGACGACGGCGCTGGTGCATGAGACGTATCTCAGACTTGCGGCGCAGCGTGAGGTTCGCTGGGAGGATAAGGCACAGTTCTTCGCGCTATCTGCTCGAGCGATGCGTCGCATCCTGGTCGATTACGCTCGGCGACATCGGCACTTTCGGAATGCTCTGCACTACGACTCATCCGATGCGACCACCACCGATGGCCCTCGCGACGCCGTTCGGCTGGCCGGCGCCGAGCGTGCGGACGAACTGCTGGCGCTCGATGAGGCGCTCGAGCGTCTCGCGGCGACGGACGAACGGCTCAGTAGCGTCGTCGAGTGTCGATTCTTTGCTGGTTATACCGAAGAGGAGACCGCTGAAATCCTCGGCATGACGGCACGCACCGTCAGGCGCGATTGGTCGAAGGCGCGGGCCTTTCTCTATCACGCCCTGCGCGATCGAGCGGAGCCGTAGTCAGATGACGGCGACGGACCGGGACTTTCCGGATGCACCGGACGGTTTCCTGCGCGATCCAATCGAGACGTATGTCCGGCCGGTCCTGCAGGATCTCGCAAAACAGACGTCGCTGACTCCGCCGGCGCTGATCCAGGCGCTGGGACCCCGCTATACGATTGTCCGGGAGCTCGGCCAGGGTGGGATGGCCCGCGTGTACCTCGCCTTCGATCACTCGCTCCAGCGCCAAGTCGCGGTGAAGGTACTCCAGCCAGAAATCTCGGATGCGATCACGGCCAAGCGCTTTCTGCGCGAGATCGAGATGACGGCGCAGCTCCATCACTCGCGAATTGTTCCCGTCCATGACCGGGGGGAAGCCGCGGGCCTCCTCTACTATATCATGCAGCACTTCGAGGGCGGCTCGTTGCGTGAGCGCCTCGAGGGATCCGGCCCGCTCAGCATCACTGACACGATCGCGATCGCCAAGGATGTCGCCGGCGCGCTCGATTACGCCCACGCCCATGGGATCGTGCATCGCGACATCAAACCGGAGAACATCCTTCTCGAGACCGAGGGGGCCTTCGTTGCCGACTTTGGTGTGGCTCGGCTGGTGGAAGCCGAGCGGAAGAAGCTCACGCAGACGGGCATGGTGATCGGGACGCCGTACTACATGAGCCCCGAACAAGCCGATGCCGGCCAGGCCATCGACGGCCGGAGTGATGTCTACGCGCTCGGCTGCGTCGTGTACGAGATGCTCGCCGGCGAGCCGCCGTTCACGGGACCGGATCGGCGCGCCGTGGCGGCGAAGCATGCGGCCGCGCCAACGCCCGATCTGACCCTGGTGCGGAAGACGGTGACGGCCGACATGCAGCACGTGATCGAGACCGCACTCCAGAAGACACCCGCCGATCGTTATCCGACAGCAGGAGCATTCGTTGCGGCGCTCGAGCACGCCTCGCTGAGCGGCACGACGGCACGCCCCTACAGCAAACGTCGCAAGATCGCGATCGTGGCTTCTGTGGGTCTCGTCGCGGTGGCTGCGGTCGCGCTATCCACCCGCCGTGGTTCGGCCCCCGTCGCGTTGGACCCGCAGAAGCTGGTCATTGCGCCCATCACCGTGCACGACAGCAGCTTGGCACAATGGCGAATGAATACTGTCGACTGGCTCTCGCGTACCCTCGACGGCGCCGGCCCAATTCGCACCGTGCCGGCGTCCGTCATAGCAAGGAAGACACGAGGAACTGCGGATACAGATCCGGTGGAACTCGCTGCTGGCCTGGGCGCAGGCCTCGTGGTCGACGGGAGCCTGGCGCGTGCTGGCCATGATTCGCTACGCCTCGTGATGATCATGCGAGACGTTCAGACGAACACGATCCTCACCGAAATCAGCAGGTCCGATCAGGAATCCAGATTCGATCGCCTAATGGATTCCGCTACGGTCGCACTGTTGCGGGGAATGCGGCATTCCGGTTCGCCCGGGCCGCTCGTGTACGCCAGCATCGGCTCACATTCTCTACCGGCCATTAAAGCGTTCCTACGTGGCGAAGAACTCTATCGTCGCCTTGACCTGCCGAACGCACGAATCGCGTACGATGAGGCGGTGCGGCTCGATAGCAACTTCGCTCCGGCTTTGAACAAGCTGTCTATGACAATCTGGTATCTCCAGTTCCGCAACGACAATGTCACGGATGCACTACTTCGTCGGGCGATTCGAAACAACAAGCAATTGGGAGCGCGCGATAGTCTTCTACTGCTCGCTGATTCAATTGCTGCGTTCGCGCCACCTGGGAATCAATCCTCTCAGCGAGTCTTAGCAGTTCTTGATGGTCTTGCGAAGCGTTACGAGGATGACGCCGAAATCTGGGACCTCTACGGAAATGTTGCCCTCTCGAGGGCGTTCTACGTATGGAATCCGCCGTCCCCGTTCTCGGCTGAGAACGTTCGTACTCTGCTCGAGCATGCGGTCACCCTCGATTCACTGAATGTGGACGCGCTCGCCACGTCCGCTATGATTTCAGTCACGCTTGGAGATTCCACCGCCGCAAGGCGGCGCCTGGGCGGGTGCTTGCAGACCGCTCCGTTCGGTCTTGGGCGGACCACGTGCGCGCTATTGCTGATGGCTCTGGATCATCCCAACGACGCCGCGACTCTGGATTCGTTGCGGACGGCGCCTGTGTGGGTGCAAGCACAAGTGCTGACCGCCTTCTGGGAACTTCCTGATGCTAACGAAACCGGCGTCGAGCTGGCACAGCACATCGCGCGTAATGCGCCGCAGAACGAGATCAGCACTCCAGACTTCAACGCGACCATGGCGCTTGCTCGCGGGCTCGCTGCGCGAGGGCATTTGGGCGACGCTTGGCGACTTGTTTCGCAACAACACATCAGGGATCCTGGGTTCGGCTTGCCCGGCGAAATCGCAGCTCTGGGAGGGGCCGAATCTGATTCGGTGGCCGCGTTGCTTCGTCGTTCGCCGACGCCTTTGCAGCGCGCCGAGGAGTGGGGCACGGTGTGGTGGCTGATTGCTCGACAAGACACGACGCTGCTGCACGCAATTGCGCGTTCTGGCTTTCTTGGTCGAGACTGGTTAGGGACCGACTTGGGGCGAAAGCTGTCGGCTTATTACGCAGTCCTTGCGACAGCGAACTCTAGACTAGCTCGCGGTGACACGGCGTCGGCGCTACGCATCCTCCTGGCGATGCCAGATACGCTCTGTTTTTCCTGCGAACCATTCCGCTTCGCCACGGCGCGCCTGCTCGCAGCCACCGGTCGGTTAGAGGAGGCCGCGCGGTGGTTTTCACCCACGCCAACGATTGGGGAAATGGGTCCCCTCGCCGTCATGTGGCGGCTCGAGCGTGCGCGCCTCTCTGAGCGAATGGGTCATCGTTCTGAGGCGATCGATGACTACCGCTACGTCGCTGCCATGTGGCAGCACGCCGACTCGGTGCTCCTTCCATACGTAGCCGAGTCGAGACGCGCTCTCGAACGCCTGGGCAGCGATCGTTGATCTGAGCCGGCGCTTACCGTAACCCGCCAGCACGTTGACCGTGGAGATCCGGCGCCTAGCGGCGCTGGGACACCGGATCACCATCATTGGAGAACAGCAGTTCTGGAAACTCGCCGCGTCCAAGACGCGGGCGCGACGGCGCAAGGGCTGAGCTACTGCGCACCTCGCGCACGCGTCGACATCCAGATATCCGTACCGCCAAAACCGCAGACACGACTCGATGCGAAAAGCAGCGTCAGACCGCCGCTCGAAAGGCTGGGCTGCTGTTCGGCAGCCGTCGAGTTCAGCGGAGCCCCCACGTTCACCGGGGGCGTCCAAGGATCGTGAACGCTGCGCCGGGTGGACGTCCAGAGATCTGCCCCGCCGATCCCACCGGGTCGGGTTGAAAAGAAGAACACCTCTCTGCCATCCGAGCGCAGCGTTGGACCTTGATCGGTGGCAATCGGGTCACTGAGCTCGGAAATCAGCACGGCGGGCCCCAGAGTCTCTCCGTCCCGCGTGATCGCTGCATAGTAGAGATCCGCGGTCCCGCCCGGTGGCGCTCGATTGAAGTAGAGATTCGCCGCGCCGTCCTCGGCGCTCTGCAAGAACTCCGCACCAGCCTCCGCCGCCGCGGTGTTGACGCCCGGACCGAGTGCAACGGGGATTCCCCAACTGAAGTCGTCCTTCGGGTTGGCGCGTTTTGAGAGGAAGACGTCCCCGAGGCCCGCCCCGCCTGGCCGTGTGCTCCTGAAGAAGAGCAGATGCCCGTCCACGGATAATCCTGGTCCAGTCTCGTCCGACGCTGTATTAACGGCCGGTCCGAGGTTCAATGGAGCTTCCCATGGGCAGTCCGTGCAGGCGCGCTGGGAAACCCAAATGTCGAATCCGCCGATTCCGCCCGGTCGATCGGAGCCGAAGTAGAGGCTCAGCTCGTCGTTCGAGAGCGTCGGACCTTGCTCGTTGAACGTCGTGTTGATCGTGGAGCCGAGATTTGCGGGCTCGGACCACGTGGAGAAATGCGCCGTGGGGTTCACGACGAGGTTCGCCGTAATGCTCCGATCGGACTCTGTGCCACAGGCAAGGAGCAGCGCGAGCGAAGCCACCGCAGCGAGCATCCGCGATGCACGAGTCATAGATCCTCCAAGTCTCCCTGAGTCACTGCCCGCCCGGTTGACGCGTCGACATCCAGAGATCCTGCACGCCAAAGCCGCCCGGCCGGATCGACGTGAAGATCAGTGTGCGGCCGTCGCGCGAGAGCACCGGTTGCGAATCGACGTCCGGAGTGTTGATCGGCGCGTCCAAATGGGTTGGATTCGACCAGGGGTCTTGGGCGGACTGGCGGGTGAAGCGCCAGATGTCGAAGTTGCCGAAGCCTCCCGCCCGCGTCGAGGACAGCAGCAGCTCGTGACCGTCCGCGCTCACGGCCACTTTTTGGTCGAACGCGGTCGGGTCGCTCAACTCCGGGACGAGGACCGCAGGGCCGAGCGCGTCGCCGTCATTCGACACCGCGACCCGGTAAATGTCGAGGCTGCCGCCGGCGGTCGGTCGATTGAAGTACACGAAGGCGTTCGGCTCTCCTGGCTCATGCACGTAAAACGAGCCCTGCTCGTTGGCCGCCGTATTCACATCCGGTCCGAGGTTCACCGGAGGGCCCCAGACGTCCCCGTTCGCACCGGTGCTCACGCGATGGGAGACGTAAACGTCGCCGAGGCCGAAACCACCAGCACGCGCACTATAGAAGAACA
>WNGG01020745.1_pt1 | contig 10923 bp, 8 predicted proteins | sample 5400661 | NCBI WGS metagenome assembly WNGG01 (sample SAMN13153372, study PRJNA577476) | soil metagenome | isolation source: 100 cm soil or saprolite under Garry oak tree replicate 1 | place: USA:California | collected 2016-06-15 | reverse complement strand
TAGACGGCGCTCGCCACCAGGGCGCCTGGCGGCACCTCCGCCCCGGACAGGACGACCGACTCCTTGACCCACGCGCCGTCGCCAATCGTGCACCCCTCACCGAGCACGAGCGGACCATCCAGACGCACCCCAGCGCCGATCTCGCACCCTTCCGCGGCCAGCACCGGGCCGCCGACGCCCGGATCCCCTCGCTCCAGGGCCTCGTCCCCACCCGAGGGCTCTAGGAGCTCGCCGGCGAGCTCGACCTCCACCGCGCCCTGGACCGCGTCGAGATTTCCCTGGAGGTACTCCGGCAACGAGCCGACGTCGTTCCAGTAGGAATCGATCTCGTGGACATGGAACGGGACGTCATTGGAGAGCAGGGCCGGGAACAGGTCGAGCGCGAAGTCGACGACTGGCTGCTCCGGGAAGTAGTCGAAGATCTCGCGGTCCAGGACGTAGATCATGCAGCTCGCCAGGTCGGACAGCGCCTCGGCCTGGTCGGGCTTCTCCTGGAAGCCCTGGATGCGGCCGTCGGAGCCCGTGATCACGACCCCGAACTCGCTCACGTTCGAGACCCGCTTGACGGCCAGCGTCGCGATGCCGTCGTTGGCCTCGTGGGCGGCGCGCAGGGCTGCGAGGTCGATGTCGGTGAGGGCGTCGGCGGCCATCACGAGGAAGGGCTCCTCGCCGAAGAACTCGGCGACGTTGCGGACCCCGCCCGCCGTGCCCAGGAGCTCGTCCTCGTAGCTGTAGGTGAGCTCGATTCCGAGGCCCGAGCCGTCGCCGAAGCGCTCGTGGATCACCTCCGGGAACCAGTGCAGGTTGGCGATCACCTGCTCGAACCCGTGCCTGGGCAGGAGCCTGAGGATGTGCTCCATCACCGGGCGGTTCGCGACCGGCACCATCGGCTTCGGGGTCCCGTAGGTGAGCGGGCGCAGGCGAGTCCCCAGGCCCGCCGCCATCACCATCGCTCTCATAGCTCGCAGTCGGTAGTCGCTAGAGACCTGTGGCCAGCGACTAAGTGCCCTGGTCCCAGCTCGCCAGGTACTTCTGCTGGACCTCCGTCAGCCGGTCGATCTCGACCCCCCGCGAGGCCAGCTTCAGGCGAGCGATCTCGTGATCGATCTCCTCGGGCACCGGATAGACGCGCTTCTCCAGCTCGTCGTGATGCTTGACCATGTGCTCGGAGGCCAGCGCCTGGTTGGCGAAGCTCATGTCCATGACCGCGGCCGGATGCCCCTCGGCGGCGGCCAGGTTCACCAGTCGCCCGTCGGCGAGCAGGAAGATCTCCCGCCCGTCCTTGGTCCGATGGCCCTCGACGAAGGGGCGCACCTTGAACTTCTCGACCGTGACCGCCTCGAGGTCCTCCTTGTTCACCTCGACGTCGAAGTGGCCCGAGTTGCACACGATCGCGCCGGACTTCATGACGTCGAACATATGGCCGGCGATCGCGTCGCGGTCCCCGGTCACCGAGATGAAGATGTCGCCGACCTTGGCCGCCTCCACCGCGGGCATCACTTCGAACCCGTCCATCAGCGCCTCCAGCGCCCGCAGCGGATCGACTTCGCAGACGATCACGTGGGCGCCGTGGCCCTTGGCGCGCATCGCGACGCCACGCCCGCACCAGCCGTAGCCGATCACCACGACGCGCGACCCCGCGATCAGCACGTTGGTGGCCCGGATCACGCCGTCGAGCGTCGACTGGCCGGTCCCATAGCGGTTGTCGAAGAAGTGCTTGGTCTTGGCGTCGTTGACGGCAAGGATCGGGTAGCCGAGCTTGCCCTCGGCCTCGAGCGCCTTTTGATCGCGTAGACGTCGGCTCCGTAGCGGTCGACCAGGGCGGCGGCCACGTCGTCCTGGGTGGAGAGCGGATTAGACGCGCAGAGCACCACCTCGGCGCCGCCGGCCACGAGCGTGCGGGCGAGGTTGGCGGTCTCGGTGGTCACGTGCAGGCAGCAGGCCATCGTGATCCCGTCCAGGGGCCGCTCGTTTGCGAAGCGTTCGCGGATCGTTCGCAGCACGGGCATCTGGCGATCTGCCCACTCGACCCGGCGCTGGCCGTCGTCGGCCAGGGCGATGTCGGCGATGTCGTAGCTCTTCTCGGCGGTTGCCAAACGATTCCTTTCCGTCGGGATGAGCTGCGAAGGATAGGGGCACGACCCCGCCCCCGGGGCCGTTACGGTGGGCCCATGGACGATCCGATGCCCGTCAACGCTGAGGTGTCCGTTCCATTGTCCGAGATCGAGATCCGCACCAGCCGCTCCTCGGGCCCCGGCGGCCAGCACGCGAACGTCACCGCTTCCCGGGTGGAGGCGGTGTTCGAGATCGCGGCGTCGGCGACGCTCACCGACGACCACAAGCAACGCCTCGCCGCCCGCCACGGCGAGCGGGTCACCGCGGTCGCCCAGGACGCCCGCGGCCAGGCCCGAAACCGTGAGCTTGCCCTGGAGCGCCTGCGCGAGAAGCTCGCCGCCGGGCTGGCGGTGCCTCGCAAGCGGCGGCCGACGCGGCCGGGGCGAGCGGCGAGGGAACGACGGTTGGATCACAAGCGCCGTACCGCCGAGCGCAAGCGCACGCGGCGGCCCCCTCCGATCGACGAGTAGGCGGCGTCGCGGTATCCATGGATGGCGCTTTCCTGGCGCTATGCGCAAGGAGAGCGCCACTCCACCCCAGGATTACTCGTAGCTGATCGCCCGGATCACGTCGAGGCGGGCCGCGCGGCGGGCCGGGAGGATCGAGGCGATCAGGCCGAGAACGATGCCCGCGATGCCGACGAAGACCATCGTCGAGACCGGCGGACGGTACTCCACCCCGGGGATGCCCGATGACAGTCCCTGGAGCAGCGCGTAGCCGAGCCCGGTACCGACGGCGATCCCGAGCAGGGCCCCGATCAGCCCGATCACCAGACTCTCGTCGGCGATCGAGCGGCGCACCTGCCAGCGGGAGGCCCCGAGCGCCCGCAGCACGCCGATCTCGCGGGTGCGCTCGATCACCGACATGGTCAGCGTGTTGACGATCCCGAAGAGACTGGCGAAGATCGCCACGCCGACGATCGCGTAGAAGATCCCGAACTGTTGGTTCACCTGGTCCTCGACCTTCGACTTCAGCTCGTCGTTGGAGAGCACGGCCAGGTTCGGGTAGTCGTGCCTGACGATTCGATCCACCCGGTGGCGCAGGACCGGGCGGGCCGCGGCCGAGGTCGCCTTCAGGGCGAGCTCGGAGTCCGCCGTGACGCCGTAGACGCCACGCAGCGTGCCCAGGGACATGCTCACGGTCTGGCCGCCGAACACCACCGTGTCGACGATCCCCGCCACCCGCGTCCGCCGCGTTCCCGACGGCCCTCGCAGCGTGATCGGGTCGCCCACCCCGAGCCCGGTCTCGTCCGCCCATCCCTTCCCGAGGGTGACCCAGCCGTGCTCCATGCGATCGAACGCCTGCGAGCGCGATGTTCCCTCGATGTTGGTCTGGTCCACCTGCTCGTACTGCGCCGGGGCGAACCCGAGCAAGAGCCCGTCCGAGCCCTTCTTCTTCGGCGACCCGGGGAGGTCGCTCGTGAACAGGAACCGCTCGCGGGCCACGACCTTGGCCTCCGGGATACGGGCGAGGCGGTTCCGGAGGCCCTTGGCGATCGTCTGCTGGGGCCCCTGCCCTGGCGCGAAGCCCTGCGGCTGAACCGTGAGGTCGCGGGCGAAGTCGCGGTCGAACTCGTCCGAGATCGTTTTCAGGAAGCTGGAGCCGAGGCTGTTCACGGCGACCACCAGGGCGAGGCCGATCATCAGCGCCGTCGCCGTGGCTGCCGTTCGCCCGGGATCGGAGCGGGCCGCGTCGGCGGCCAGGCGACCCTCGACCGGGAACAGGCGGCGGAAGGGCCAGGACAGCGCCCTGACCAGAGGCCGAATCACGAACGGGGCGACCATCGCGATGCCGAAGAAGATCGCCAGCGTTCCCAGCATTCCGGCGGCGGCGACGATCGTCGTGGTCTCGTCGGCGGCGCCGAGCCAAAATGCGCCCGCGAGCCCGAGCGGGATCAGGACCGCGCCGAGCACGGCGCGGCGGGCCCTCAGCCTCGCGAGCGTTCGCATCAACTCAATCAAGCCGAGCGCCAGCGCGACGCCGAGGCCGAGCCCGATCGCAGCGCCCAGGAGGCCGAGCAGGGCAGCCTCGCGGAGCACCGAACCGGTAATCCTCCAGCGACCGGCCCCCAGCGTGCGCAGCATGCCGATCTCGCGCGTCCGCTGGAGGACGGTCATGTTGAAGGAGTTGAAGATCAGAAAGCCGCCGACGAACAGCGCCATCGCCGCGAAGAAGTAGAGGATCGCGTTGAAACCCTGGAGCTGCGACTCTACGTCGGCGCTTTTTTGGCCCGGCGTCTCGACCTTGACCCCCCGGGGCAAGCGGCGACGTAGGTCGTCCTGGACGCGGGAGATCGTGTCCTCGCCGCCGGCCACCACGATGTCCACCTCGTCCCATACGGACGGCCTGTCCATTACCCGGCGGGCGGGGCCGAGCGGCATCCTGGCGAATCCCTGCCCGCCGAAGTCGAGCCCGCTGGAGAACTGGAACAGGCCGACCACCCGCGGGCGCTTGACGCCGACTGGGGTCGCTAGCCGCACCCGGTCGCCGAGATGGATGTCATTGGCGTCGGCCCAGCTCTTCTGGAGGTCGATTTCCAGCCCCCGCTGGGACCGGCGCCCCGCGACGATGTGCGCGTCGGACAGCCCCGCCGCGTTTTTGCTCTCGCCGGCCACGTTGAGCTGGTTGCCGGCGTCGTTCGGGGCGGTACCCGCGCGGTCGACGAGGGTGAAGACGCTCGTCACCTGCCCCTGGGCCTCGTCGACGTGGGGCGTTCGCCTCACCTTGCCAAGCGTCGAGTGGCGAACCGAGTCGCCACCGACTCCGGAAACGATCAGGTCGGTTCGCCCGTAGACCGAGTCGAACAGGTCGTTGAATGTGCGGTGGATAGTCACCGTGAGCAGCAGGACGCCGAGGATCATCGCCACGCCGAGCACGATCCCGGCGGTGGTCAAAAGCGAGCGCAGGCGCCGGGCGCGCACCTGCTTGAAGGCCAGGGAGCCGAAGGAACGCATCAGGGAGTGCGAGAGTCGAGCTCGGCCAGGGCGGTGATCACGCGGTCGGTGGAACCGCCCTCGAACTCGCCGGCGAGCCTACCGTCGCGCAGGAAGACGACGCGGCTCGCGGTCGCCGTGGCCGTGGGGTCATGGCTGACGATGACCAGCGTCTGACCCTCGCTCTCGTTCAGCTCGCGCAACAGGCCCAGCACCTCGGCGCTGGCGCGTGTGTCGAGGTTGCCGGTGGGCTCGTCGGCGAGCACGATCTCGGGCTCGGTGAGGAGCGCACGCGCAATCGAGACGCGCTGCTGCTCGCCACCGGAGAGCTCGGCCGGAAGGTGGCTGGCCCGCTCCGCCAGGCCGACCCGGTCGAGCAGCTCCTTGGCCCGCATGCGCATGGCGTCGTCGCGCCGTCCCGCGATCAGCGCCGGCAGCAGCACGTTCTCCTCGGCGGTCAGCGAGGGCAGCAGGTTGAAGAACTGGAACACGAAGCCGATCTTTTCCCGACGCAGCCTGGTGAGCTCGCCATCGCCGAGGCCGTCGTAACGCTGGCCGGCGAGCAGGATCTCGCCCGAGCTCGGTGTGTCCAGCGCACCCAGCAGGTGCAGCAGGGTGCTCTTCCCCGATCCAGAGGGACCCATGATCGCGGCCATCTCACCGCGTGCGATCTCGAGGCTGACGCCTTCGAGGGCGTGCACGGCCGTCTCGCCCTCCCCGTAGACCTTGGTCAGGTCACGAGTCTCGAGCGCCGGCGTGCTCACCCCAGCATTGTGCCGTTCGCTCACGCGAGGCCCGGATCTAAGGTCGGTCGAGCTCCTCCTTGAGTCGCTCGATCGCCTCGATCGGGGAGGGGTCGACGCCCCGGCGGGCGGCGAGATGGAGCGACAGCAGGTCGCCGAGCATCACCGCCCACAGCAGCCGCTCGGTACGGCTCTCGCCCTCGGTTTCCAAGCGGGCGACGGCTGCGGAGTCGCTCTCGACCAGCTTCGCGGTTAGCTCGAAGCGCTGTCTCACCCGCGGGTGCTGGTCGCGGTCTTCGAGGAAGACGGCGCTCAGGCGCCCGGACTCGCGCGCGCCGTCCCAACCGACGATCTCGTTGTGATCGGCCTCGGGCAGCGAGGAGGCGAACGCCGGAAGCTTGGCGTTCTCGTTGATCTGGGTCTTCCAGCGAACCGCGACGGGGATCGTGAGGTCGGCGCCGTAGATCACCGGGAACGAGCCCTCCAGCCGCTCGGCCAGGTCGGCCGCAAGCGCGGCGAGGGCGTCGCTTGCTTCCCTCAGGTGGGCCGCCGAGCTGTCGATCTCGGTTCGGATGCCCGGCGCGGCGCCCACCAGAGCGGCGACCTCCGCCGCGACGGTGAACAGGTAGCCGACCGCCGCACGGGGCTGGAGGCCGGCTGGCAGCCCGATCACCGGGACGCCGTCGCGCCGGGCCGCACCGGCGAGCTTCCCCCCGGTGGTGGCGACTATTCGCCGGGCGCCGAGCGCCTCGGCCGCCTCGTAACAGGCGATCGTCTCCTCCGTGTCGCCGGAATAGCTCGAGCAGAGCACGGCACGGTCGGGAAGCATGCACGGGGGGAGCTCGTAGCCGCGTTCGGTGGTCAGCGGCCGGCTGAGGCGATTGCCGAATGCGACGGCGGCGAGGTCGCCGCCGATCGCCGACCCGCCCATGCCGCAGACGACGAGGCCGCCCGCGGCATCGAACGGCCCGAGCTTCGCCGACTCGACCCGCCACAGCGCGTCCGAGAGGTGGTCCGGGAGGGCGAAGACGTCGTCGAGCTGGTTGGAGCGATCGGTCGCTCGAACCTGGGCCAGAGCATCGCTCACGACGCGACCTCGCCCGGGCCCAGGCGGGCCCCGTCGGCGATCGCGACGCCGGCCTCGATCCGCGCCCCCTCGCCGATCACCGCGCCCGCCTCGATCCGCGCCCCCTCGCCGACCTCGACGCCGGGCGCCAGGATCGCCTCGTGGACGCTTGCCTGGGGCCCGATCCTGCAATCGCTCAGCACCACCGAGCTGGACACGTTCGCCCGCTCGCCGATCTCGGACCGGTGGCCGATCACCGCCCGGGCCCCGACCGCGGCACCGGCGCCGACCGCGACCTCCGTCTCCAGCAGGGCGGGCGGATTGACGCTGGCGGCGGGATCGACCACCGCTCCGTCCTCGACCAGCAGCCCGGCGCCGTCGACGCGCGTGCTGGCTGCGGTCTGCACCCGGCCCTCGAGGATGTCCCAGCTTGCCTGCAGGTAGCGCTCAGGGGTGCCGACGTCCATCCAGTAACCATCCAGCCGGTGACCGTACAACCCCTGGCCGACCAGGCGCGGGAAGATCTCGTGCTCGATCGAGACCGGCTTGTGCGGCGGGATCGACTCGATCACGCTGCGCTCGAGCACGTAGGCGCCGGCGCTGATCTCGTCGGTGTCGATCTGGCCCGGGTCGGGCTTCTCGACGAACTGGAGCACCTCGCCCTCGGCGCTCGCCGGGCTGGTACCCGGTCCCGCCGGCCCTCCCGTGCGGCGGACGAGGCCGTAGGAGCTCGGATCCTCGGACGGGTGGAGCGCCAGCGTGGCCGCTGCCCCGCGCTCATCGTGCGCCCGGATCAGCGCGCTCAGGTCCAGGTCGGACAGCAGATCGCCGTTGAGGACCAAGAGGCGGTCGCCGAGCAACCCCTCGTCGGCGGCGAGGCGCAGCGGCCCCGCGGTGTCCAGTGGCTCGGGCTCCTCGACGTAGCGGATCCGAGGGCCCCGCCCGCCACCCTCGCGGAGCACCTCACGCAGCGGGTCAGCGCCAAAGCCGCAGGCCATCACCACGTCGGTGATCCGATGCCGGGCAAGCCACTCGACGATGTAGCGGATGAACGGCCGGTCCACCAGCTGCAGCGCCGGCTTCGGTCGGGTGAGCGTCAGGGGGCGCATCCGGGTGCCCTCGCCGCCCACCAGGACCAGGGCTTGCATCAGCGCTGCGGCGATTTCGCGCCCCGGTCGTCTTCGCCGGCGTCGCTCGGCGGCCCTCCGCCCCCGTTCGGCCGCCCGATCCCCTCGTAGGCGAAGCCGGCCGCGCGCACCTTGTCGGGATCGAGGAAGTTGCGCCCGTCGATCAGCAGCGGGTTGGCCATCCGCTTTGCAAGCGAGGCCCAATCCAGCTCGGCGAACTCCGGCCACTCGGTGACCAGGATCGCCGCATTGGCGCCCTCGAGGGCCTGCTCCGCGGAGTCGCAGAACTCGACCTTCGGCAGGAGCTGGCGCGCGGGGTGCTCGGCGACCGGATCGTAACCGCTGACGTTCGCACCCTCGCCCTGAAGCCGCGACGCGAGCACCAGGCTCGTCGCCTCCCGCATGTCATCGGTGTCGGGCTTGAACGCGAGGCCCAGTAGCGCGACCTTCTTGCCGACCAGCGAGCCCAGGTGCTTCTCGAGCTTCTGCATGACGCGCCGCTTTTGCAGCTCATTGACCTCGATCACCGCGGTTAGGAGCTGGAAGTGGTAGCCGGTGTTCCCGGCCAGTTGCTTGAGGGCTTGCGTGTCTTTGGGAAAGCAGGAGCCGCCGTAGCCGATCCCGGCCCGCAGGAACGAGGCACCGATGCGCTTGTCGAGGCCCATGCCGCGGGCGACCTCGGTGACGTCGGCGCCCACCGACTCGCAGACGTTGGCGATCTCGTTGACGAACGAGATCTTGGTGGCGAGGAATGCGTTCGAGGCCAGCTTGATCATCTCCGCCGAGGCGACGTCGGTACGCACGAGCTCGCCCCCGACCGTCCGGTAGATCCCCTCAACGCCGTCGGCCGCCCACTCATCGCCCGGGTCGGCGCCGATCACGACCCGGTCCGGGTGCAGGAAGTCGTCCACCGCGGAGCCCTCCTTGAGGAACTCGGGGCAGGAGACGTAGGCCAGGTCAGGAGCGTCGCGACGTATCGCGCTTCCGGTCCCGGCCGGCACCGTGCTCTTCATCACCAACGCGTGATCGCCGCCGCCACGAAGCTGGGCGAGGACCGCCTGAACCCGGGATAGATCGGCGTCGCCGGAATAGGTCGGGGGGGTGTCCACGCAGCAGAACAGGAGGCGCGCGTCGTCGAGCACCTCCGCCATCTCGGTGGTGAACCGCAGGCGCTCCCCGTTGCGCTCCAAGAGCTCCTCGACGCCAGGCTCGTGGATCGGCACCTCGCCACGGCTCAGGGCATCGACCTTCGCCGCGTCGATGTCCACGGCGATCACGCGGTGACCGAGCTCGGCGAAGCAGGTGGCCGTCACCAGGCCCACCCAGCCGACTCCGATCACGCCGATGGATCGCTCTTCGCTCATCTCAGCTTCGACATGATCGCGGCTGGGGCTGGGCTGCGGCGTTAGCCCTTGTAGTGGCGCATCGACTCGGCGATGCCCAGCATCTGGCCCGGGGTGAGGACGTTGAGCAGCGTGTTGTCGATCCAGAAGGAGCCGTGCGCCGTCTTCCAACCCACGAACCGCAGCTGATCCCCGTCCCAAGACAGCAGGTAGTTGCGCCCGCCGATCGTCTTGGTCTCGCTTGGGTTGGCGAGGATCGGCGGATCCTTCCAATCCGTGCCCGAGAACCCGTAGTAAGCGGTGTATCCGCCGGTGGGCAGCTCGGCCACGAACTTGTAGCCGTGATACACCGCGTTGCCCGGACCGTCGATCGGGAAGGCGCGGGAGTCGTCGGTCAGGGTCGAGTCCGGCGCCAGCCTCGTGGGGTAGTAGATCGGGAAGTCGACCATCGGCTTTCCGCTCTTCGTCTTCGTTCCAGCCAGTTGGGCGGCGTACTGCTGACCGAGCGTCGAGGCGTCGATGAGCGGCGGCGGCGGGGCCGGTTTCGGGGGCTTCTTCGAGCCGCCTTCCTTCTGCTTCGGCTTCGAACTGCCGGCCGGCTGCTGTGGCGCGGTGGGCGCGGTCGGTGTCGCCCCCTCGAACTTCTGAACCGCGTCTTGAATCGCCTTCTGGGAGGCCGTCACGTACGAGGCGTTCGGCCCGCCGAGGTTGGCCGGGAAGTGGACCTGGACCACGGGGGCGTTGCGGGCGCCGATGAACAGCTTTCCAAGACCAACCAGGTCGGTCTCGTTCGCGATGTCGGAGGTCACGTACTTCTTCAGGATGTCGATCAGCTGATTGCGGTCGGCGAGGATCTTCGACGCCGGCAGCTCCTGGCGCGCCTCGCGGAGGAACTCCTGCTGGCGCGCCGACCGCACCAGGTCGTTGTCGTCGTGGCGGTAGCGGACGTACTGGAGCGCGTTGTAGCCGCACATCCGCTGGTAGCCGGCCGGGATGTCGATCGCCGCGTACTGCTCAGATGGCCCCAGCCCGACGTTCGAGTGGTAGTAGTGGTGGTCGACGTCGACGTAGACGCAGTCGATCGCGTTGACCGCGTCGGCGAAGCCCCTGAAGTCGACGTTGACGACGTGGTTGATGTCGGTGATCCCCGTGAGCTGCTTGACCGTCTTCAGGGTCAGCTTCGGGCCTCCATAGGTGTAGGCGGCGTTGAACCTGTCGATGCCGTGGCCGGAGATGTTCACCTTCAGGTCGCGCGGGATCGACAGCACCGTGATCTGGTCGGCGGCGACGCGGAGCAGAATCGTGGTGTCCGAGCGGGCGCTCTGATCGTTGGGGCGCTGGTCGGAGCCGAGGATGAGGATCGTCTGCGGCTTACCGGGATCGGCCACAACGATCCCGCTCTGAACCGAGTGGAGGCCGCCCAGGCCCCTCGCGATATCGGCCAGGTAGACGAGGATGCTGACCGCGGTGGCGGTGGCCATCGCGACGATGATCAGGAGCGACCCGGCGAGAAAGCGGGGCCATAGCGCGCGCGGGGGCGGGCGCTCGGGCTCGTCGGGCTCGGCGGGCGGGGCAGCCTCCTCGGCCGGCGGAGGA
>WNGG01009028.1_pt1 | contig 10923 bp, 10 predicted proteins | sample 5400661 | NCBI WGS metagenome assembly WNGG01 (sample SAMN13153372, study PRJNA577476) | soil metagenome | isolation source: 100 cm soil or saprolite under Garry oak tree replicate 1 | place: USA:California | collected 2016-06-15 | reverse complement strand
GCACATGCGCGCGACGATCGCCGAGGGAGAGTTTGGGGGAGCTACGCGTCGTGCACGGCCGCTACATCTGCGACGACGCGCTGCTCGTGAGCGAGGGCTGGCGGCTACTCCCCGAGAGCTCGGGCCCCACGTACGTGACCGCGGATCTCGGCGCGCACTGGTTCGATCTCGCCGAGCACGTGACCGGTTCGCGCATCTCCGAGGTGCTCGCGGTCTTTCGAACCTTCGTTCCGGGCCGGGCGCTCGAGGATCATACGTCGCTGTTGGCGACGCTGCGCAACGCGACCGACGGCGGCTGGTCCGGTCGAAATCTAGGTCGTAGCTCGGCGCGGTACCAGGCGCAGCGCCCGCCGGACGATGCCGGGAATCACGAATGCCAGTGCCATCAGGCAGAGAGAGGCAGCGAGCAGCAGCGCCGCGAGCGCGTTCACCTCTGGTGTGATCCCGAACTTCACCTGCGTGTAGATGTAGATCGGGAGCGTGTTGTGGCTGCCGATCAGAAACAGCGTGATGATGAACTCGTCGAGCGAGAGCGTGAACGTGAACAGCGCTCCCGCGATGATGGCCGGAGCGAGTAGGGGCAGGACGACGTACCGCAAACGATTGAACGTGTTCGCGCCGAGGTCGCTCGCCGCGCGCTCGAGGCTGGCGTCGAAGCCTTGCAGGCGCGCCGCCACCAGCAGCAGGACGAACGGTGTCGTGTACACGCTCTGGCCGATGACCGCGGTTGTCGGCGAAAGCTCCTGGTGGAACACGCTCGTGAACAGGACGAGCAGGCTGACCCCGATCAGGAGGCCCGGGATCATGATCGGCAGGACCATGGTGATCCGGATGCCGCTGCGGAACGGCAGGCGTGAGCGCACGAGCGGAAAAGCCGCGGCAGTTCCGACGATCGTGCTGAGTGCCGTGACCTCGAGCGCGATGCGGATCGTCGTCTGCAGCGCGTCGCGGATCTGGTAGTCGCTGAAGACCTGCGCGTACCACTTGGTCGTCCACCCCGTAATCGGAAACGTGCCGTACCGGTTGGCGTTGAAGCTGAAGACGACCAGCAACACGATCGGAGCGAAGAGGAACACGTAGACGAGTACCGCCCACACGCTCAGCGCGCCGCGAGTCAGGCGGCCGCGCGACGAGACGACGTCGAGGTCACGTGCCATAGGGATCCTCGACTTCGAGCGAGCGGCGGAAGATCGCCAGGAGAATCACGATCAACCCCGCAATCAGCAAGGCGGCGGCTGCACCGCGTGTGTACTGCGCACCCTGGAAGAAGTTGACGATCAGGTTTCCGATCATCACGCCCTTCGCGCCCCCGACGAGTTGCGGTGTCAGGTACTCCCCGAGGATCGGGATGAAGACGAAGATCACAGCAGTGGTAAAGCCGGGCCGGATCTGAGGAAGCAGGATGCGCCAGACGGCGGTAGCCGGCGTCGCGCCGAGGTCCATCGCAGCACGGAACTGGTTCCAGTCGAAGCGCTCGAGCGACGCGTAGAGCGTGAGCGCGGCGAACGGGAAATAGAGATAGACGAGGACGAGGATGACCGCAGGGCGGTCGTAGAGAAAGAACGACAAAGGCTTCGACGTCGCACCCGTCCATTCGAGGAAGCGGTTGATGGCGCCCTGCGGCCCGAGGATCGTCAGCCACGAGTAGACGCGCAGGAGGTAGCTCGTCCAGAAGGGGAGGATCACGAGGACGAGCAGCACCTTCTGGTACTGCTTGGGGACGTAGCGTGCGAGCCAGTAGGCGAAGGGAAAGGCGATGACGAGTGTCAGGACGGTCGCGGCGAACGACACCCAAACCGTCGCCCAGAACGTCGAGACATAGGTCGGGACGCTGAAGAAGTAGCGGTAGTTGTCGACCGTCCAGCTGTGGACGACGTTGTAGTCGACGGTCTTCCAGAAGCTGTAACAGACGATCAGCCCGAGCGGGACCAGGAAGAACACTCCGAACAGGACGAGCGCAGGGGCGAACCCCGCGTACTCCCCGAGCCGGGAAAACCAGGTCCGCCGCCCGGGGCGACCCAGCGGCAGCGCTGCGTCTGCCGACTGGGTCGCTCCAGCACCCGGGCTCGAGCCGGGCAGCGTCATTTAGGCGCCGAACACCTCGTTGAACGCGTCGGTGTAGGCCTGCTCGTTGCCGGACGGGCCCTTCAGCGTCATCTTCAGCGCCTTGTCCGGCTGGTTGTAGAGCAGCCGCTGGGCGCGGTCGCCGTGACCCTGGTCCACGAGCATCTTGTACGCCTTCTCGTTGAACAGCGGGCGCCCGTTCGTGATGAAGTTCTGAGCGATGTACGGGGCCTGCTGCATTGCGTTGATGAAGCGGGGGAAGGCATCCTTGTTCTTGGACGCCACCACCATCTGCTCGGAGTCGATGAACCCGACCGTTCCTTCGCTCGGATAGGCCGGCTTCACGACCGGGCCGCCCGCGTCCTTCACGCGGTCGTCCGTGCCGAGGTTTGTGATCCCGATCCAGGCGGAGCCGTCCGCGAGTGCGCGTACGACTTCGTTGTTCTGCGACGCGAGCTTTAGGACGTTCGGCTTGAACTCCTTCAGCCAGGCCTTCGCAGCCGCGATCTCGGCCGTCGTCATGCTGTACGGCGCCTTGGCTCCGGTCGCCTTGCCGGCGATCGCCATCATGTCCGTCGGGATGTTCTCGAGGGACACCTTGCCCTTGTACTTCGGATCGAGAACCGCGTGCCACGAGTCCGGGATCGTCTTTACGTATTTCGGGTTGTAGTAGATCTGCACGGTCGACCAAGAGAACGGATAGCCCATGTAGTTCGAGCCGTCCTTCCAGAAGGGGAAGTCCCTCGCGATCGGGTACAGCTGCGACGACACCGGTAGCGACGAAAGGTCGAACGACTCCGTCAATCCGTCCTTGTTGTACTTCGGGACCCAGAGCGCGTCGCCGGACACGATGTCGAACTGGCTCCCCGTCTGCTTGATCTTCAAGTAGGCGTCGGCGTTGTCGCTGAACAGTTGCGGCCGGCCCTGCTCGTTCGTTTGCTGCTTCACGGCCGCGAGTTGGTCGTTCGCGTAGTGATCGGACCAGGTGAGCCAGTTCAGCGTGACCGGCTTGTCGCTCTTCCCGACTGCAGATCCTGCTCCGCCCGCCTTTTTCGAAGAGCCCCCGCATCCTGCAGCGATGACTCCGACGGCGCCGAGTGCCCCCAGCCGCAACACGCGGCCTCGGCTCATGCGCTCGTCGAACAAGCGCTCGTCAATTGACGTCACGTACATCCTCCTCTCGTCGATTCGACCCCTCTAATAGCACTACGTCTGCCGGATCCCAGGTCAGCACGACCTCGGTCTCCGGCAGTAGATCGCTCGCGGCAGCACCCTCGTTGCCGAAGAGCGCGGCAGTGACCGGCGCGCTGACGCCATCGCACTTCACCGCCACACGGGTGTGACTGCCGAGAAACGATGATTGGGCGATTCGTCCCCGCAGACCCGCTCCGTTCGAGTCGCCGACACGCTGGACCTGAATGGATTCGGGCCGGACCATCAGCGTTGCCCGTCCGCTTACGCGCGGCTCCGGGGCGGGGACCTCCGCACCGTTGTCGAGAGCGGCCATGCCACCGGCTCCGACCTCGACCTCGATGAAGTTGGACTCGCCGATGAAATCGGCGACGAAAGCGCTCTTCGGCTGGTGGTAGATCTCGTGCGGCGTGCCCACCTGCTCGATGCGCCCTTCGTTCATGACAGCGATGCGAGTGGCCATCGACATCGCCTCCTCCTGGTCGTGAGTGACGTACACGAACGTCGTGCCGACATCACGATGGATCTCGGCCAGCTCGATCTGGAGGCGCTTGCGAAGTTTCAGATCGAGGGCGCCGAGCGGCTCGTCGAGCAGGAGGACTGCAGGGCGGTTGACGAGCGCGCGGGCGACTGCGACACGCTGCTGCTGTCCCCCGGACATCTGCGCCGGGAGGCGATCGGCGAACGCGTCGAGCCCGACGAGGGCGAGGGCCTCCTCGATCCTGCCGCCGGCGTCTCGCTTCGCCGTGCCGGCCATCTTCAAGCCGAAGCCGACGTTGTCGCGCACCGTCATGTGCGGGAACAGCGCGTAGTTCTGGAAGACCGTGTTCACCGCCCGCCTGTAGGGAGGGAGCCGGTTCACGTTCTTGCCTCGGATCAGGATGTCGCCGGACGTCGGCGCGATGAAGCCGCCGACGAGGTTGAGCGTGGTCGTCTTCCCACAACCAGACGGACCGAGCAGGCAGAAGAACTCGCCTTCTTCGATCTCGAGATCGGTCGGCTCGAGCGCGGCCTGCCCGCCGTAACGCTTCGTCACACCGCGGAAGGTGATGGCAGGCGGCTCGATGCCGCTCACTGGAATGCCTCGGGCTGACAGCCACATGACCGCCGGCGGACGAGGGTGACGGGGACGCGCACCTCGACGGTCATGGTTTCCGAGCGAATTGCCTCAACGAGCAGATCGGCAGCCGTGGCGCCGATCTGGCGCGGGTCGTACGCCACTGCCGTGAGAGGAGGCTCCAGAAGATCCCCGAAATACGGATCGTCGAAAGCGACGAGCGCGACATCGTCCGGAATGCGGGCCCCCCGCTTCGCCGCCGCCGACATGAAGCCGAGTGCGAGCTCCGCGCTGGACGCGAGCACGGCCGTGGCGGGCTCGGGGTCCGCGAGGAGCTCCAGCCCAGCGCGGCGGCCGTCGGCGATCTCCCACGCGCAGACCTTCACATGCCGGTCCGCGGACGTCATGCCGTGGGCGGCCATCGCTGTGTGGAAGGCCCGCAGTCGGGCCGCTCCAGCGCTTTCACGCTGCGACCCTGCGAGCAGGGCGATGGATTCGTGGCCGTGCTCGACCAGGTGGTCGACAAGCAGTGCGATGCCTCCCTCGTTGTCGAGCGTGACAGCGCCTTCGCCGGTGCCTTCGACGACTCCGTCGAAGAAGATCGTCGGCGTCGCGGCGGCACCGACAGCCCCGTCGAAGACAGAGCGCGGCATCCCGGTGCTCGCAACGAGCAGCCCGTCGACCTGGTGCGAGAGCAAGGTTTCCAGTGCGGCGAGCTCGCGGTCGACGTCCAGGCTCGCATCCATCAGCATCACGCGGTAGCCGGCCTGCTCGAGCCGGCCCTGGGCTCCCTTGAGCGCCGCGGCATAAAAAGGGCTCGACACGTCCGGCACCACAAAGCCGACCGTGAAGGTCTGTTGCGTACGCAGCGACCGTGCGAGCGCAGAGGGCTGGAAGTTGAGCTTGGCCGCCGCATCCTTCACAGCGGCACGTGTCGCCGGTGCGAGGCCGCCGTGTCCGTTCAGGGCTCGTGAGGCGGTGGACGTCGAGACGCCGGCCTGCTCGGCCACATCTGCGAGCGTGGTCTTGCGGCGGGGCGCGGCGGCAGGCGCAGGGAGCTCCGGCAGCTCGCTCGACGCCAGGCTGGGAAATCGATTGCGCAAGCGATTGCGACGCTGCCATACTCGCTCTTGCAGTGTCAAGGGCGACGCGTCCACTTCGGCTTGGCGTCGCCGGTCTCGGTGGGATGGGCACCCTCCATGCCGAGAACGCCCAGCGGCTCTCCGGCGCCGAGCTCGTGGCGGTCGCCGCGGCCCGAGAAGGGCGGGCCGAGGAAGTGGGAAGGCGGCTCGGGGTCGCCCACTGCGGCTACGCCGACCTTTTCGCCCGTGACGACGTCGACGCGGTGGTCCTTGCCGCCCGCTCCGTGGATCATGGGTCGCTCGCGGTGGAAGTCTTGAGGTCGGGCAAGCACCTTTTCCTGGAAAAGCCGGGCGCGACCTCGCTGGTGGAGCACGACAGGCTTCGGCTGGAGAGTGCTGCGCGTCCCGGCCAGGTGGTCCAGGTCGGCTACATGCGGCGGTACGACGCCGGTTTCATGGAGGCGCGCCGCCGCGTTCTGGCGGGAGACGGTGGGAAGCCGCTCGTCATCCTGCTCACCAGTCGTGACACCGAGTGGCCGGCCGGAGAGGACCCACTCGATACCGGTGGCTTTCTGCTCGATATGGCGTCGCACGACTATGACGCGGCCTGCTGGCTCTTCGATGACGAGCCCGTCGAAGTCTCGGTCGCACGGCAGGCGCTCATCTACCCGGTGCTCATACGTCTCGGCGATCTCGATAACGGGCTCGTGACGATCCGCTTCGCGGCCGGCGGCATTGCGGTCACACACGTGTCACGAACGTCGTCGTTCGGGCACGACATCCGCTGTGAAATCGTCGGGAGCGAAGGCTCCGTCTTCGTCCGTGGGCCGGGCGACGGGACGGCGGACTTGATCAACCGCTCGGATGCCGCACGGTTCCCGCCGGACTACCGCGCACGCTTCGCCGCCGCCTACGTTGCCGAGCTCACCGCGTTTGTCTCCGCATGTACAGGCGCAGGGCCGGCCGGTCCGACGCTCGACGACGACCGGCGCGCGGTCGCGACCGGCATCGCTGCACGTGCAAGCGCGGTGGCCGGGCAGCCGCTCGCGGTTGGAACGGACTGGCCGTGGCCATGAGAAGACGACCGCGTCTCGGGACGATTGTGCTTGTCTTGCTCGCGATCGGTGTCGTTGGAGCTGCCGTTGTCGATTCCCTCGGCAAGTCCCTCTCCCGTGCGAAGACAGAGAACGTCGTGACGGTGCGCGACGTTCACCTGGCAGATCGCGACGGGCTCGCCGCGCGACTGCGGACAGAAAGCGTCACCGGCGTGCTCTATTTCGTCGATGGAAACTGCCGGTTGCACGCGTTGCGTCTGCCGTCGCTTGCAGCCGCGCCGGCGCCGCGTGGTGGAGGCTGCCGCGCTCTCGTGTCGCCGGCGTCCGCGCCTCCGGGTTGGTCGCTCTGGCCTCGCAACACACCGCTCGCGGCCCGCTGCGACGAGCATCGACGCGTCATCGTGAGCGCAACCACCGGACCGTCCCTGCCGATGATCGGCGGCTGCGCCCCGGCCTGGAGACCTGACGGCTCGATGACATACATCCGTCGCGGCGCGATCGTGCAGTTCCCGCGCACCGGCCGGGCGCAGGTGTTGCGGAGCCGGACCCAGCTCGCCGATGCCCTCGAAGGCCTGCCCGCTCTCCGAGGAACATCGGGGTGGCGTGCGAGCAGAGTCGCCTGGCTCAGTCCCACCCGTTTCGCGGTGGTCGCGTCAACCGAGTCGCGCACGGTGCTCGCCGTGTTCTCGGGCCGGCGGATCGTCGCGCTCAAGCTGCATGTGCCGTCCCGCGTGATCGAGCTGCGAGGAAGTCCACGCGGAAACTTCGTGGTGCTGGGAACGGCGAGCGGGGCGCGCGTGTACGACACGCGCCGGCCAGACCTCCCGCGCGTTCGGCGCTTCGGCCTGCTCGTCTCGGTCGCGTGGTCGAGCGACGAGGGCTGGCTGGCCGTCGCGCAGGAGCAGAAGGTCCTGCTAGTAGGGCCTCACCGCAGCGTCGTGCTCCCGCTACGGGCGCTCGACCTGGCCTGGACACGCGAACTTTCTTAGTGCCCCTACCGGCGACACTTGCCGGCTTCTGGCCCGCGATCACGCGGCGCCAGAGTCCACCCTCGCCCTTAGCAAGGTAGACCAGCCTTGCTGCGGTCGAGTGCGGCCCCTGGCTTGGTACTCGCGACCCAGAAGCTCGGCAGCATCACCGGCAGGGGCACTAGATCCCAGCGTGTTCCGTGAGCCAGGCGCGGTTGCGGACCTGCGAAGCCTCCGCGTCGGCCGCGTCCTGAGGCGATTGCGGGACCATGTCCTGCTCCACCACCAGCCAGTCCGAGTACTGCGACCGCGCCAGCTCGGCAAAGAAGCTTTCAAGGTCGACGTCACCAGTTCCGAGCTCGCAGAACACGCCGCGACGCCACGCTTCCGGCATGTCGGCGCGGTCGGCGATCACACCTGCAAGCACGTCGTTCCGCACGTCCTTCACATGCACGTGGTTGATCCGCTCACCCCAGTCGCGCAGCGCCTCGGTCGGATCGCCGCCGCCCAGGGCGAGATGACCCGTATCGAGCAACAGGCCGACATCCGTCAGTTCGAGCACGCGCTCGATCTCCCACGGCGCTTCGACGAAAGTCGCGGTGTGGTGATGGAATGTCGGCTCGAAGCCACGGGTGCGCGCCAGATCGGCGGCACGCGCGACGCCCTCGGACAGCCGCCGCCAGCCTGAGGTATCGAGGCCGATCGACTGATCCGAAGCGGCTCGGCCTGGAAACTGCACGCGCTCCGGGGAGCCCGCGTCCGCAAGGACAGCCTTGGCCTCGGTCCCGTCGGCGACCGCGAACAGGTCCAGTGTTCCGCCCATGGCTGCGAGGTCTTCGTCCCAGTGCGCGGGCTCGCTGAAGCGGATCGGGATGTAGCCGCCCACGAGTACCAGGCCATGCTCTTCGAGCCGCTCGCGCAGGTTATCGCGCTCCCCCAGGTAGCCAGGAGGGCCGAGCTCCGTTCCCTCGTACCCTGCGTCCGACATCGCCGAGAGCACGCGTTCGGGCCCGGGAACGTCGGGTAGGACACCGACCGTGATCTCGAAGGCCCCGTAGCTGCAGGGCGCGTTCGCGACGCGAATGCTGCTCAGCGTCGCCGTCCTTCCAGCGTGACGAGCGGCACGCGCGGGTCGGGCTCGAGGTTCGCCCAGGCGGGACGGATCCAGGCGAGAGACGGGTCGTCGGCGGACGCCATCGACCGGCGGTCCCCGGCGAGGCCGTTCAGGTAGTAGAGGTCGTAGCCGTGTGCCGCGCAGGTCGTGTGGTAGCCGTGCGGTACGAGCATGATGTCGCCGTCACGCACGGTCTCCGTGACGTCAGTTCCGTGCTGCGGGCTGTAGAGACGCTGTACCGCGAACGCACCCGGCGGCTCGTTCTGCGTGCGGTAGTAGTAGACCTCCTCGAGCACGACTTCGCCCGGCGGATGATCCTCGTCGTGCTTGTGCGGCGGATAGCTCGACCAGTTCCCCGCGGGCGTGAACACCTCCACGACCAGGAGGCGCTGCGCGGGAAACTCGGGCTTGAGGATGTGATTGATCTGCCGCGTCGCGTTGCCGGAACCGCGCACCTCGATCTCGACGTCGGTCGGCGTGACCAGCCGCGGCTCGAGCCGTTCGTCGGCGAGCGCTCCGGACACTGCGACCTCGACATCGCCGAGAGCGGACAGGGTGTATTCCGTGTCGGACGGGAGGTACAGGGCCCAGGGCATGCCGTCGAACACGCTTCCGCGCTCGCCCAGTTCCCACCGCTCGCCGCTGCTCTCGACCGCGCACCTGCCGCCCAATGGCACTAGTGCGATCTCTTCGTCACCGGTCTGCCGTGAGACCTGCTCGCCGTCGCGCAGGCGCTCGACGCGGAACGACAGGTAGCGCCACGCCGCCGACGCCGGGTCGACCACGTCCCACTCGCCGTGGCGTAGCAACAGCTCCATCAGGCGAGCTCCGCTTCGAGCTCTTGCAACGTTGGCATCGCTTCCGAGCATGCCAGCTGCGATGCGACGATCGCACCGGCCACCGACCCGCGGCGCACCGCTTCGTCGACCGGTAGGCCGGCGTGCAGGCTCTGCACGAAGGCCGCGACGAACGCGTCACCCGCGCCGAGCCCGTTGACGACCTCGACCGGATGGCCAGGCACGTCGACCTCGCGACCTTCGTGGAAGAGGAGGGCGCCACGCTCGCCGCGCTTGAGCAAGAGCGTGCGCACGCCGAGCTCGAGCAACGCGCTCGGATCTCCCGCGGCTGCTCCGACCTCCTCCTCGTTGCCGATCACGATGTCTGCGTGTGTCGCCGCCGCTCGGGCAAGCTCGCCGTATTCGTGCGTTCGCTCCCAGAGCGTGGGGCGCCAGTCGAGGTCGAAGATGGTCGTGCCCTGGTGCGCGGCGAGAGCGGCGAGCGTCGTTTCACGGCTCGGTGACTGGGCGAGCCCGGTGCCGGTTGCGAGCAGGAACGGCGCCGCGGCGACCTCGGCGCCGTCGAAGTCTTCCGGCGCGAGCTGCCAGTCCGGTGCCGTCGGGTAGCGATAGAACGTGATCGGGAACCGATCAGGCGGCCAGACCTCGCAGAACGTCGGCGGTGTCATCAGGCGTTCGTCAACGGCGAGGAAGCGCACGTCCACGCCTTCGTCGGAAAGGAAGTCGCGCACGAACTCGCCGTGTGGGTCGGGCCCGACTCGCGAGACGATCGCCGGTGTCAGCCCGAGCCGCGCGAGCCCTGTCGCGACGTTGCCCGCGAAGCCGCCGACGAAGCGCGTGTAGGTGCGAACCTTGCGGAGTGGAGTCCTGAGCTGGTTCGGGTAGAGGTCGATGCCCACGCGCCCGAGGACTGCGACGTCGACGTGGCGGTTTCGTGAAGTCACCAGGTCGCGATCTTCGCACTGCGCGCTCCGGTCCGGCGTGATTCACTGACCCGCGTGAACACGTCCGGCGCTGAACGGCGCGCCCGCTTCCGGGCGCTTCACGAGAGACCGCGGCTGCTCGTCATGCCAAATCCGTGGGATGTCGGTTCGGCGCGGCTGCTCGCCGCCGCAGGCTTCGAGTCGCTCGCGACGACGAGCGCGGGCTTCGCCTGGTCGCTCGGCAAGCTCGACCAGAACGTTCTGCGCGACGAGCTCGTCGCGCATGTCGCGACAATCGCGGCGGCAACGGATCTTCCTCTGAACGTCGACAGCGAACGCTGCTACCCGGAAGATCCGGGCGGGGTGACCCGGACGGTGGAGTTGCTAGCCGAGGCCGGCGCTGCCGGCTTCTCGATCGAGGACTACGACCCGAGCACGGACGCCGTCGACGATGTCGCAGCCGCGGCCGAGCGTGTCGCCGAGGCGGCGGAGGCCTCGCACCGACAGGACGAGCCGATGGTGCTGACCGGCCGGGCGGAGAACCACCTCCGGGGCGTCGACGATCTCGACGACACGATCAACCGCCTGATCGCCTATCGCGATGCCGGCGCCGACGTGGTCTACGCCCCGGGCCTGACGGACCGAGAGCAGATCGCGCGGGTCGTGGAAGCC
>WNGG01009025.1_pt1 | contig 10924 bp, 12 predicted proteins | sample 5400661 | NCBI WGS metagenome assembly WNGG01 (sample SAMN13153372, study PRJNA577476) | soil metagenome | isolation source: 100 cm soil or saprolite under Garry oak tree replicate 1 | place: USA:California | collected 2016-06-15 | reverse complement strand
GAGCTGGGTCGCGTCGCGCAGCGCGGGAAGGTCGAGCGGCTTCTCCGCGGCGAAGAGGAGGGCCTCGACGATGGCGCGCGCCCGCTCCGGAGTGGCGAAGCGCGCCGCCTCCGCGAGCATGGACAGCTCGGTCTGCGTCGCCTGCTGGAGCTCCTGCTCGTCCGCAAGCGGTGCGTCGACCCCTTCCGGCGGGACCCCGCCGTTCCGCTCAGCCCCGGTAGTCAAGCTGGACTCCTTCCGCCGAGGCGTCGGAAAGGCCCTCGGTGCGGGTCAGGTAGATCTCGCCGTGCGGGTCCGGCTGGTGGACCTTGATCAGCTTCAGCTTGGTCATCTCGAGCACGGCCAGGAAGGTGGGCACCAGGCGGTGCCGGTCGTGCGCGCCCAGATCGGCGAACAACGAGGTGAAGGCGATCCGCTCCTCCTCGCGCAGCCGATCGGTGATGGCGGAGATGCGGTCGCCGATCGAAAGCCGCTCGACGAAGACCTCGTGCGGGATGGTCAGCTTCCGCCGGGCGAGCACGTTCGAGAGCGCCTCGATCAGGCGGTACGCGGAGAGGTCCTTCGGCCGGAGGAACTGGAGGTCCTCCGCGGCGAGCGGCAGCTCTTCGCGCGCGCGCCGCGTGAACAGGTCGCGGCCGAGCTGCGGCAGCGCGGCGAGGTCCTGGCCGGCCCTCTTGTACTTCTGGTATTCGAGCAGCCGGCGGATCAGCTCCTCGCGCGGGTCGGGGCCCGACTCCCCGTCGGCGGCGTCCTGCGACTCCTGCGGGGGGAGCAGGATGCGCGACTTCATGTGCGCGAGCGTCGCGGCCATCACCAGGAACTCGCCGGCCAGATCGAGGTTCAGCGCGCGCGCCTCCTCCATGTACTCGAGGTAACGGTCGGTGATGAACGCGATGGGGACGTGGAGGATGTCGAGCTTGTGCTCCTGGATGAGCGACAGGAGCAGATCCAGCGGCCCCTCGAACTGGGGCAGCGCGATGGCGAAGCCCGCCGCGTGCGGCGGTGGCGGCGGCTCGACCGCCGCGTTGTCGGGGATCTCCGGCTCCACCAGCTACTCCAGCTTCATCGCTGCGCGGACCTTGACCATCGTCTGCTCCGCCACGGCGCGCGCCTTTTCCGTGCCGAGCCGCACCAGCTCCTCCACGCGGCCGGGCGTGCGCGTGAGCTCCTGGCGCGCGGCCCTGTGCTTCTCCAGCACGGGCAGCAGGCTGAGGAGCAGCATCTTCTTGCAGTCGACGCAGCCGATGCCCGCGCTGCGGCACTCGCGGTCGACCAGCTGCACGGTCTCGGGCGGGCTGTAGGCGCGGTGGAGGTAGTAGATGGGGCACACCTCGGGGTGGCCGGGGTCGTGCCTGCGCTTCCGCGCGGGATCCGTGACCGCCACCATGATGCGCTTGCGGGCCTGCTCGGGGTCCTCGCCCAGCTCGACCGCGTTCCCATACGACTTGCTCATCTTGCGCCCGTCGAGGCCGAGGATCTTCGGCACCTCCGTCAGGTACGGGTGCGGCTCGGCCAGCACGGGCTTCCCCTCGGCCGCGTAGAGGTGGTTGAAGCGGCGCACCAGCTCGCGGGCCAGCTCGAGGTGCGAGACCTGGTCCTGCCCGACCGGGACGGCGTCGGCGCCGTACAGCGCCACGTCGGCCGTCTGCAGCACCGGGTAGCCGAGGAAACCGTAGTTGTTCAGGTCCTTCTCCCGCAGCTGCTCCTGCAGCTCCTTGTAGGTCGGCACGCGCTCGAGCCAGCCGATCGGCGCCACCATGCCGAGGAGCAGGAACAGCTCGGCGTGCTGCTTCACGCGGCTCTGGATGAACAGGGTGCACCGCTGCGGATCGAGCCCGGCGGCGATCCAGTCGACGAACATCTCCCGCTGCGCCTCGGCGATCTTCGAGGGGTCCTTGTAGTCGGTGGTGAGCGCGTGCCAGTCGGCGGAGAAGAAGAAGCACTCCGCCACCTTGGTCAGCTCGATCCAGCTTTTCAGCGCGCCCTGGTAGTGCCCCAGGTGCATGCGGCCGGTGGGGCGCATCCCCGAGACCACCCTGCGCGGGACCCTGTGGGGTGCCGGCCGGCCGGCCGGCACCTCGGCTTCTGCCATCGCTGCACTCCCGGGCGGCTCGCGCCGCGCGAAAAGAAGTGAGGCACCCTACCCGAACCGGCCGCCGCGGTCATCGGGCGACGTACTTGCCTCCGGTGAGCACGTGGACGGCCTTGCGCCGGTCGGGCGTGCACGCGCCGCCAGGATTGCCCTCCGGGCAGGACACCTCCTCGGTGACCAGCAGCTTGCGCGGAAAGCCGCGGCCGATGGGCTTCACGGTCCGTTCGATGACCGGCGCCGGCTCTTCCGGGACTTCCGAGGAGGTCTCGCGCGTCTTCAGCTCGAACACCTTGGCCAGCTGATCGCCGTGCGCGTCCAGGAACGACGTCCGCTCGACCACCGTGTGCACCGACCCGGGACACTCGTCGAGCCGGTCGACCAGCTCCAACGTGTCGCGCCGGCCGCTGGTCAGCCGGACCAGCTTCACCGAGCGCGGCGCCCGGTCGGGCCCGCCGCAGACGTCGCTCGCCGGGGCATCCATCGAAGGGTCCTCTCCGCCCAGCTTGCAGTACGCGCCGCCCCGGAGCGCCTTCAGGACCGCGATGCGCTGCGACCAGAAGTGCGACTCGCCCTCGTCGGCGCACAGCTCGAGTCGGACGTGCACCAGGAGGTCCTTGCCGCCCGTGAAGCTCGCCCGGACCAGATCCACTCCGCGCACGACGGGCTGCTCGGCGCACTCCGCGTCCGGCGCCGCGTCGCCGGCGGGCGGCACCGGACGGAACCCGAGCTGCTCGAGCAGCTGGCCCTGCTCCTTCGACCCGGGCGCGGCCTTGAGCAGCGCGTCCTTCCACTCCTTCGGGTCCACCTCCAGCATCCGCGGACAGCCCAGCAAGGCGGCGATCATCAACGACAAGTACGCCATCGGGGCTCAGTAGCACGAAATTCGCCCCCCGTATTGAACCGGGTTATCCTACATGATAACTACCTGCCGTGGCGACAATCGCCGGGGGACCCTGGCAACGAGAGCACATCACGAAGAGGCATCGCGTCCGGGCAGCCGATTTCGATGACGCCTGGCATGACCCCTTCCGGAAGGACGTCGGGCAATCGGTGGACCCGACCCACGGTCCCTACTACGAGAGCCTTGGCATGGCGCGCGGCAAGATCCTGAAAATGGTTTGGCGGTTCCGTCCTCATTCGAATGAAGTCTGGCCCATCACCGCTTATTTCCTGAAGGGACGGCGCCATAATCGCCGCCGAGCACGCTGAGGCCTCAGATGCCAATCCGCCGGTACAAGACAGATCCCCGCACCGCCTCCGAAAGGCTCGCCGACGAGCAGTTCCTCGCCCGGTTGCGAGCCGGGGACATTTCCTTCAGTACGCCTGACAGGGAGGCCGAAGCTGCCAGGTCGCTGCGACGCGACCATGCCCAACTTCGTAAGCGAGTCTCTCTGCTGGGCGTGCGCTTGGGGCTGTTCCGCCGCGCGCTCGGCCTCTCTCAAGAGCAGGTCGCGGCCGTTCTCGGCACGAAGAAAGGCAACATCAGTCGCTTGGAATCAGGTCGCGAGACGGGTCTCAGCATCGAGCGCTTCTTCAAGATCGTGGCCGGCCTGGAAACAATGGCGAACGTATCCATGTCGAACCAGATGACGGGGCGAGGGGAGCGGTTGATTCGAGATCCTGAGTTGGAGCGATTCAATTCCGTCGATGACTGCCTGGAAAAGGCGTCTTGATGAACCCGACGCACACAGCGACAGCCGCCGAGTTGGAAGAGTGGTTCGAGGAGGTTTTACGCTTTTGCGAGGGTACTCTTCTCGCAGCTTCCGACACGTCGGAGCACCGAGCGATCATCGCGCATCTGATGCTCACGCGCAGTGCGAAGGAACTGGTGCACGCCGACCTCGATCGTGAAGGTTCTCTCTACAAACCCACCTGTCTCGTATTGGCGACCGCCGCCAGGGAACTCGGCTTGGCGCTCAGGCGACAAAACTGGAAGGCCGCACTCGGCAACGTCTTTCGCTTGCGGGAGCAACTCGAAAAGATGACGTCGGCCCCATTTCGCGTGGACTCGAGCGCCAACCTTCTCAAGGAAGTTCTCGACGAATCTTTGGTGAACGCGGGTGTCACGGATCGACCTACGATACTCGTCGAAGAGAATCGACGACTTGCTCTTGCTCTCGCCGTGAATTGGGCGATGCGATTTCTCATCGCGTATGCACTGGAGTGTACTCCAACCGAGAAGAACCCCAAGGCAAAGGACCTGGCCTGGCTCAAGAAGAGACTTGAGGCGGCGTCCTAGGCCCGGATCCCATTTTCACGCGCGTGGGTGCTTGGCCAGCACCACCTTGAGGCGTTCCCGGTCGACGTGCGTGTAGATCTGCGTGGTGGCGATGTCGGCGTGGCCGAGCATCGCCTGCACCGCGCGCAGATCGGCTCCGCGCTCCAAGAGATGCGTGGCGAAGCTGTGGCGCAGCGTGTGCGGGTGCACGTCGCGCAGTCCCGCGGCCGCGGCATACCGGCAAAGCAGCTTCCAGAACCCCTGCCGCGTCATGCGCCGGCCGCGCGGCGTCACGAACAGGTCGCGGCTCTGCCGTGCCCGCAGCAGGATTGCGCGCGGGCCGCGCAGGTACGCCTCGAGGGCCGCCTGCGCGCGCTGCCCCACCGGCACGATGCGCTCCTTGCCCCCCTTCCCGCGCACACGCACGATGCCCAGCCGCGGGTCCACCGCCGCGAGCGGCAGGGCGACCAGCTCGGACACGCGCAGCCCGCTGGCGTAGAGCAGCTCGAGCATGGCGCGGTCGCGCGCGCCCGGAGGCGTGGACGCGTCGGGCTGCGCGAGCAGGCGGTCCACCTCCTCCACGCCGAGGAAGTCCGGCAGCGGCCGCGAGCCGCGGGAGGCCTCGACGCCGTCGGTCGGGTCGAGCGGCGCCAGCCCTTCCGCGCTAGCGAACCGGTGCAGCCCCCGCACCGCGGCCAGGTGCCGCGCTTGCGAGGCGCGCGACAGGCCCCGCTGCTGCAGCGAGGCGACGTGCTGCAGCACCTGGATCTGCGTCACCTGCGCCAGCGCCGGCACGCCGCGCGCCGCCAGCCAGTCGAGGTACTCGCGCAGGTCGCGCGCGTACGACTCGAGCGTGGCCGGCTGCAGCGCGCGCTCGACGCGCAGGTGCGCCAGGTAGCGGTCGAGCGCATCGTCGAGCGGCCCTGGCGCACCCGCGGTCATCTCGCTCAAGCCAGCACCCCCTCGATGCGTCCCTTCCCCCGGCGCAGCACCACCGGCCGCGGTCCGGTCAGGTCGATGACCGTGGACGGCTCGTTCAGCGTCACCCCGCCGTCGAGGATGAGGTCCAGCCCATGGCCGAGCTGCTCCTGGATGTCCGCGGCCTCGACGAGCGGCTCGTCGTCCGCGATCGCCGCGCTGGTGGTGGCCAGGGGTCGCCCCAGGCCATGCACCAGGGCCGTGGCGACCGGCGCGTCCGGGACGCGCACGCCGACCGCGCGCTGCCGCGTCAGCGCGGTGCGCGGCACGAGCCGGGTGGCCGGCAGCACCACCGTGTACGGACCCGGCAGGAGGCGCCGCAGCAGGCGGAACCGATCGTTGTCGACGATCGCGTACTTCGCCACCTCGCCGAGATCGCCGCAGAGGAACGCGAACGGCTTGCGGGGATCGCGGCGCTTGAGCAGCGCCATCCGCTCGATGGCCTTCTTCTGGAACAGGTCGCAGCCGATCGCGTAGTAGGTGTCGGTCGGGTAGCTCACCAGGCCGCCCGCGTCGAGCACCGAGACCGCGCGCGAGACGTGCCGCGGCTGCGGGTGCACGGGGTCGATCGGCTGGATGGGAGCGCGGCTCGCCACCGCGCCATGCTGCGGGCGCGCCGGGAGACGCGCAAGAAATCAGGCGTCCCCGCGAAGCGAAAGCGGCGGCCACGGGACCGGGGCCGCCGCGTTCCTCTTCGAGCGGGATCCGGCAGGAGCGGTTGCTACTCCTCCTTGCGGCCGGAGCTCACGCCCGCGCCGCCGCTCGGCGCTTTTCCCTCCCCCTCGGTGTCCTCGGCCGGGGTGGCGCGGCTGGCCGCCGCGCGTCCCAGCCGCTTGCCCTGCTCGATCAGCTCGCGGACCTTCTGGCCACCCTTGTGGCCGATCTGCGAGTAGAACTCCGGGCCGCGGCTCGCGCGCACGCTCTCTCCGCCCTTCTTCCCGATCTTCTCGTAGAACTCGTGCCCGCGCTCCGCCTTGACGGTCTCGCCACCCTTCTTGCCGATCTGCTCGTAGAAGGCCCGGCCGCGCTCCTGCGCGACCTTCACGCCTCCCTTGCGACCTGCCTCGGCAACCGTCATCCCGCCCTTCTTCTCGTCCGCCATCTCCTGCCTCCGGTGGTTGGAAGGATCCCCCCTCCCCTCCGCCGTCAGCCCCCTCGTCCTAGAGCCGCTTCTTGCCCTGCTCGATCAGCTCCCTGACCTTCTGGCCGCCCTTGCGGCCGATCTCCTCGTAAAAGGAGGGGCCGTACTTGTTGCGCACGGCCTCTCCACCCTTGCGGCCGCCCAGCTCTCCGCCCTTGCGGCCGATCTCCTGGTAGAACCCGACGCCGCGCTCGTCGCGCACGCGCTCGCCGCCCTTGCGGCCGGCTTCGCTGACCGTCATCCCGCCTTTGCCGTTCATGCGATTGCTCGCCATGGCCGCTCTCCCTGGTGGGCTACTCTTCTCTCGCCGCCGGCAAGACCTCGCCGCCCACTGACGGGACGTCCTCTTCGCGCTCGGCCATCGTCTTGGCCTCGTTGGCGGCCTTCTTCCCCTCTTCGATCAGCTGGCGGACCTTGTGCCCGCCCTTCTTGCCGATCTCCTCGTAGAAGGGAGTCCCGCGCTCCGCCTTGACTGCGTCGCCGCCCTTCTTGCCGATCTGCTCGTAGAAGCCGGCCCCCCGCTCCGCCTTGACGGTGTCGCCGCCCTTCTTGCCGATCTGCTCGTAGAAGCTCCGGCCCCGCTCCGCCTTGACCGTCTCGCCGCCCTTGCGGCCGATCTCCTCGTAGAAGGAGTGCCCGTACTTGTCGCGAACCGTCTGGCCGCCCTTGCGGCCGGCTTCGCTCACCGACATGGCACCCTTCTTCTTCACCACCTCATCCGCCATTTCCCCACCCCTCCCGTTGACGCCCCCTCCTGAGGGGGAAATTGTGAAATACGTCCGTAGATCTCTGGACGTGCATTCCTAGCTCTGGCGCCTCCGCGCCGTCCCGCGCTCCTCGGTGCGGCGGCCGGCGGCGATGAGATCGCGCACGCGCTGACCGCCCTTGCGGCCGATCTCCTGGTAGAATTCGCGGCCCCGCTCCGCCTTCACTGCCAGCCCGCCCTTCCGGCCGCCGATGAGGCCGCCCTTGCGGCCCGCCTCGCGCACCGTCATGCCGCCGAACTCGGGCTCGCGCGCAGGACGCCGTCCCGCCGATCGCCGGGTCGACATCTTCAATTTCGCTGCCGCGCCACGGCGCGTCTGCCTGCTGGTCCGCTGGGTCTTCCGGTTGGCCATCTTGTTTCCTTTGCCTCAAAGGCCCCTAAGTGCCCGCGAACCCTGAATCTTTGGACGGCGGCCGGGACTGCAAGCCGCCGGCCACGCATCCGCCGAAAACAGTGGCGGGCCGGCGCACCTGTCCGGCACCGGACTGTCAACGAGCGAAGGCTAGGACGCCTTGCTGCGAGGTGCAAGCGGGCAACCTTCTGCAACTGCTGAGGAAAGGTCTCAGGACCTTCCGGCCAGCTCGGCGATGGCCGCAGCCACCGCGGCCTGGAGCTCGCGCAGACGATCGTCGGAACCGATCTTGCGGGCGCCCGCCCGCCCGGCTGCCTCACGAAGGTAGAAGGCGTCGGTCGCGCGGTTCCCTTCCGTAGCGATTCGAGCGACCTCGATGGATGCGCCTGCCCTGTGCAAGGCGTCGGCGATGGCGTGCAGGAGGCCCGGCCGATCCTGGGTGAACACGTCGAGAATGGTGCAATCCTCGCTGGATACGTTGTCAACGCGCACCTTCGTCTCGACGGCCGGGGCGGCCGACGCTGCCCACGAGGCGCGCCGCAGTCGCCGCTGGACCAGGCGGTGGGGGTCCTCTGCCCCGCTGAGCAGGCGGAGCAGATCGGCGTGGGCGGCTTCCCAACGACCCTGGGCGGGGGCCCCGCCGCCCGGCTCCCGGACGACGAACCGGTCGAGCGCGATGCCGTCCTCCAAGGAGTTCACCTCGGCGGCGAGGATGTCGATGCCGTTCGCCGCCAGGGCCGCGGAGAAGAGGGCCAGGAGGCCCGGGCGATCCGAGGCGACCAGGATCAGCTCGGCCTCGCCCGACTCGCGCTGCCGCAGCTCGGCGGCGAACCCGGTGCGGCGGGCCACCCGCCACAGCTTCAGGTGGCGGGCAGCGTCGTCCGGGCGGACGATGCCGACGTACCGCTCGGGCAAGGCGAGCGTGAACTCGGGCACCGCCTTGCGCGCGGAAGGCTCGTCGAGCAAAGGCTCGATCGCGCGGGCGAGTCGCTCGCGCCGCAGCTCGAGCGACTCGGCGTGCGCCGGCTGGTCGAGCTCCTCGGCGAGCAGGATGGCGTGCGCCTTCTCGTACAGCAGCCGGAGCAGGCGCGCCTTCCACTCGGTCCAGTTCTCCGGCGAGACGCTCGCCATGTCGGCGTAAGTGAGCAGGTACAGCATCTCCAGCCGCTCGACCGTGCGCAGCTCCCGGGCGAACGATTCGATCAGCGCCATGTCCTCGAGGTCCCGGCGCTGCGAGATGTGGCTCATCTTGAGGTGGGCGAGCACCAGCCACTCCACGTCGGCGGCGTCGCCCGGGTCCAACGAGATCCGCTGCGCGTAGGCGCGGACCAACTCCGCCCCGCGCGCGCTGTGGTCCGGGCCCAGGCCCTTGCCCAGGTCATGGAAGAGCAGCCCGAGCATCAGCACCAGCGGGCGCTGCTGGGCGCGCGCGATGCGAGTCAGCTCGGGCTCGACGTCGACGAGTCCGCCGGCCCGCAGACGCATCAGCCGCTGCAGCGCGAACACGGTGTGCGTGTCGACGGTGTAGACGTGGTACAGGCTGTGCTGCGCGCGCGCCCGGAGCCGGCCCACCTCGGGAAAGAGGGCGCCCAGGACGCCGAGCTCGTGGAGCGGCGCCAGCGCGTGGCCTTCGCTGCCCTCGCGCACCAGGTACTGCCAGAGCGCGAAGTGCGCCTCGCGGCCTTTGGCGAGCCCCGGCCCGAGACGCTGCAGCTCCTGCACCAGGAGGTCGCGCGCGTAGCTGTACACCGGGACCCCGTAGGTCTCCGCGACCGCGAACATCCGCACCAGGTCGGCGGGGCGGCGGGCGAAGACCTCGCGGTCGTGCACGGTGACCCGGCCTTGCCAGAGCTGGAAGGCGTTGTCGATCGGCTTGGGAGGCGGCGGCGGGCGCCGGCCGAAGACGCCGGCCGGCCGCGGCACGTCCTCTACCGCGCAGCGGTCGACCAGGCCGTCGGAGGCGCGGGCGATCTCCTGCAGCGCGATGTACGTCTGCCGCATGAGCTGCTCGACGCCCAGCTCGGTGGGAGAGTCGCGATACCCGAGCGCGGCCGCGGCGCGACGCTGGTTGTCGAAGGTGAGGCGGTCGTCGCGGCGGCCGGTGGCGTAGTGCAGCTCGTTGCGCAGGCGCCAGAGCAGGTCGCGCGCCGCCCGGGCCTCCTTCACCTCGCGCGCGGGCAACAGGCCGCGCTCGCCGGCCTCGCCCAGGCCGGCCACCTTGTGGCGCACGCGCGCGATCCACAGCGCGGCCTGCAGATCGCGGAGGCCGCCCTTGCCCTGCTTGAGGTGCGGCTCGAGGAGCCAGATCGAGCCGCCGTAGCGCTTGCGCCGGACCTGCAGCTCCTCGAGCTTCTCCTGGATGAACTCCTCGACCTTGCGCGCCTCCAGCTCGGTGACCATGGCGCGCTCCAGGTCCTTGAAGAGCGCCGGGTCGCCGCAGACCAGCCGGCAATCGAGCAGCGCCGTGCGCGCCGTATGGTCCTCGCGGGCGAGCCGGAGCGTCTGCCGCAGGGTGCGCGCGGCGAACCCCGCCTCGAGCCCGGCGTCCCACAAGGCGCGGTGCAGCCGCTCGGCGACGGCATCCGCCCGCGCCCGATCGGGCGCCGGCGCGTCCTCAGGAGGGAGCAGCGCGAGCAGATCCACGTCGCTGCGCGGCGACAGCTCCCTGCGGCCGTATCCGCCCGTGGCGATCAGCGCCACCCTCGGCGGCGCCGCCCCCGGCAGCTCGCCGCAGCTGCCCGCAAACATCTGCTGCACGACCTCGTCGGTGAGCGCCGAGATCGAGCGCACGACCTCCTGCCCGCCCGCCCCGGAGCGGTGGCGCGCGAGGATCTCCGCCCTGCCCGCCTCGACACGGACCCGTGCTGCGTCCGCCGTCCCCGACGACGCCCTGCCTCCACTTACGCGCGCGCCCGCATCCTCCGGCTGCAGTGCCATGGCCGCAGCATAGCGCGTCAGGCCGTCGGCGGCGGCTGCTGCGGCGTCTTCGGCGGATCGCCCTGCGGCGGACCTGGGCGGCCCGGATCCTTCCGATCAGGCTCTCTCCGCGGCGGCTCCCTTCTCTGTGGCTCCCGGCGGGGCGGGTCCTTGCGCTCGGGCTGCGGCGGCTTCGGATCCTTCTCGGGTCCCGGCATGGCGACTGTCTACCGCGAGGGTCCGACGCCGCTTTCCGTCAGGGCGCGCGGGCGAGGCGCTGCCGTCCGTCGACGAATTCCTTCACGCCGCGCGCGATCGCCTCGGCCGTGCCGGTCTGGTACTTGAGGCTGCGCAGCCGCGCCTCCTCCGCCGGATTGGAGATGAACCCGGTCTCCACCAGGATCGCGGGCATGTGCGCGCCCAAGAGCACGTAGAAGAGCGCCTGCTTCACGCCGTGGTCT